>SWBZ01006454.1_pt1 | contig 61065 bp, 53 predicted proteins | sample 4693031 | NCBI WGS metagenome assembly SWBZ01 (sample SAMN10267274, study PRJNA491770) | bioreactor metagenome | isolation source: DHS bioreactor inoculated with | place: Japan: off Shimokita Peninsula
CCCCCCACCAGGATTCCGTTTTGCATGTTGTAGTTCTCCGCTGTGTTAACGCCCGTACCCAAGGACAGGATTATCCCTGAATCGGGAGCATCAATCCTAGAGAAACCCTGAACAGGTCGGGAGTGTGATTTACTTGGCGCCGAATACCTGCTGCAGCAGTTCGGTGGTGCGCTTGACGGGATTCTGGCGGATGGCGGCCTCCTCCCGGGCAAGGTAATGGAAGATCCCCTCCATGCCCTGGTCCACCACGTGCTCGGTGAGGTCGGCCTTGATGTCGGGCACCAGGGGCAGGTTACGATAGCGGTTCATCACGGCATCATAGGACTGGACCGCGCCCACCTCCGCCAGGCTTTCCGCTACCAATGGGCGCATCTCCTCAGCCAGGGGTTCCGACATCCTGTCCTGGAAATAGCGGGTCGCGGCATCGGGCGGGCCCTGGTAGATGCCCATGGCATCCTCGATGGTCATGGCCTCGATGGACTGCATGAACAACTGCCGGGCCCTGGGTGTGGCGTGCTCGGCGGCACGATTCAGCTTCAGCTCCAGGTCATCGAGCATGCCGGACATGCCGACCCTGCCCAGGGCGGTACGCACCCGGTCGAGGCTGGGCGGCAGGGGGATACGCACCTCGGGATCGGCGTTGAAACCATCCAGGGTGCCGAGTTGGCCGACCACGGTTTCCGAACCCACGCGCAGGGCCTCCTTCAGCCCCGCGGCCACCTTCTGACTGGAGAGGTTGGATGAGGTCTCGGTGGCCGGCGCCACATTCCGCAGCAGTTCGCGGCCTTTTTGCCACCAGTCACCCTGTACGGAGGTTACCAGGGATAACAGCAATACGGCCGTCAACAGGGCCTTGTTGGCCAGGCAAATGGAAGTGGGTTTCATGGGGTCGACTCCCTGACAAGAACGCCGGCCTCGTTTGGCATGCGGCATTCCCGAGTATAGGCCTCATGCCGGCCCATTCCACCTCGATCGCGCACCATGGCATCGGCGAATGCTTGGTGTATTCATCACCGACCCCCTTTCTACTTCATCCCAACCGTAGCTCCAGCTCCCGCCCCGCATCCTTGAGCCGCTCAACCCATTCCTCGCGGCGCCGCTCGATGGGCGCGGAGATGGACAGGCCGGCCACGATATTGCCGGCATCGTCGTGCACCAGTACTCCGATACAGCCCACGCCGGTCTCGGCCTCTTCATCGTCGTAGGCGAAGCCGGAGCGCAGGCAGCCGGAAACATGCTGCACCAGTTCTTCCTCGTCGGTGAAACTGTAACGGGTATAACCCGGCAGGCCGGTGCGACGCGCATAGTCACGGCAGGCGGCCTCCCCCGCCTCGCCCAGCATGAGCTTGCCCACCGCCGTTACATGCAGGGGGGCGCGGCTGCCGATACGCTGTTCCACCCGCATCATGCGCTCGGGCAGGGCACGATCCAGGTACACCACCTCGTCACCCTGACGCACGGTGAGGTTCACCGTCTCGCCGATTCCATCGCGCAAGGCCTCCATCAGCGGCCGCGCCGCGCGGCGCAGGTCCTGGTGCGAAGCCACGCGACTGCCCAACTGCAGCAGGCGGATGCCGAGCCGGTAGCCGGTGCCCTCGCGCGCCACCAGGCCGTTCTCGGTGGCGGCGGCCAGGATGCGGAAGGCGGTGGAGGGATGCAGGCCCGTGTCGGCGGCCAGCACCTTGAGGCTCACCGGGTCGCGGTGACGGGCGATGGCCTCGAGCAGGGCGGTGAGGCGGTCTATGACCTGGATGGAGCCGGGATCGGAGTTTGCCATATTTCGTATTGTGAAATCGATTGCGTATTGCGGAATATTACGCCCGGGCCTATGGTGGTCGCAACTGGTTTTGAGCCCCAAGGAGTCCCGCCATGAACACCGCCACCGAACTTGCCCTGTCTCCCGCCGATTTCCGCGACGGCATCCAGTACTTCGCCCCGGCCTGGCCGGGTAGTGACGAACTGGCTGCCCGCCCGGCCATCGCCGAGGGCCAGACTGCCCTCGCCGATCCGAGCGCGCCGGAGTCCGCCTTCCAGACCCTGCTGGCCGCCGACGCCCTGCGCTACCTGACCCTGCAGGTCTGCGGCAGCAAGGCCTCCGGCCACCCGGGTGGCCATGCCTCCTCGGCCGAGGCCCATGCCGCCCTGATGATGCTGGGCCACAAGCACATCGTCACCGAGGTGGGTCACCATGCGCCCGGCTTCTACAGCGCCATGTTCCTGGATGGTTCCCTGGAAGCCATGGATATCCGCACCGTGTCCGACCTGCGCGCGCGCTTTCGCGAACGCCACGGCCTGCTCGGCCACCTGTCGGGCGCCATCCCCGGCCTGCTCGCCCCCGCCGGCCCCCTGGGCCAGGGCCAGCATTTCGCCATGGGCGGCGCCCTGCTCAACCCCGGCACCCTGTTCCCCGTGACCATCGGTGACGGCGGCCTGGGTGAACCCTACATCATGTCGTCGTTCATGCACTTCAAGACCGCCTTCCCGCAGGTGACCAACTACCTGCCGGTGCTGGTGTGGAACGGCTACAGCCAGGAGCACCATTCCATGGTGTCCCTGATGTCCAACGAGGCCATGACCGCCTACTGGCATGTGCATGGCTTCGATGATGTCATCCTGGTGGACGCGAAGGACTTCGACGACAGCGACCAGGACGGTGCCTACGTGGACAGCAGCCGCTTCTCCCTGTCACAGCGCCTGGCCTTCCAGGGCGCCGTGCTCGAGGGCCTCGACCGCGCCGCGAAGCAGGCGCTGGGTGGCACGCGCACTGCCTTCATCCTCAAGCAGCTCAAGGGGGCCGGCGTGCATGCCATCGGCGCCAAGGCCCACAACCTCTATCCGGCCGATACCCTGGATGCCGAGCACATCATCCAGGGCCTCAAGCGCCGCGCCCTGCATGTGGATGCCTGGGACCTGGTGCGCACCAATCTCAGCCGCGCCGGCGGTGGTCCCGCCAGCCAGACGGTGGCCACCGAGCGCGAGCGCACCCTGGTAGATCTCGGCGACCTGCCGCTCAAGGACTTCCCCCTGGGTGAAAGCCAGGTGCCGGCCACCTGCTTCGGCGCCGTGGTCGCGGCCGTGGGCCAGCGCGACCCGGCCTTCGTGGTGACCAACGCCGACGGCAACGAGGCCTCGGCCATGAAGAACATCAACGACGCGCTGAAGATCCGCCACCCGACCGCGGACCCGCTCTACAACCAGTCGCCCAACGGCCAGGTGTACGAACCGCTGAACGAGGACGCCTGCGCCGGCCTGGCCGCCGCCATCGCCCTGTTCGGCGGCCGTTCCCTGTGGCTGTCCTACGAGAGCTTCGCCATCAACGGCTGGCCCATCGTGCAGACGGTGTCCCAGGCCATGGCGGAACTGCGCCGCAAGACGCCCTCGCAGGTGAACATGTTCACCGCCGGGGCGCTGGAACAGGGTCGCAACGGCTGGACCCACCAGCGTCCGGAGATCGAGTCCTATTGCGCCGCCATGATGCGCAACGGCAACCATTTCCCCCTGTTCCCCTGTGACGCCAACATGATCCAGGCGGCCTACGAGTGGGCACTGGGCACGCACAACAAGTCCATCGCCATCTTCGCTTCCAAGACCGCCCTGCCGGTGCGCACCACGCTCGCCCAGGCGCGCCAGGCCATCGAGGACGGTGCCGTGACCCTGTATGAAAGCGCCTCCGGAAGCGGCCCGCTCCTCGTCCTGGCCGTGGCTGGCGACATGGTCCTGCTGCCGGCCTTCACGGCCCGCGAGGCATTGGAGCAGGCCGGCGCCCGGGTGCGCATCGTCAGCATCGCCAACCCGCGCCGCCTGTATCGTGCCAGTGACGTGAGCTGGAACAGCGTGAGCGAACCCGACGGCGCCTTCATGGACGATGCAAGCTTCGCCAGACTGTTCGACGCCGACGCCTTGCTCGCCATCAGCGGCGGCCCCAGCGCCACCCTGGAACCGGTGCTGCTGCGCAGCCAGTGCCGACGCGACACCCTGTGCTGGCAGCGCGGCGAGACCGTCGCCACCGCCGGCGAGTTGATGAGCTTCAACGGCGTGGACGCCCCAGCCATCGAGGCACGGGCGCGGGGGTTGTTGGGGTTGTAGGTTGTTTATTGAACCACCAAGAGACCAAGAAAACTCTTGTTAACCGCCAAGACGCCAAGGCGCCAAGAAAACCAAAAAAGATTTCTTGGCCTGATTATTCCGTCATTCCCGCGAATGCGGGAATCCAGTGGTTTAAAACCCATGGATTCCCGCATTCGCGGGAATGACGGGAAACGGGGTTTTCTTGGCGCCTTGGCGTCTTGGCGGTTCAAACAATCTTGGCGCTCTTGGCGCCTTGGCGGTTGATAAAGGTTTTAAAACCATGGCAGAAACCAAAATCGTAGTCCTTGATGACGACCCCACCGGTTCGCAGACGGTGCACAGCTGCCTGCTGCTGACCCGCTGGGATGTCGCCACCCTGCGCGAAGCGCTGCTGGACAAGGCACCGCTGTTCTTCGTGCTCACCAATACCCGCGGCATGAGCGCGGCACATGCCAGCGTGCTCACCCGCGAGGTATGCCAGAACCTCCAGCAGGCCCTGCGGGAACTGGCGGACAATGGTCGCGTGATCGAGCCGATCCTGATCAGCCGATCCGATTCCACCCTGCGCGGGCACTATCCCGTCGAGACCGACATCATCGCCGAGGAACTGGGGCCCTTCGATGCCCATTTCCTCATCCCGGCCTTCATCGAGGGTGGGCGCATCACCCGCGACGGGGTGCACTATCTGCTGGTCGACGGCACGCCGGTGCCCGTCAACGAGACCGAGTTCGCCCGTGATTCGGTGTTCGGCTACCGGCATGCCTTCCTGCCCGATTACATGGAGGAAAAGACCGGTGGGCGTATACGCGCCGAGCAGGTGGAACGCTTCGGTCTGGCCGAGATACGTGGCGGCTGCCTGGAACGTCTGCTGGCCCTGTCCGGCAATGTCGCCTGCGCGGTCGATGCCGAGAATCACGAGGACCTGGTTGCCTTCGCCGCGGACCTGAACGCCGCGGCCCGCCAGGGCAAGCGTTTCCTGTGTCGCAGTGCCGCCGGCATCGTCAGCGCCCTGGCCGCCCTGCCACCGCAACCGGTGGCCGCGCAGGACATGCGCCAGTATGTGCGGGGTGGACGCGCCGGTGCCGTATTGGTGGGTTCCCATGTAAGCAAGACCACGCGCCAGCTGCAGCAGCTGTTGGCAGAGGCCGATGTGGCGCCCGTGGAAGTGGACGTGACACGGCTGCCTGATCAGGCGCGGGAATTACTTACCGAGGTCATGGAACGCATCGAGGAAGCCCATGCGCGCCACCGCACCCCGGTGATCTTTACCAGCCGCCAGGAGATCGTGTTCGAGAATGAACAGACTCGCCTGGCCTTTGGCGAGCTGGTATCCACCTTTTTGATGGAAGTGGTGCACCGCCTGCCCGCCGATATCGGATTCCTGATCAGCAAGGGTGGCATCACGTCCAATGACGTGCTGTCTCACGGCCTGTCACTGCGTACCGCCCGCGTGCTCGGCCAGATCCTGCCCGGCTGCTCGGTGGTACGCTGCCCCGACGATCATCCCCAGTTTCCCGGGCTGCCGGTGGTGATCTTCCCCGGCAATGTCGGCGACGATGCTGCGCTGGCCATGGCCTACCGCCGATTGGCGGGCTCCTAGTCAAAGGATCGACTTAGCGAAAGTTTTTCAGTTTGATCGGCTTGTTGCCATCATGCTGCGCCATCTGCACCAGGAAGAGCTCGGCACAGGCCAGCGCGTCGCTGAGGGCATTGTGCAGGCGATACCGGGGCAGGCCGTGACGCCGACGGCATTCCGCCAGGCGCAAGGTCTGCGGGCCAATGACCTGGTTGCTTCGCTCCAGGCCGCGCCTGGCGATTCGCTGGGTATCGATCACCGGCATCAGGAATCCCGCCCCGTACAGCCGCTGGCAGGCCTGGCCCAGAAAGCGCATCTCGAAATCGGCATGGTGGGCCACCAGCACCTTGCCCGCCAACCGCGCCAACAACCCGGGCAGGACCGATTCCAGCCGTTCACCGTCGGCAGCCTGGTCATCGGTAATGTGGTGAATGATCACGCTCTGTTCCGGGATCGGTCGATCGGCACGCAGCAGGACATGACGCGCACTGGAGAGGTCGATGCGCAGCCGGTGAATCTCCACCAGTCCAATGCTGAGGATCGCGTCGGTCCCGGGATCCAGGCCGGTGGTCTCCAGGTCCAGGGCGACAAAGCGGAGTTCGCGGCAATCACATCCCCCCGCCACGAAGGGCTGGCGATAGAACTCCCGCAGGGATCCGGCTCCGGCCCGTCCGAGCAGGCGCCGACGCCGGTAATCCATGGCCCAACCAGCGAACATGCTCAGGCGATCCTGGCGGTCTGGTAGCGTTGCTCCAGGGCCTCTTGCAGGATGCTGATAATGGAGAAGGCATCCTTGAGCTGGTTGCGCTCGGGGCGGCTCAGGCTATCGGGACGCAGGTAATTATCCATGGGCAGGCCCTCGAGATGCTGCTGTGCCTGGTGTCGCGCGCGCAGTGTCGCGATGAATTCCAGCGCATACAACAGGTCCTGTGCCCCGCCATGGCTCAGCTCACCGCAGGCCTCGGCCGCCTGGATACGCTCCCGGGTATTGGTGGCGGGCAAGCCGGCGGCCAGGGCATGAACCCGCACCATGTCCACGATCGGGATCACACCACGATGCTTGATATCCAGGGTGTCGTCATGCTCACCGCCGTGGATCAGCACGAGCTGGCGAAAGAAACCCAGCGGCGGGCGGTAGTGCAGGGCGTTGGCGGCCAGGTGGGCGAGAAAGATGCTGTTCCTCCGGCACTGTCGCAGCACCTCCTGTTGCAGTCCGGAAAACAGTCCCGGCTCACCATGCAGGGCGCGCATGTCGAAGAAGATACTGGCATGCATCAGGGCCTTGGGGTCAGGATTATCAATCCAGTTTCGAAAGTAACCCTGCCAGACCTTGCGTGGCTGGCGCCAGACCGGGTTGGTGGCCATCACGTTGCCCGGACAATAGACAAAGCCGCAACGGGCCAGTCCGTCACTGACGAAACGTGCCAGCGCCTCGAAATAGGCTGCATGCTCCGCACCGTAAGCATCGTCCAGCAACAGGGCGTTGTCCTGATCGGATACGGCGGTCTGCTCCCGTCGGGCCTGGGAACCGCACACTACCCAGGCATAGGGAATGGGCGGCGGGCCGAGTGTTTCCTCGGCCATTTCCAACAGGCGCCGGGTGATGCCGTCGGTGACCGCGCACAGCGCCTGTGTAAGCTGGTCCGCACCCATGCCGCCACGGATCAGCTGTGCCTGCAATTCCGGTAACTGGCGGCTGGCCACGACCAGGGCGTCCAGGTCCTGACTGTGCCGGATGCTGCTGGCCAGTGAAACCGTGTTGAGATTGTAATGGTGGAGTATGTCACTGGCGGTAATCACGCCCTGCAACCGGCCCTGCCCGTCCAGGATCGGCAGATGATGAACATGCAGCCGGGTCATGTGGATCATCGCCTCGAATACGGTGGCACTGGCGGGCAGGGTTTGCGGATCGCGGGTCATGACCTCGCCCAGGGGGCGCTCGACATCGACCCCGGCGGCGATAACCCGCTGGCGCAGATCCCGATCGGTGAGAATACCCGTCAGTTTTTCATTCGCCACCACCAGCAGGGAGGAGGCCCGTTCGCTGCTCATGCGCTGGGCGGCCTGGCGGATGGAGCCCTCGGCACCGATGGTCACCGGCTCGCGCCAGATCAGTGTATCGACCTTCGCCTGCATCAGGCGGCTGTCACCGCCCTGGTACTGCTGCATCCGCACGATGGCATGCTGCAGCCGGCTGCGCAGGTCCTGCTCGAAATACTGGCTGAATTCGCCATGCTGCTGACGCAGGAGCTGCAGTTCGCTGCAGGGCAGCAGGTAGAACAGGCTGTCCTCGACCACCTTGCCCTGTTGCCCCGGCAAGGTGGGCGCGTCCAGGCAGGCATCGAAATGCAGCTCCCCCTCGCCCAGCTTCTCGATCAATTGCTGGTCCGGGCCACGGAATTCCACCGCGCCACCGCGGATCAGCCACAGTGCCGGGTCATCCTCCCCGGGCGGAAACGGGCTGCCCCGGCGCAGGTAGCGCACCATGAGCCGGTACGGCAAGCCGTCCAGCACCGTCTCTGGCAGGCCGTCGAAGGGCGGACACCGGGCGAGGAATTCGCGGATCTCGATCAGCTCTCCTTCCATGCGCCGGCCCGCTCCTTCAATGACCGATGGCGGTTCCGGATCCCTTGGGTACCCGGATATCCTCCACCATGTGCTGGATGTGTTCGGGAGGCGGCGCGGTCATGCGTGACACGGTCAGAGCCACCGCGACATTGATCAACGCGCCGATGGTGCCGAAGGACTGGGGCTGAATACTGAACAGCCAGTAGTCGGCATTGTCCGGGAACAGGTTAGTTCCCGGCAGGAACAGCCAGCCCTTGTACAGAAAGATATACAGCAGGGTGGAACCCAGCCCGGCGAGCATGCCGGCGATGGCGCCCTCCTTGTTCATGCGTTTGAAGAAGATCCCCATCATCAGGGTCGGGAACAAGGAGGACGCGGCCAGGCCGAAGGCCAGTGCCACCACCTCGGCCGCGAAGCCGGGCGGATTGAGCCCCAGGTAGCCCGCCAGCACGATCGCCAGGCCCATGGCGATACGACTGGCCCGCAACTCATTGCGCTCCGAAATGCCGGGCATGAACACGCCCTTGAGCAGGTCGTGGGAGATGGACGATGAAATGGCAAGCAACAGGCCCGCCGCGGTGGACAAGGCCGCGGCAATGCCGCCGGCCGCCACCAGGGCGATCACCCAGTTGGGCAGACGCGCGATCTCGGGATTGGCCAGCACCATGATGTCCCGGTCGATGCGGGTCATTTCGTTACCCTGCAGATCCTGCTCGATAGCCCACTGGGGCGGGTTGTTCTGGTTGTAGTACTGGATGCGGCCATCCTCGTTCTTGTCCTCGAAGGCAAGCAGACCCGTGACCTCCCAGGTCTGCATCCACTGCGGGCGCTCCTCCACCAACAGCGCCGTATCGGGTGTGCCGATCTCGGCGGGATGCAGGGTCTTGGCGAAATTGAACATGGCCATGGCGCCCACCGCCGGGGCGGTGGTGTAGAGGATGGCGATGAAGACCAGCGCCCAGCCGGCGGAGGCGCGGGCATCGCGCACCCTGGGCACCGTGAAGAAGCGCACGATCACATGGGGCAGACCGGCGGTGCCGATCATGAGCGCCATGGTCAGCAACACCATGTTGAGCATGTTGATGTTGGCATTGGTGGTGTAGGCAGCAAAACCCAGGTCCCGGAGTACCAGGTCCAGGCGTTCCAGCATGTACAAGCCGCTGCCGTCATTTATGGTGGACCCCAGGCCCAGCTGCGGCAGGGGCTGCCCGGTCAGTTGCAGGGAAATGAAGATCGCCGGAACCGTGTAGGCGAAGATCATTACCACATACTGGGCGATCTGGGTGTAGGTTATCCCCTTCATGCCGCCGAGCACCGCATACACGAATACGATCCCCATGCCGGCGATCAGCCCGATGGTGATATCCACCTCCAGGAAACGGGAAAAGGCGATCCCGACACCACGCATCTGGCCGATTACATAGGTGATGGACATGACCAGCAGGCAGATCACTGCCACGATGCGGGCGGTTTGCGAGTAGAAGCGATCGCCAACGAATTCCGGCACGGTGAACTTGCCGAATTTGCGCAGGTAGGGTGCCAGCAGCAGTGCCATCAGCACATAGCCTCCGGTCCAGCCCATGAGGTACACGGAACCGCTGTAGCCGAGAAAGGCGATGAGTCCCGCCATGGAAATGAAGGAGGCCGCCGACATCCAGTCCGCCGCGGTGGCCATGCCATTGGCGATTGGATGCACGCCCTTCCCTGCCACGTAGAATTCACTGGTACTGCCCGCACGCGCCCAGATGGCGATACCGAAGTAAAGCGCGAAGGTAAAGCCCACGACCAGGTAGGTAATCAGCTTGAGTTCCATGAATATATGCCCCTCGCTCAGTCTTCGTGCACGTCAAACTGACGGTCCAGTCGGTTCATTCTCCAGGCATAGAAGAAGATCAGACCGATGAAGGTATAGATGGAACCCTGCTGGGCAAACCAGAACCCCAGTGGGTAACCACCCAGCATGAAGTGGTTGAGCGGTTCGGCCAGGATGATGCCGAAACCGAAGGACACCAGGAACCACACTGAGAGGCATCCGACCAGGAGGCGCAGGTTCGCCTTCCAGTACCGTGCCGCGCTATCGGTTGCTTGCATTGCATTCTCCTGTGGGAGGGGATACGGAAATGTACCCTACAATAGCTTGCCGGGCACCACCAAATTGCGCGAGCCGGCAGCCGCGGGTTTCGCGGGCAGAGCCCGCTCCTGCGGGCGCCCTGCCTGTTGGCAAGCATCAATGGTGCCGCCCGGGCACGGTCTCCGGCCGCAGCAGGGCCGCCAGGGCAGGCAGCAGAAACAGGGCACCGAACAGGTTCACCAGGAACATGAAGGCCAGCAGGATACCCATGTCCGCCTGGAACTTGAGGGCGGAAAAGGCCCAGGTACCCACCCCGATGCTCATGGTCAGGGCGGTGAACGCCACGGCGGTGCCGCGCTGGCGCAGGGCATGCTGATAGGCCTCCACCAGGGTCCAGCCTTGGCGCAGCCCGTGCTGGATACGTTCATAAAGATAGATGCCGTAATCGACCCCCACCCCGACGCCCAGGGCAATGACCGGCAGGGTAGACACCTTGAGGCCGATGCCCAACAGGGCCATGAGGGCATTGCACAGAACAGCGACGATCACGAGTGGCACGATGATGCACAGCGTGGCACGCCAGGAGCGGAATTCCGCCAGGCACAACAGGCCGATGGAGCTGAACAGCAACAGCAGCATGATCACCTCGGCGGCGTCCACTGCCTCGTTGGTGGCGGCCATGACCCCCACGTTGCCCGCCGCCAGCAGGAACGTCAGCTGGTCGCTGTTATGGGCGGCACTGAATCGCTTCACCTCCTCGACGATATTGGCGATGGTATCGCCCTGGTGATCACGGGTGAAAATCAACACCTGCATGGCATTGCAATCAGTGTTGAGCAGGCCGCTGGCGGTGTCGATGGGGGTCACCGCCTGGGCGAGCTGGTAGGGATCACGGGGCAGCGCCTGCCAGCGCGGATTGCCTTCGTTCCAGCCCGCATGGATCCGTCTTGCCATGCCGGGCAGGGACATCACATCCTGTACGCCATGCACCCCACGCATGTGATGGGCAAATCGGTCGATGGTGTCCATGATAGCGTAATCGGTGCAGGCCCCGTCCACACCCCGGCTCTGGGCGATGACCGCCAGCACGTTCACACCGATGGAGAAAGACTCCACGATCGCGGCCACATCACGGTTATAGCGCGAGTGATCATGCAGCTCCGGGCTGCCGACGCCCAGGTCGCCCGTACGCAGGTCGCGTGACTGCAAAGCGCCAAGCCCCACCAGCAGCGCGGCGCCGCTCAATACCAGCACGGCCCGGCGCGGCTGTGCCAGGTTCCCGAGTCTGCGCCACAGCCCGTCACCCCGGGTTCTGATGCGACGCGGAGATGGCGGGCGGGTCCAGGACAGCAGGATGGGCAGCAGCATCTTGTTGGTGACGATCATCAATGCCACGCCGAGGCTCGCGGTGATGGCCAGCTCACGCACGATCTCGATCTGGATGTAGATAATCACCATGAAACCCAGGGCATTGGCCAGCAGCGCCATGGTCCCGGGCACAAACAGGCGGCGAAAGGCGGTCTGGGCCGCCTCCAGGCTGCTACCCCCTGCCAGCACCTCCAACTTCCAGGCATTGGTCATCTGCACCGCATGGCTGACACCGATGGAAAAAATCAGAAAGGGCACCAGGATGGACAAAGGATCGATGCCGTAGCCCAGCAACGGCAGCAGTCCCAGCAACCAGATCACCGGGACCAGGGCACAGACCAGGGAAAGAGCGGTCAGGCGGCCCGAACCACTGTAGCCATATAACAATGCGGCAGTGATAAGAAAGGCTATCAGGAAGAATATCAGCACACCTTCGGCACCGTCGGTGATGTCGCCCACCGCCTTGGCAAAGCCGATGATATGCACATCGAGCCCGTCACCGGCATGGCGGGCACGGATCTCCTCGAGCCGCTCCGCCACCTCGGTATAATCGAGACGTTCACCGCTCACGGGGTCGATCTCCAGCAGTTCCGCGCTCACCAACGCGCCGCCATGGTCATTGGCCACCAGGCGGCCGACGTAGTCGGACTTGAGCACGTTATTGCGTATCTGCTCCAGGTCCGCCTCACTGCCATCATAATCAGCCGGTATCAGGTTGCCGCCGGCAAAGCCTGCTTCCACCACTTCGATGAAGCGCACGTTGGGGGTGAACAGCGAAGTCACCGTGGCACGATCAACGCCGGGAATGAAGAACACCTCGTCGGTGACCGCGCGCAGGGTATCGAGGAATTCCGCCTGGTAGATATCGCCTTGCGCGAGACGCAGGGCGACCAGCACACGGTTGGCGCCGCCGAAAGTGCTGCGGTAGGCGGTGAAGGTCTGCATGTATTCATGTTCGAGGGGAATCATCTTCTCGAATCCGGCATCCACCCGCAGCTGACTGGCGGACCAACCCAACAGCAGACTGACGAATACAAACAGGGCCAGCAGGGCGCGCCGCCACCTGAACAGCGGCGCGGCCAGGGCATCGGCGACCTGGTGCATGCTCATGGTACGGCCTCGCGCAGGGAGGCAGCCGTGACCGGTGTTACGCCGCCCTCGCCCACCAGCACCAACCCGTCACGATCGACCATGGGAAGCACGGCGGTATAGGTATTGCGATTCGGGAGTTCCAATTCCACGAAGCCCTGTCCGTTTTCCTCCCGCAGCAACAGGCCGTTCTGTCCTGTCAGCAGTACCCGGCCATCGGCCGGTACCCGACCGCCGAACAGGGAATGATCGCTGTCGATGGCGATGGCTTGCCAGTGCTCGCCAGCGTCCCGGGAACGATAGAGATGGCCGCGCATGCCAAAGGCCAGCAGCGCACCATCCGGGGTGGGCAGCAGGCCGAAATAGGAACCGGCATAGGGGGAAGGCAGTGTTTCCCAACCCTCGTCGTCAGCGCTGGAACGCAGCAGGGTACCCGCCTCGCCGGCGATCAACAGGCGACCGTCGGGTCCGCGCACAATGGCATTCAGGTGCGGGTCCCCGGACTCGAGATCCGCCGCCTGCCAGCTCGCGCCACCATCCCGGCTCTCCAGTATGCGGCCATAGGCACCGGCGGCCAGGCCATGGCCGTCGGCATCGAACCAGACCGTCAGCAGCGGGCCATCGGCCTCGGGATCCTGGTGCACCAACCGCCAGTGTTCGCCGCCATCTTCGCTGCGCAGGATCACCTCATCGTGGCCCACGGCCACCAGGTGCCGTCCATCGACGGCCGCCAGCGCCGTCAAGGTGGCCCGGGTGGGTGTGGCAACCGAGCGCCACTCCATACCATCCTCGGAGAAAAAGACTCGCCCCCGCTCACCGACCACCACCAGGCCTTCGTCCAGGACCAGGCCATCGAGCATCAGCAGTTGTTCGATGCGGATCTCTGGTGGTGGCGGCACCGACCCCTGGCGCGGCGAAAAGGCAAAGATCGCGACCAGCGCCACATACAGGACGAAGGCGAGCCCGAGGAACTGGTTCAAACAGCCGCCATCAGCGTGTACCCAGGCTGCGCAGGCCAGCGGGTGTGAAGTGCGCGGCGCGACGTTCGATGGGTTCGTAAACCCGAGGCTCGTCGTTGCGCAGGCCCATGACGAGATAGCGACCCGATTGCAGGTCGTAGTGCACATCCAGCGCGGAGTAATGCATGGGGATGTTGTAGAAATTGATGTTGTGCTGTTCGGCGACCCGCCACAGCTCACCACGCGCGTCGTACTTGTCGACCAGGACGATCATCCAGGAGTCCTCGTCGATGTAGAAGGTGCGGCGGTGATAGATGTGGCTGGTACCCTCTTTCAGGCGCGCCTCCACCACCCAGACGCGGTGCAGTTCGTAACGGGCATAGTCAGGATTGATATGGCCGGCCTGCAGGACCTGATCCATGGAGATATCGTTACCCAGCAACCGGTAGGAGTTGTAGGGCACATAGAGTTCACGCTTGCCGACCAGTTCCCAGTTGTAGCGGTCGGTGGCGCCGTTGAACATGACGAAATCGTCATTGGTGCGCAGGCCATCGGCGGCCGTGCCCGGGTTGTCGTAGGCCACGTTGGGCGCCAGGCGCACACGTCGCTGGCCGGGGTTGTAGGTCCAGGCCTGGCGCGAGTCCAGGTATTCATGCACCAGCAGAATCTGGCCGGCCAGGCGCGCCGGTGCCGTCACCGTCTGCAGGAAATTGAACAATTTGTTCGGTTCGCGCTCCTCCGGCGCCTTGTCCAGGCTGCCGTAGTGGAATTCATATTCGTATTCGAAACGCACCGGCGTGTAGCTTCCCTCGCGGGTCACCGCCGCCTGGCTCCAGTTCATGGCGTAGCTTTCGCCGCGGTAGCGGGTGAGGTGGTTCCAGATGGCCTCCAGGCCATTCTCCGGTTTGGGGAACGGGATGCCGCCGCGGGTACCGGTGATGCCGTTGCCATCCTCCCGCAGGCGGGCAACGCCCAGGTTGGCGGCGGTCTCGTCGTAGTGCCCCTGAGGAAAGGAGGCGCTACGCCGGCTTGGGAACACGCGCATCTTCCAGCTGGGATAGCGTTCCAGCAGGGCCCGCTGGCCGGGACTCAGATGCTCGGCATACTGGTCCGCGTTGCCGGCATCGATGACGAACAGGGGTTCGTCATCAGGGTAGGGATCGGGATAGTGGTCACCCTCGACATAACCGCTTGGCGCCCGGGTCAGTCCGCCATCCCAGGCGGGGATGGTGCCGGCGGCATTGCCCGCCCGTTCGGCACCCATGGGGGTAAGTTCCGGACCGAACTCGGCGGCGGACAGGGTCGTGCTGGCAAGCACCAGGAGCGACACCAGGCTGGCGTGGCGCGGGGAACGGGTTCTGGACATGGGCAAGTCTCCTGGTATGCGACGATGTTCAGAAGGAATAGCTTAGGCTGGCCGCGAGGAAGTCACGGTCCTTGAGTGGGTTCGAGGCGCTGGCATAGTCGGCGGACTGGCCAGGCGGGAAACCCGCGGCCGGGCTGCTGACCGGGTCGGTACCGCCATAGCGACGGCCGCCGAAGAAGGCCGTGTAGGCGATATCCGCCTGCCAGTTCTGCTGGTAGTTGAAACCGAGCCCCAGCACCAGGGCCTTGGCGCCCTCGTTGAAGGTGGGGCTGCGGCCGTTCACGTCATGGGAGAACACCAGCCGGGGGGACACCGTGGTCGCGCCGATGGCGTTGGAATAGTCGAGCCGGCCCACCAGGCGGTAGCCCCAGGAACTTTCGGTCATGAAGCAGTCCGTGGAGACGGAGCCGAAGGAGGCTGCCAGCGCGGAACCCGGTTGCGGCAGGTGGCAGCCCGGCGCGGCGAATTTCAAATCGGACGGCAGATTCAGGCGGGTGTAGCCCACCTCACCCAGCATCACCAGCTGCTCGGCGCCGAAGGTGGGACCGAAGGTGCGCGTGCCGGTCACCTGGACCTGGTGCATCTTCACGCGTCGGTAGCCGGAGATCTCCTTGCCATAGCCCCAGTCAGGGTTCGTGGCAGCTCCCACTGGATCGGTGCTGGTGATCTGGTTACCGATGCCCAGCGCTGCGCCCAGCAACTCCGCCGAGGGCAGCTGCAGCGGCTGGTTGCGGCGGTAGGAATACTCGCCCTGCAGGGCGATGCCGGCCGGGCCGAGGGTATTGAAGCTGAAACCGATGAGCTGGATATCCTCGGGATACTCGACGAAATAGGTACCCGCCCCGCCCTGCAGCAGGCTCGAGCCACAGGCGGCATTGGTGGCGTTGAGGGCGGACAGGGCCGTGGCGCTGGCCACGTCACCGAGCAGGACAGCCGCCAGCGCACCGATGTTCTGCGCTGTGTGCAGCTCGCCGAAGGTGGGAATGTCCACGGCCGTGCAGCCGGGGATACCCGTGTCGAAGACCGGCACGCCGGCCGCACCCAGGGCGCCCTGCTGCAGCACCGTCAGGTCGCTGGAAATGGTCCCTGCCGTGGTCAGGCCACCGCGATAGCCCGACACGAACGGCGTGCGGCTGTGGTAGTTCACGAAATAGAAGCCGAACTCGGTGTAGTTCAGCTCCGGTACGAAAGCGCGCAGGGCCAGACCATACTGGCCGCTGTCGGAGGCCTTGCGGTCCGCCGAGCGCGGCGCCCACAGGGCGGCGTCCGGATTGAGGGGGAACACCCCCGCATCGCCATTGGCATCGTTGCGCCGGCCGAAACCCGTGTAGGCATTGACGCCCCCGATCCCGACGAAATCATTGGTGCTGAAGAAGGTCCCTGCCGGATCGATTTCGGTCTCTTCCCATTCGGCCATCCATACCGCTTCCAGGGACAGGGTATCGCTCAACTCTCGCGATACCCATACCATATTGGTGGGCATCAGTCCTTCGCGCAGTTCGGAGCCCGGTATGCGCAGACGGTTGACATTGACCGGGTTGAGCACATTGATGCCATTGAGAATGAAGGTGCTCTCGCCCCAGTTCACCACCTGGCGACCGAGGCGCAGGCTGAGATCGTGTCCACCCACATCGAAGGAGGCGCGCACATAGGCATCCAGGATCTCGGCGTCACGCCCGATTTCACGGCGCGCATCCCGGTTCATGCCATCCTCGTTCATCGCTGCCTCGTCATAGAAATAGTAGGCACGCAGAAAGGCCCCGACATTGCGATAGTCGAGTTCCAGGTCGTGGGTGGCCTTGAGCACGGCGGAGACGAGGTCGCCGCGATCATAGAGCAGGTTACCGTCATCGGCATTGGGGTCGCGTGAGGTGCCGCCATTGGCGATGCTCACCAGGGCCACGTCGCGGTCCTGCATGCGCCACAGGGCGCCAAGGGAGACGGTGGTATCGAAACTGCCGGTCAGTTCGCCATCGGCGCTACTGAACTCGAAGGCCTGGATCGGCGGGGCACCGGCCAGGATGCCGGCAATGGCAAGGGAGACGAATCTGTTCTTGTAATTGGTATGCATGTCTTTCTCCGCGAGAGCACCGGATCCAGCTGGCAGAACGGTGAAAAGTATAGGATTCCTTGTTGCCAAAAACCACCAGGTCACTGGATCGGACAGGCATGACGATACTGGCGGCGCTGTAGGAGCGGCCTTGGCCGCGAACCTTCGCGGGCAGAGCCCGCTCCTACAAGAGGTCTATTGAACCTGCCAACAGGTTCCGTCAATCCCCGTGGGTTTCATACAAGGCTTCGATGCGCGGCGCAAACTGCTTCAGGATCCGCTCCCGTTTCATCTTCAGGGTCGGCGTCATCAGCCCATCCTCGACGGTCCAGGGTTCCAGGGTCGGGATCAGTCGTCGCACCTGGGCATAGCCCGGGAACTCCTTCAGCTGGCGGGAAACACGCGCGCGCAGTGCCTTCTCCACGAAGCGGCTGTTCAGGTCTTTCTCGCTGCGCGGGTCCACATCCAGCTCTTCGGCCAGCGCGCTCCATTCCTCGGGATTGAGCACCAGCAGGGCGGCAAGACAGGAACGTCCTTCCCCCAGGACGATCACCTGGTCAAAGAGCGGATCGAGGGCGATGGCCATCTCCATGTCCGCCGGCGGCACTTTCTCGCCATTGCCAAGCACGATGATCTCCTTTATGCGACCGGTGATGTACAGGTGCCCCGCTTCGTCCATGCGGGCCTTGTCGCCACTGTGCAGCCAGCCCTCGGCATCGATGGCGGCGGAGGTGGCCTCCGGATTGTTCCAGTAGCCCAGCATCACCGCAGGACTGCGGGTGAGCAATTCATCCTGTTCGCCGATGCGTACCTCCACGCCCGGCAGGGGCGTGCCGATGCTGGCGGGGATGTTGTCGTCCGGGCGGTTGACGCTGATCACGGGACTGGATTCGGTCATGCCATAGCCGTGGAACACCGGCAGGCCCAGTCCAATGAAAAAACGTGCAATGGGTGGCGGCAGGGGCGCCCCGCCACACACCGCGTAGCGCAGCCGGCCACCCAGGCGCGCCAGCACCTTGATGGCCACCAGGCGATGCAACAGCGGCCACAGCAACAGGGCGGGACTCCAGCGGGCGCGGCCCTGGCCACGTTCGAAGCGCCGCCAGCCCACCGCCACGGTGAGCGCGAACAGGCGCCGGGCCAGGCTGGATTTCTCCTTCAGGCCCGCCTGGATGCGCCCATAGACCCGTTCGTAGATGCGTGGCACGGAAATGAGCACCGTGGGCCGTAACTGGCACAGGTCATCGGCCAGGGTCTGCACGGAACGGGCATAGGCCACCTGTGCGCCCACGAGCATGGGCAGGTAGTAGCCGCCGGTACGTTCCAGGGTATGGGACAGGGGCAGGAAGGACAGGAACAGGTCATCCTCGTTGAAGTCAGCGCACAGACTGGAGGCATGGGCATTGAACAGCAGATTGCGATGGCTAAGCATCACCCCCTTGGGCCGTCCCGTGGTGCCGGAGGTATAGACGATGGTAGCCAGTTCGTCGGGCGCAGCCTCGCGGGCCTGCAGCTCGCCTTGCAGGCCGAACAGCCAGTCGGACAAGGCATCGAGCCGATCATCATCGGGCTTGTCGTCGGCATCGATGGTATGCACCGAGACGATACGCTGCAGGCCATCGAGGCGCTCGCGCAGCTCCAGCAGACGCCTCCATTGCAGGCGCCCCTCCACCACCAGCAGCTTCACGCCCGCTTCCTGCAGGATATAGGCGACATTGTCCGGCCGGTCGTCGGTGTACAGGGGCACGCTCACCAACCCAAGGCCGGCGCAGGCCTGGTCGCACACCACCCACTCGCGGCAGTTGCGCAGCATGATGGCCACCCGGTCACCGGGCTGCAGGCCTTCCTTCAGCAGGGCCTGCTGCCAGCGCGCCACCTCCGTGGCCACCTCGCGCCAGGTGCTGCCGACCCAGGCCTGCTTGGCGACATCGTACTGGTGGTAGGCCACCGCACTGGGCGTGCGTTGCACCCGCTCGCGGAACAGGCCGGCCAGGGTGCCGGCCTCTTCTGGCGTGATGACGGCTGGCATGAATTTTCCTCCGGGGGAACGGATCCAGCCCTATCTTCCACGAAGATGCCGGCGGGGCACAAGCTTCCCGGGCAGAACCTGACGCTGGCGTAAAGCGCCGCTCTAGAACTGTTCGGCCTCGATTTCCTGATAAACGTAGCTGATCACCTTGCCCAGCTCGTCGAAGTTATGCCAATCACTGAACTCCGCCAGTTCCGCGCCGACCTGTTCCTTCATTTCGTAATCGGCAAGTCCCTGTTCGTAGTATTTCGTGACCGCGGCCCGGAGCTTTTCCAGGAAGCGCAGGGAAGCCTCCGGCACCTCGCGACCTCCGCTTCGGCCGTGACCCGGGATGAACAGTTCCGATGGCCCGTCCAGCAGAGTCCTGATGGCCGTGATACTGCCCTTGAAGCTCGCGTCCTGCGGCACATCCGAATTCGGCACACGCCGGGCGGCAACGATGTCGCCGAAGAACAGGCCGGCATCCTCCACGACCTCGATCATCAGGTCATGGTCCGTGTGTGCCCGGCCGGTGTGGTGTATGCGCAGGGTGAGCCCGCCGAGGGCCAGTACCTCACCACCGCTGAGTCCGATATCCGGTCCCACCACCCTGGTCCCCTCGATCGCGTTTCCGGTCATTTCCATGAAGCGTTCGATCCAGACTTCACCCTCGCCCGTCCGGACACGTTCGATCATGCGTTCGTGGGCATAGATCGGAACCTCGGGATAAAGCTCGCGGATACCCTGATTGCCGAGCCAATGGTCGCCATGGACATGGGTATTGAACACGGCGATGACCGGTTTGTCCGATAGCGCACGTACCTTCTTCAGCAGTTCCTTGCCGATTTCCATGCTGCTGCCAGGGTCGACGATGATCACGCCCTCGGCACCCAGGATCGCCGCAGGGTTGTTCATGAAACCGCGGCTCTCGGGGTTGGGCAGCGCCTGGGTGCCCTGTACGACATGGATGTGCGGACTGATCCGCTCCAGGGGTATATGTTCGATGGAGGATGGCGTTTGGGGATCATGCGCCCAGGCATTGGCCTGTACCGCGCATAGCATGACGACAGCCGTGACGAGCTTGTTCATGTTGTTCTCCCCTTCCCGTAGAAGGATCGACGCCCGTTCCGGCGCCATCCTTCCCGCACGGTAACAGAATCCTGCCTCCTGTGTTCAAGGGAACAGGAATGGCGCGGCAGGAGACAGCGGTTCAGGGCATCGGGGGATCGGTCACGAAGGCAATGCGTGCAATACCGGCCCGCTGGGCTACGGCCATCACCTCCGCCAGCCGCTCGTAGGGCGTGGCGCGGTCGGCGCGCAGCTGCAGTTCCGGCACGCGGCCGCTGGCCTGCGCCAGGCCCGCCAGTTGCACCTCGAGGTTCTCCAGGGCGATCTCCGCCTCATCGAGAAACAGCCTGCCCCGGGCGTCGATGGCGAGCCGGAGAGTACGCGGTTCCTCCTCCACCGGGCTGGCCTCCACTCGCGGCAGGTCGATGGGCAGGGCCTGATGAAACAGCGGCGCGGTGATGATGAAGATGACCAGCAGCACCAGCATGATGTCCACCAGCGGGATCATGTTGATCTCCGCCATGGGCTGGCCGCTGCTCACCGGGCTGTCGTTGTAGCGGAAGGCCATGGCTTACCCCGGCTGCCGGGTCATGGCGCGCAGCGGCGTCACCGTGCCCCCGCGATCCAGGCGCACGCCGGCCACCAGGTAGGCATGCAGGCTGTGGGCGAAACCGTCCAGCTGTGCAAGCACCAGGCGGTTGGCGCGGGTGAAGGCGTTGTAGGCCAGCACCGCGGGGATGGCCACGAACAGGCCCGCCGCCGTCATGATCAGCGCCTCGCCCACCGGCCCCGCCACCTTGTCCAGCACCACCTGCGAGGCCCCCGACAGGGCGATGAGGGCATGGTAGATGCCCCACACGGTGCCGAACAGGCCGACGAAGGGCGCGGTGGCGCCCACCGAGGCGAGACTGGTGAGGCCGCGCTCCACCCGCGCCTGGGCGAAGACGATGGACTGCTGCAGGGTGCGGCCGATGAATTCGCTGGCACCCACGCCGGCGCCGATGCCAGCCGCGGACTGCTCTTCCCAGGCCTGGGCGGCCAGCACCGCGTCGGTGGCCACGCCCGAGAACACCCCGTTGCCATCGGCAGCACGGATGGACTCCAGCGCCGTGCTGCGCGACTCCGCCTGCCAGAATTCCTTGAGAGCGCGCGCCGTGGCGCGCCGGTAGCGCCACTGGGCCACCACCTTGCCGACGATGATGTACCAGCTCAGCACCGACATCAGCAGCAGCACGCCGGCGGTGAGCTGGATGACCAGGTCGGCCTGGGTCCAGAAGTGTTCAACGCCCGATACTGTGTTCATCATTCACCTTCAAGGAGTTTCTCGTTGTTGATGAGCATGACCGGTCTCCGCAGGAGCGGACTCTGCCCGCGAACGGTTTTCCATCAACCGTTCGCGGGCAGAGCCCGCTCCTACAGGTGTCACGCGGTATGGGTAAGCATTCATAAACCATCATTCCATCTGGAACAGGATGGGCACCAGCACGCTGGCAGCGATGGCCTCGCCGCCGCGCCGCGCCGGCACGAAGCGCCAGCGTTGCACCGCCTCGCGCGCGGCCGTGTCCAGGCGCGCATAGCCACTGCCCTCGTGGATCTCCACCTGCTCCGGCAGACCGCGCGCGTTCACCTGCACCTGTAACAGCACCCGCCCCTGCTCACCGCGACGCCGCGAGGCGCGCGGATAGACGGGTGCGGGATTGTTCAGGTAGGCCGCATCGAAGCGCACCGCCGTCAGCACCGGGGCCGGGGCCGGGGCTGCCGGGGCGCGCGTCGGCATGCTCTCCGGCGGTGGCGGGGCCGGCGCCACGGGCGCGGCGATGCGGGGGGCGGGCCTGGCCGCCGGCTCGGGCACGACCACGGGGCGCGGCTTGGGCAGCTGCACTGGCGGGGGTGGCATCGGCGTCTCGGGAACCGCGGGCGCCTGGCGCGGGACCTCCGGCACCGGCAGCGACCGTTCGATCACCCGCACCGCCATGCGGATCGGCTCAGGTTCCGGTACCGGTCGCTGCTGCAGCTGCCACAGGGCCAGCAGGAACAGGCCGTGCAGGCCCAGCACCACCGCAAGGCGAACCAACCGCCGCAGTGACGATTCCTCCACCGGCACCCCGGGCACGGCAAGATCCGCAGCACGCAACAACATTGCCACTACTTACTGCAGGTGGCGTGCCAGCGGGTCGCCATATTGGCAAGAGAGTCGTCATGCTCGCGAATGCGAGCATCCAGGTATTTGATCTTATGGATTCCCGCCTACGCGGGAATGACGCAGACAGGCATGGGCAGGGCTTTCCTGTTGCTGGAATCAAGGAGGAAAACGCCCTCAGAGTACGGTATATCCCGCAGGGACTGTGGCATATGCCGCAGTATTGTCCTACCCCGGCAGCCGCACCTGGATGCGGGCGCCGCCCAGCCCGGGGCTCTGGTCGATGGCCAGGGTGCCGCCATAGGCGGCGACGATGTCGCACACCACCGCCAGGCCGATGCCCTGGCCGGGCAGAGTGCTGTCGGCACGCACGCCGCGGCCGAGCACGGCATCGCGCTGGTCCTCGGGGATACCGGGGCCGTCGTCCTCCACCTGGAGTTCCAGTCCCGTCCCGTCCGCCCGTGGCGTGGCCTGGATCAGCACGCGTGTCCTGGCCCATTTGCAGGCGTTGTCGAGCAGATTGCCGCACAGCTCCATGAGATCCGCCTCGTCGGCGCGCAACTGCAGCTGCGCCGGATCGACTCGCAGTTCCAGTCGCAGCCCGCGCTGGCCATATACCTTGTCCAGGCTCTGCCGCAGGCGTTCCAGCAGCGGCGCGATGGGCACCGGCTGCAGCAGGGCGCTGCGCCCCGAAGTGGCGGCGCGCTGCAACTGGTAGGCGACGATCTGGTCCATGCGCCCGGTCTGTTCACGAATCAGCGCCTGGATCTCCTCGCGGCTCGATTGTGCATCCTGGCCGCCGCGCAGGATGGCGAGCGGAGTCTTGAGACTGTGGGCCAGATCGGCGAGGCCGTCGCGGTAGCGTTGCAGGCGTCCACGCTCGCTGCGCAGCAGGGCGTTGAGGTTGTCGGTGAGGCCGCGCAGTTCGCGCGGATAGTGGCCACCGAGGTCCTCGCGGGTGCCCGCCTCCACCGCCGCCAGGTCGCGTTCCACCTGGCGCAGGGGTCGCAGACCCCAGCGCAGCACCAGCACCAGGGCCAGCAGCAGGCCCAGCGCCAGGGCGGCAAACCAGGTCCACAGGCTGTGGCGGAACTCCGCCAGCTGGGCCTGGTAGTTGGCCGCGTCCTCGGTGACGCTGAAGGTGAAATCCAGGCTGGACGACTCCTGCTCCCAGCGCACGCCGAAGGCCAGCTGGAAGCCTTCATCGTTGCCATCCACCTGCACATGCCGGAAACGCCACTCCCCCGGCGACAGCGGAGGCGGGACAGGAAGATCCTGCAGCAATTGCGAGGGCGAACGCCAGACGATCGCCGCCTCACCGTGCTGCAAGACCTGCGCGTAGAGACCGGAACCGGGGCGCTGGAAACGCTCCTCCGGCAGGCGCTCGGGCAGCACCAGGCGATCGTCGGCATCCAGGTCCGCCGCCGCCAGCAGGCCGTAAATCTGGGCCTGCAGGCGTTCCTGCACCGCGGCGCCGGCGGAATCGCGGAAGGCACGCTCCAGGGTCCAGCCCGCCAGGCCGAGAAACAGGGCCAGCACCAGCAGCGCCGCCAGGGTGACGCGCGCATAGAGCGAGTGCATCAGTTCCCGCCCCGTGCCAGGGTGAAGCGATAGCCGCGGCCGCGCAGGGTTTCGATGGGATTGAGCGTGCCGTCCGGGTCCAGCTTGGCGCGCAGGCGGCGAACGAACACCTCGATGACATTGCTGTCGCGGTCATGGTCTTCTTCGTACAGGTGCTCGGTGAGTTCGGTCTTGGAGATCACCTCACCGCTGTGCAGCATCAGGTATTCGAGCACGCGGTATTCATAACCGGTCAGCTCCACCGCTGCGCCGTCACGCTGCAGCGTCTGGGCCGTGGTGTCCAGCACCAGCGGCCCGCACTGCAGGCTGGCCCGGGTCCAGCCGGCGGCACGCCGTACCAGGGCGCGCAGGCGCGCCAGCAGTTCCTCCACCTCGAAGGGCTTGACCAGGTAGTCGTCGCCGCCCGCCTCCAGCCCTTCCACCTTGTCCTGCCAGCGGCCGCGCGCGGTGAGGATGATGATGGGAAAGGTCCTGCCCCGGGCGCGCAGCTGGCGGATGACCTCGATACCCGGGAGCTTCGGCAGACCCAGGTCAACCACGGCGACATCGATGGGGTATTCGCTGCCGGCGTACAGGCCTTCCTCGCCATCCGCGGCGACGTCCACCACATGGCCTTCGTGCCGCAGCCGTTCCTGCAGGTTGTGGCGCAGCGCCGCCTCGTCCTCGATGAGCAGGATACGCATGCTCAGCGCGCGTCCAGGTTCAGGATACGCACCCGGCCATCGGGGGTGAGCACCTTGATGCGGTAACGTGTCTCGCCATTGGATGAATAGCGCTCGGCGGACAACACCTGGCCACCGGTGCGGCGGCGCGCCTCGGCCGCCGCGGCTGCCAGGCCCGGGTCCGCCTCTCCCCGTGCATCGTTGCGGGCCAGCAGCAGGGCGGGCGGCGACAGGGCCGGTGCGAACGCCGGCGCGGCCTGCGTCACCGGCAGCAGGCCGGCCAGCAATACCAGCAACAGAAAGAACCTCATGCGCATCCCGTGTATCCCGAAAGTACCTGTGGGGATCATACAACCCGTTTCATTTTGGTCACAGCATAGCGACACACAACTGAACCACACCTGAACCGGCCCGCAGCTGCACGTGCCCCTGTAGGAGCGGCCTTCGGCCGCGAACGGTCCGGAGCGCCGCCGGTTCGCGGGCAAAGCCCGCTCCTACAGGGGCAAGATCCAGGTCGCAGTTTTTCCAACCCGTTCAGGCGCCATTCAGCTTGTCATTGCTAGCCTGCAACCATCCAGCAAGACCGCTGGTAACCGATTCGGCACAGCAAAGGCCGGAACCGGATCAGATGAAAGGAGACAGACCATGAACAAGATCCAGAAAACCCTCATCGGCACGGTCCTGGGCGGTGCACTGTTGACCCTGACGCCCCTGGCCATGGCCGACCGCTACGTCAACAACCATTACTACGGTGGGCATGCACCTGCCTATCAGCAGCAGCACCCGGTGTACGAACGGCACCCGAAGTACAAGCAGCGCAAGCGTGAAGTGGTGCATCATCATTACTACCACCCTGCGCCGCCGGTGCGGGAGCGGGTCGTGGTGGTGCAACCGCCACGACACCACTACGGCCATGCACCGCAATACCAGTACGATCGGGGCCCGTCCTATGGTCATGTGGCCAGCGGGCACTACCAGTCCCATACCCCGATGATCCTCGGCGGCATCATCGGCGGGGTGATCGGCAGCGAGATGGGCAAGGGCCGCGGCAAGGACGCGGCCACCCTCGCCGGCGTCATCCTGGGCGGCTCCATCGGCCGTGACATGGGGCGCTAGTGCCTGGCAGCCCCCTCCCTGCGGGGAGGGGGCGTGTCACCGATGTGCATACACCTGAACGATTAAGAATAAAGATAAACTTTACATTACAACCAAATGTAATAAATACGTTTTTAATAGGGGACAGACCACGGTTTTCCCGAGGAATCGGAAAACCGTGGTCTGTCCCCTTTTTTTGCTCTACACTGCCGGAAGGAGAACATTTAGAGAACATTTGCCATGCCCGCAGCAGCCAGCCACTGGGAGCGCGCCATCCTCCTGGTGGACATGAACGCCTTCTTCGCCTCCATCGAGCAGCGCGACCGCCCCGAGTGGCGCGGCCGGCCGGTGGCCATCACCAATGGCCTGCAGGGCACCTGCATCATCACCTGCTCCTACGAGGCGCGCGCCTTCGGCATCCGCACCGGCATGCGCCTGAAGGAGGCCCGCGAGCGCTGCCCGGAGCTGATCCAGTGCCCGGCGGACCCGAAGCGCTACGCCGCCACCTCGTCGGCCATCATGGATGCGCTGCAGGCCGTCAGCCCCGACCTGGAGGTGTTCTCCGTGGACGAGGCCTTTCTCGACATCACCCGCTGCCAGCGCCTGGGCACGCCCGAGCAGATTGCGCGCCAGGCCCGGCGCGCCGTGTTCGCCGCCTCCGGCCTGCTCTGCTCCATCGGCCTGTCCGGCGACAAGACCACCGCCAAGTACGCCGCCAAGCTGGTCAAACCCAACGGCTTCACCGTCATCCCGCCCTGGGAGGCACGCCGGCGGCTGGCGCCGGTGCCGGTCACCGAGCTGTGCGGCATCGCCGGCGGTATCGGCGGCTTCCTCGCCCAACACGGCGTGCACACCTGCGGCGACATGGCACAACTGCCCATCAGCGTGCTGGCGCGCCGCTTCGGCAATCCGGGGCGGCGCATCTGGTACATGTGCCAGGGCGAGGATCCGGAGCCGGTGCAGGTGAATGTGCCGCCGCCCAAGTCCATCGGCCACGGCAAGGTGATGCCGCCGGATACGCGCGACCGCGAGGTGATCCTTACTTATCTGTTGCACATGAGCGAGAAGGTGGGCGCGCGCCTGCGCCGCCACGACATGGTGGCGAGTCGCTTCCTGGTGGCCCTGCGCACTCGCGACGGCTGGCTCGGCGACAAGCCGCACAGCGCGCAGCCTATGGCCGACGGTCGCCTGATCATGACCCTGTGCCGCGAGGTGCTGCGCCACCACTGGCGCGGCGAAGGCGTGCACCAGGTGCAGGTCACCGCCCTCGACCCGCAGCCCGTGCCGCGCCAGGGCGACCTGTTCGCCGCGCCCGTGGCCGAACCCAAACGCAACGCCGTCATGGATGACATCAACCGCCGCTTCGGGGAATTCACCCTGGCCCCGGCGCGCCTGCTGGGCCGTTCCAGCATGCCCAACGTCATCGCCCCGGCCTGGAAACCCCATGGTCACCGGCAGTCGGTGTAGCCCATGTGCGGCGGTGTGTATTACAGCCACGAGGGGCAGGACGTCCGTGTCTACTTCCCCAATCCCAAGGCCCAGCTGCCGGTGCGCATCCGTGGCGGCGGCATCGAATTGTTGCCCTGGGGTCGGCGCAAGGACCAGAAGGGCGCACTGCCCCTGGGTGGCTGGGCGCGCCTGGACTCCATTTATGCCGGCCGCTGGGACCGCTGGTTCCCGGTGCCCGTCAAGCTGCCCATCAAGCAGTTCATGGAAAAGGACCTGGAAGGCGGCAGCCACTGGTACGACCTGACCCCGGGCCAATGGATCCAGGGCTTGGTGGCCCGCGACGGCCACGAGCAGCGCGTCTACGTGGTCACCGTGGAACCGCAACTTGCCGACGCCGTGCATGACCGCTGGCCGCGGCTGGTGAATGGGCAGGGAGATGGGGGTTGGTAGTCAGCCCCCTCCCCATCATTGCGGGAAGCGTGCACTGTCATTGCGAGTCGCGTAGCGACCCGACAATGAAAAAGGCCGTTCCAAAGGAACGGCCTTTTTTGTTGGTCGGAGCGAGAGGGTGAGGCGAATGACGTTCGCGAAGCGCAGCTTCGCATGAGCCGAACGCCACGAGGCCATGCCGAGTAGCCGGGAATCCGAGCGCCACGGGCAATAAAAAAGCCGTTCCAGAGGAACGGCTTTTTTGATTGGTCGGGGCGAGAGGATTTGAACCTCCGACCACCTGCACCCCATGCAGGTGCGCTACCAGGCTGCGCTACGCCCCGAGATACTGCCTGCCCCGGCGTGGGAACCGGCCGGCAAGGGGCGCCATCATACCGGAGCGCCCCCCCGGAATAAACCACTCAGGGGAAGGATTTTTACCGCTTGAGGATCTGCAACAGCTCTTCCAGCTCCATGCGCATCTGGCGCACGATCTGGTGGCTCTGGGTGGCGTCGTCCTTGGCCTGCTCGCCGGACAGCTGCTGGCGGGCACCGCCGATGGTGAAGCCCTGCTCATACAGCAGGCTGCGGATCTGGCGGATCATGATGACGTCATGCCGCTGGTAGTAGCGGCGATTGCCACGGCGCTTCACGGGCTTGAGCTGGGGGAATTCCTGCTCCCAGTAGCGCAGCACGTGCGGCTTGACCCCGCACAGCTCGCTCACCTCGCCGATGGCGAAGTACCGCTTGCCGGGGATCGCCGGGAGTTCGTTATTGTTGCTCGCTTCCAGCATACGCCTCCACCCTGGCCTTCAATTTCTGTCCTGGACGGAAGGTCACGACGCGCCGGGCGGAAATGGGAATTTCCTCGCCGGTCTTGGGATTGCGCCCTGGACGTTCATTCTTGTCGCGCAGATCGAAATTGCCGAAGCCGGACAATTTCACCTGTTTGCCGTTCTCCAGGGCGGAGCGGATCTGCTCGAAGAAGAGCTCCACCAGTTCTTTGGCTTCGCGCTTGTTGAGCCCCAGTTCCTCAAACAGTTTTTCTGCCATGTCGGCTTTGGTGAGCGCCATGGATTTAGTCTCTCAAGGTTGCCCCAAAATTCTGATTCAGCCGGTCCACCACCCGCAACGCGACCGACTCCACATCTGCGTCGGTAAGTGTGCGTGAGGATTCCTGTAGAATCAACCCGAAGGCGATGCTTTTTCGCCCTTTTTCTACGCCTTTGCCCCTATATACATCAAACAGAGCGAGTTCCAGGAGCTGGTCCCCGCAGGTTTCCCGGATGGCCTCCTGCAGGGCAAGGGCGGAAACCGCCTCGTCCACTACGATGGCCAGATCCCGGCGCACCGAGGGGAAACGGGAAATCTCCCGGAAACTAGCGGCACTGCCTTGTGCAACTGTAGCGCTATACAGTTCAAATAGAAAGGTTTTCGATTCAATATCCAGGCGCCGGGCCAGCTCGGGATGCACGCAACCCAGCCAGCCGACCCGTTTGCCGTCGCGCAGGATCTCGGCGGCCTGGCCCGGGTGCAGGGCCGTATGGCTGCCGGCAGCGAAGCGGTAGGACTCCGCCCGGCCGCCCAGGGCCAGCAGGGCCTCCACGTCGGCCTTCACATCGAAGAAGTCCGCGACCCGTTCCGGTTCGCCCCACTGCTCGTCCATCAGGGCGCCGGACACCAGGCCTCCGATGTAATTTTCCTGCTTTAATTCATTATCTTGCTGAATAAAGTTAAGACCATGCTCGAATAGACGCACGCGCCTTTGCTGGCGATTCAGGTTGTACTGCAGGGTGCGCAGCAAGCCCTGCCACAGGCTGGTGCGCATCACCGACAGCTCCGAGGAGATGGGGTTGGCCAGCGGCACCGGGACCAGGTCCGGGGTCACCAGGCCCTGGATCTCGGGGTCCACGAAGCTGTAGGTCACCGCCTCCTGGTAGCCACGGCTGACCAGCAGGTCGCGCAGGCGGCGGACGGACACCCGGTCCTCGGGCGCCGGGCGCATCTCCAGGGCGGCCTGGAAGGCGCTGCTGGGCAGGCGGTTGTAGCCGTATACCCGGCCGATCTCCTCGATCAGGTCCGCCTCCAGGGTGATGTCGAAGCGGAAGGACGGCGGGGTCACCTGCCAGCCGCCCTCCCCGGCCTGCACGTCCATGCCCAGGCGGGTGAGGATGTCCTCCACCGTGGCGTCGTCCGGGCGCAGGCCCAGCAGGCGCTGCAGGCGCGCGGCACGCAGCTCGATGGGCGCCACCCGGGGCAGGTGGTCCACGCTGGCCACCTCGATGACCGGACCAGCCTCGCCACCCACCAGTTCCAGCAACAGGGCCGTGGCCCGCTCCAGGGCACGGTGCTGCAACTGATAATCCACGCCGCGCTCGAAGCGGTGGGAGGAATCGGTGTGCAGGCCGAAGCGGCGGGCGCGGCCGGCGATGCGCGCCGGTGCGAAGAAGGCACATTCCAGGAACAGGCTGTCGGTGTCGTCCGACACCCCCGAACCGGCGCCGCCCATGATGCCGGCCAGGGCCAGGGGCTTATCGGCATCGGCGATCAGCAGGCTGTCGGTATCCAGCTCGATGACCTTCTCGTCCAACAGGGTGAGCCGCTCGCCGGCACGGGCGTGGCGCACCTCGATGCCACCGGACAGGGTGGCGAGATCAAAGGCATGCATGGGCTGACCCAGCTCCAGCAGCACATAGTTGGTGACATCCACCACCGGCCCCAGGCTGCGGATCCCGCCACGGCGCAGCTTCTCCTGCATCCATAGCGGTGTGGCGGCCTTGGCATCGATGCCGCGGATGACGCGTCCCAGGTAGCGCGGACAGGCCTCGGGAGCGGATACCTGCACGGGGAAGGTGTCTTCGATGCCGGCCGATACCGGCTCCATGGCCGGCCCCGCCACGCTGCAACGGTTGAGCACGCCGATCTCGCGGGCGATACCGGCCAGGCCCAGACAGTCACCGCGGTTGGGCGTCAGGTCGACCTCGATGCAGGTATCGTCGAGCCCAAGGTAGGCACGGATGTCGGCGCCCACCGGGGCATCAACGGGCAGCGCCATGAGCCCGGCCGCATCCTCGGACAAACCCAACTCGCGCGCCGAGCAGAGCATGCCGGAGGATTCCACGCCGCGCAGCTTCGACTTCTTGATCTTGAAATCGCCAGGCAACAGGGCGCCGATCAGTGCCGTGGGCACCTTCATGCCGACGCGGACATTGGGCGCGCCGCACACGATCTGCAGGGGCTCCGCACCGGCACTGACCGAACACACCCGCAGCTTGTCCGCATCGGGGTGCGGTTCCACGCTCAACACCTCGCCCACCACCACGCCGCTGAAGGTACCCGCGACCGGCGTCACCGAGTCCACCTCGAGCCCGGCCATGGTCAGCTGTTCGGCCAGCTCCGCCGCCGTCAGCGGCGGGTTCACCCATTCACGCAGCCATTGTTCACTGAATTTCATGTCGTTTCACTTTTTCTGGTTGCCTGTAGGAGCGGCCTTGGTCGCGAATGTTCGCGGGCAGAGCCCGCTCCTACACGCGGTTATGCAATGTCGGGCACACTTAGCGGAACTGCCTCAGGAAGCGCAGGTCGTTCTCGAAGAACAGGCGCAGGTCGTTCACGCCGTAGCGCAGCATGGCCAGGCGCTCCACGCCCATGCCGAAGGCGAAGCCGGTGTACTGTTCGTTGTCGATGCCCACGGATTCGAATACCTTGGGGTGGACCATGCCGCAGCCCAGCACTTCCAGCCAGCCGGTGTGACTGCAAACACGACAGCCCTTGCCGCCGCACATGACACACTCCATGTCCACTTCCGCCGAGGGTTCGGTGAAGGGGAAATAGGAAGGCCGGAAACGCACGCCCAGGTCACGCTCGAAGAAATGCTTGAGGAACTGGTCGAGCAGACCCTTAAGGTCGGCGAAGCTCACGTCCTTGTCCACCAGCAGGCCTTCCACCTGATGGAACATGGGGGTATGGGTCAGGTCGGAATCGCAACGGTAGACGCGGCCCGGGGCGATGACACGCAGCGGCGGCGCCTGGTGTTCCATGACGCGGATCTGCACCGGCGAGGTGTGGGTGCGCAGCACCGTGTGGGCGTCGAAATAGAAGGTGTCGTGCATGGCCCGCGCCGGGTGGGTCTCCGGAATATTGAGGGCCTCGAAGTTGTGGTAGTCGTCCTCGATCTCGGGGCCTTCGGCCACGGCGAAACCCATGCCGGCGAACAGGTCCTGGATGCGTTCCAGGGTGCGGGTGACAGGATGCAGGCCGCCACTGCGTGAACCGCGTCCCGGCAGGGTGACGTCGATGCGATCGGCGGCCAGGCGGCTGGCCATCTCTTCCTGCTCGAGGGTCGCGCGCCTTGCTTCGATGGCCTGCTGTACCGCCTGCTTGGCTTCATTGATCTTCTGGCCGGCGGCCTTGCGTTCCTCGTGGGGCAGGCTGCCGAGCGTCTTCAGCTGTTCCGTCAGCACGCCCTTCTTGCCCAGATAATGCACCCGGGCATCGTCGAGCGTCTTGAGATCGACGGCCTGCTCAATGGCGGCGATGGCCTGTTGCTGCAGTTCCCCTAAGTCTTCCAATGCAGATTCCTTTGTCATGCAGTGTCATTGCGAACGCAGTGAAGCAATCTCCATCCGCCGTGTATCCAGATTGGAGATTGCCGCGCTACGCTCGCAATGACGAATGAACAGCGGTTCCCCGAATAAAAAAGGGGAAAGGTGTTGGCCTTTCCCCCGGTTCCGTACGGTCCGGCCTGATGGCCTCGCCTACCCTGACGCGGTTCGTCAGGCGGCGAGACTGGCCTTGGCCTTTTCCGCCAGGGCGCTGAACGCTCCCTTCTCGAACACGGCCAGATCGGCGAGCACCTTGCGGTCGATCTCGATCCCGGCCTTGCCCAGGCCATTGATCAAACGGCTGTAGGACAGGCCATTCTCGCGGGCCGCCGCGTTGATGCGGGCGATCCACAGGGCGCGGAACTGGCGCTTGCGCTGGCGGCGGTCGCGATACGCGTACTGGCCGGCCTTGATGACGGCCTGCTTGGCGACCCGGTAGACCTTGCGACGGGCACCGTAGTAGCCCTTCGCCTTGTCCATTACCTTCTTGTGTCTGGCGTGCGCCTGCACACCACGTTTTACTCGTGCCATGGTTCTATCCTCTCTCCAAAACCGTGCTTAGACGTACGGAAGCATGCGACGCACGAGCGGAGCATCCGCCTCGTGGACCATCGCGGGCGCACCGAGCTGACGCTTGCGCTTGCTGCTTTTCTTGGTGAGGATGTGGCGCAGGTGCGACTGGCCACGCTTGAACCCGCCGGAGCCGGTTTTCGAGAAGCGCTTGGCGGCGCCCCGGTTACTCTTGATCTTAGGCATTTCTCTTTCTCCCCGCTTCGTTGACGTCTCACGTCGGCCCTAGGCGCGGTGATAGCCCGGGTCGACAACAAAAAAACTACTTCTTCTTCGGCCCCATGACCATGACCATGGTGCGCCCTTCCAGCTTTGGAAACTGCTCCACCGCTGCGTATTCTTCCAGGTCCTGCTCGATGCGCTTGAGCATGTCGCGGCCCAGTTCCTGGTGCGCCATCTCCCGACCGCGAAAGCGCATGGTGACCTTGATCTTGTCACCCTCTTCCAGGAAGCGGATCAGGTTGCGCAGCTTGGTCTTGTAATCGCCTACATCGGTGCCCGGGCGGAACTTGATCTCCTTGACCTGGACCTGCTTCTGCTTCTTGCGTGCCGTCTGGCGCTTCTTCTGTTCGTCGAACTTGAAGCGGCCATAATCCATCAGGCGACATACCGGAGGCTCCGCCTGCGGTGAGATCTCCACCAGGTCCAGTGCGGCTTCGGCGGCTTTCTGCAGTCCCTCTTCCAGAGTGACCACACCGACCTGCTCTCCCTCGCTGTCGATCAGGCGGATTTCGCGCGCGGTGATGTCTTCGTTTACCCGGTGTTTCGATTTGCTTGCTGTAGCGATGCTAGTAGTCCTCTAAAACAGTACGGCCGCGGCTCGCGATCTCGGTGGCGAGCCCTTTTGCAAAGGCATCGACGGACAGGGTCCCCAGGTCCTTGCCACCACGCGTGCGCACGGCCACGGTATCGGTTTCCGCCTCCCGATCGCCCACCACCAGCAGGTAGGGGACGCGGTCCAGCGTGTGCTCGCGGATTTTAAAGCCGATCTTCTCATTTCTCAAGTCCGATTTTACCCTCAAACCCTGATTTTTCAGGGATTCCTCCACCTGGTGCACATATGCGGCCTGGCGGTCGGTAATATTGAGCAGAACCGCCTGAGTGGGCGCCAGCCAGGCGGGCAGCGCCCCGGCGTAGTGCTCCAGCAGAATCCCGATAAAGCGCTCCAGGGAGCCCAGGATGGCCCGGTGGAGCATGACCGGCACCTGCTTGCTGCCGTCCTCGGCGATGTAGTGGGCGCCCAGGCGCTGGGGCATGGAGAAATCCAGCTGGATGGTGCCCAGCTGCCAGACCCGGGACAGGCAGTCCTTGAGGGAAAACTCGATCTTGGGACCGTAAAAGGCCCCCTCGCCCGGCTGCAGGTCCCAGGCCAGCCCCTTGTGATTGAGGGCATCCTCCAGGGCCTTTTCCGCCTGGTCCCAGAGATGGTCCTCGCCCACCCGCTGCTCGGGGCGGGTGGACAGCTTGACGATGACCTCCTCGAAGCCGAAGTCGGCATAGACCTCGTAGAGCAGGTCGATGAAGGCCGACACCTCGTCCAGGATCTGGGCCTCGGTGCAGAAGATGTGGGCGTCGTCCTGGACGAAGTTGCGCACCCGCATCAGGCCGTGCAGGGTGCCGGAGGGCTCGTTGCGGTGGCAGGAGCCGAACTCGGCCAGGCGCAGCGGCAGGTCACGGTAGCTCTTCAGGCCCTGGTTGAAGATCTGGATGTGGGCCGGGCAGTTCATGGGCTTCACCGCGTAGTCCCGATGTTCGGAATGGGTGGTGAACATCATGTCCTGGAACTTCTCCCAGTGACCGGACTTCTCCCACAGGCTGCGGTCCAGCACCTGGGGGGTGTGGACCTCTTCATAGCCGTGGCGGCGCAACTGGGCGCGGATGTAGTGCTGGATCTCCAGGTAGATCTTCCAGCCGTTGTCGTGCCAGAACACCATGCCCGGCGCTTCTTCCTGGGTGTGGAACAGGCCCATGGCCTTGCCCAGCTTGCGGTGGTCGCGCTTCTCGGCCTCTTCCAGGCGGTGCAGGTAGTCTTGCAGTTCCTTCTTGTCGCGCCAGGCGGTGCCGTAGATGCGCTGCAGCATCTCCTTGCTGGAATCGCCGCGCCAGTAGGCACCGGCCAGCTTCATGAGCTTGAAGCCCTTGCCGAGCTTGCCGGTGCTGGGCAGGTGCGGGCCGCGGCAGACGTCGAACCAGTCGCCCTGGCGGTAGATGGAGATGTCCTCCCCTTCCGGAATGGCCTCGATGAGCTCGACCTTGTAGGTCTCGCCCAGCTCGCCGAAGGTCTTGATGGCTTCCTCGCGACTCAGCACTTCGCGCTGCAGGGGCAGGTCGCGCTTGACGATCTCGTGCATGCGCTTCTCGATGGCCTGCAGGTCATCGGGGGTGAAGGGCTCGTCGCGGGCGAAGTCATAGTAGAAGCCATTCTCGATGGCCGGGCCGATGGTGACCTGGGTGCCGGGGTACAGCTCCTGGACCGCCTGGGCCATCACATGGGCGGCGTCGTGGCGCAGCAGCTCCAGGGCTTCCTCGTCCCGGGCGGTAACGATGGCCAGGCGTGCGTCGTGGTCGATGACATGGCTGGTGTCCACCAGGCGGTCATCCACCTTGCCGGCCAGGGCGGCCTTGGCCAGGCCGGGGCCGATGGCGGCGGCGACATCATGTACGGTTACCGGGTGATCGAACTGGCGCTGGTTGCCGTCGGGAAGGGTAATGGTGGGCATTCACATCTCTCCAGTGGTGACCGATACGAGGGGCCACATGCGTAACCAAACAATAGTAAAGGGGGGCAGATTTTAAAACCGCCCTCGTTCTGTAAATCAAACACTTACAGGAAGGAGTGCGAATGGTACACAGACCTCGGAGGGCCGTCAAACCCTGCCCGGCCTGCGGCCGGGCCTGGCGCACCCGTCAGCGCATGCCCCGGGCCTTTTTCACCATCTCGTAGGCCGCCTTGATCTCGATGGTCTTGTCCGTCGCCAGCTTGACCATCTCTTCGGGCAAGCCCCTGGATACCAGCTTGTCCGGATGGTGCTGGTTCATCAAGCGGCGATAGCTGCGTTTGACCTCGGCATCGTCAGACTCCGCCGCGACGCCGAGGATAGCATAGGCTTCCTGCAAGCGGTCCGGACGCGGTGTGGCCTCGGCATGACCACCTCCAAAGTGACGCGCCCCCTGCACCAGCGCCTCCAGGTGTGCGAACTCTGCAGCAGAAAAGCCCAGCCGTTCGAAGACGTGGAGCAACAGCCGCTTCTCTTCGGGGTGCAATTCGCCATCCGCATAGGCGGCGTGGAGCTGGATCTCCAGAAACATCTGCAGCAGGGTGGCGCGCCGGTGACACTCCTGGCGCAGCTGCGCGAGCACTGCATCGAGGGGGAAATCCGCGGCCTTGCCTTCATTGAAGAGATTGATGGCAAGGCGCCGCTGCTGCTCATTGAGCCGCATCTGGGACATCACATGGCGAGCAAGCTCGATCTCGTCCCGGCTTACGTGGCCATCGGCCTTGGCCACATGCCCCATGACAGAAAAAGTTGCGGCAAAGAAAGCGGTCTGTGTGCGTTCGGTCTCACCTGGAGGCAATGCTTCAAACTGCTTCAGGCCGCTATCGAACTGATGCCCCAGGGCCGCGCCCAACAGCGCGCCCAGCGGCCCGCCGGCCATGAAGCCAAAGGTGCCACCGATAATCTTGCCCCACCAACTCATTGCAAAAGCTCCTTACGCACCGCGTCAAGAATGATCTATACCTAGGGAATCTCTGATTAATGTCGTTTCCGTCATTCCCGCGAAGGCGGGAATCCAGTTATTACAAAAACATGGATGCCCGCCTACGCGGGCATGACGAATAAATCAGAGCAACACCAGACCAAGCTGGAGGTCACCATGCCCTATGAGAAACTGACCGAACTGCCGGACAACGTAAAGGACAACCTGCCCAAACATGCCCAGGAGATCTACCTGGCGGCTTTCAATAACGCCTGGGATCAATACAAGTCCCCCGAGGACCGCGCCGGGGACGATGATCGCGAAACGGTGGCACACAAGGTAGCCTGGTCCGCGGTCAAGGACAAATACGAGAAACGCGGAGATCAGTGGGTGGTGAAATCCTGATTACGGTATTGCCGAAGGGCGCCGCGGAGAGAACATGGAAGGGTTCCTGGCCGATCGACTTACCGGCCCATAAGGGCCGTAAGCGAATCATGCCTTCAGGAATTTGGTAGGCGCGATTGGACTCGAACCAACGACCCCCACCATGTCAAGGTGGTGCTCTAACCAACTGAGCTACGCGCCTGAAGAAAGGCGGAATATACAGGGTTCGGGGCGTTGCTGGCAACTGCCAGGAGGGAAATAGGGGGACAGTATACCAATTTCAGGGAAGTCTTCCGAAATTGGTATACTGTCCCCCTATTTCCTATTTCCTATACTGTCCCCCTATTTCCGTTCCGTCCCCTATTTCCCCGTTCAGCTGCCCTCCCGCTCCAGCATGCCCAGGTTGGCCTCCTCCAGGTGACGGATCTCGTCGCGCAACCGGGCGGCCTCCTCGAACTCCAGGTTGCGGGCATGCTCCTGCATCTGGCGGCGCAGGGCCTCGATGCGCTTGCGCAGCTCGGCGGGCGACAGGCGGGCGTACTCGGCCAGTTCCTCCGCCACGGCCGCGTAGCGGCGCGCCGATAGCGGCGCCCCGGAGCCGGGTACGGCGCCCTCCATGATGTCGGTAATGCTCTTGACGATGCTCTGGGGGGTGATGCCGTGAGCCTCATTGAACGCCACCTGCTTTTCCCGGCGCCGCTCCGTTTCGCCCATGGCCCGCTCCATGGAGCCGGTAACCCGGTCGGCATAGAGGATGGCCTTGCCACGCAGGTTGCGGGCGGCACGACCGATGGTCTGGATCAGGGAGCGGTCGGAGCGCAGGAAGCCCTCCTTGTCGGCGTCCAGGATGGCCACCAGGGACACCTCGGGCATGTCCAGGCCCTCGCGCAGCAGATTGATGCCCACCAGCACGTCGAACTCGCCCAGGCGCAGGTCGCGGATGATCTCCACCCGCTCCACGGTGTCGATGTCCGAGTGCAGGTAGCGCACCCGCGCCCCGTGCTCGTCCAGGTACTCGGTCAGATCCTCGGCCATGCGCTTGGTCAGGGTGGTGACCAGCACCCGGTCGCCCAGGGCCACCCGCTTGTGGATCTCGGACAGCAGGTCGTCCACCTGGGTGCTGGCCGGGCGCACCTCCACCTCCGGGTCCACCAGGCCGGTGGGCCGCACCACCTGCTCCACCACCTGGCCGGCGTGGGTTGCCTCGTAGGCGCCGGGGGTGGCGGACACGAAGATGGTCTGCGGCGCCAGGCGCTCGAACTCGTCGAAGCGCATGGGGCGGTTGTCCAGGGCGGAAGGCAGCCGGAAACCGTATTCCACCAGGTTTTCCTTGCGCGAGCGGTCACCCTTGTACATGCCCCCCAGCTGCGGGATGGTGACATGGGACTCGTCGATGATCAGCAGGGCATCCTCGGGCAGGTAGTCGAACAGGGTCGGCGGCGGCTCGCCGGCCTGGCGCCCGGAAAGATAACGCGAATAGTTCTCGATGCCCGAGCAATAGCCCAGCTCCTGCATCATCTCGATGTCGAACAGGGTGCGCTGCTCCAGGCGCTGGGCCTCGACCAGCTTGTCGTGGTCGCGCAGCTGCTGCAGGCGTTCGCGCAGTTCCGCTTTGATGTGCTCGATGGCGCCCAGGATGGTCTCGCGCGGGGTCACGTAGTGGCTCTTGGGGTAGACCGTCAGCCGTGGCACCCGCTGCAGTACCTCGCCGGTCAGGGGGTCGAAATAGCTCAGACCCTCGATCTCGTCGTCGAACAGCTCCACCCGCACCGCCTCGCGGTCCGATTCCGCCGGGAAGATGTCGATGACCTCGCCGCGTACCCGGTAGGTGGCGCGCTGCAGCTCGATGTCATTGCGGGTGTACTGCAGCTCCGCCAGGCGGCGCAGCAGGAAGCGCTGGTCGAGCCGCTCGCCGCGCACCAGGTGCAGCACCATGCCCAGGTAGGCACGCGGGTCGCCCAGGCCGTAGATGGCCGAGACCGAGGCCACCAGCACGGTGTCGCGCCGTTCCAGCAGAGCCTTGGTGGCGGACAGGCGCATCTGCTCGATGTGCTCGTTGATGGAGGCGTCCTTCTCGATGAAGGTGTCCGAGGCCGGCACATAGGCCTCGGGCTGGTAGTAATCGTAGTAGGAGACGAAATACTCCACTGCATTGTGGGGGAAGAACTCCCGCATCTCGCCATAGAGCTGGGCCGCCAGGGTCTTGTTGGGGGCCAGGATCAGGGTCGGGCGCTGCACGGCCTGGATCACATTGGCCACGGTGAAGGTCTTGCCGGAGCCGGTCACCCCCAGCAGGGTCTGGTGGGCCAGGCCGTCACGCAGGCCCTCCACCAGCAGGCGGATGGCGGTAGGCTGGTCCCCGGCGGGCTGCATCCGGGTATCGAGTTGGAATTCTTTCGTCACGGGGATTCTGATGGACTGCGAGTTCCAGTATTATGGCACGCCGAACCGCCGACCGGCTCCCGTTTTTCGACCACATCAGGACAGGCCCTTGGAAACGCTACCCCTGGCCCACCGCGTGCATCGCGTCAAGCCCTCCCCCACCCTGGCAGTGACCGCCCGTGCCGCCGAACTGCGCGCCGCCGGCAAGGACATCATCGGACTTGGCGCCGGCGAGCCGGACTTCGACACCCCGGACCACATCAAGGAAGCGGCCATCGCGGCCATCCGCAACGGTGAGACCAAGTACACAGCCGTGGACGGCACTCCGGCGCTGAAGCAGGCCGTCATCAACAAGTTCGCGCGCGACAACGGACTGCAGTACGCACCCAGCCAGATCCTGGTGTCCTGCGGTGGCAAGCAGAGCTTCTTCAACCTGGTGATGGCGCTGCTCAACCCCGGCGACGAGGTCATCATCCCGGCGCCCTACTGGGTCTCCTACCCGGACATGGTGCGGCTGGCCGACGGTGAGCCGGTGATCGTGGACGCGGGCATCGACCAGCATTTCAAGATCACCCCGGGACAGCTCAAGGCCGCCATCACCGACAAGACCAAGCTGTTCGTCATCAACAGCCCCTCCAACCCCACCGGGGTTGCCTACAGCCGCGAAGAACTCGCTGCCCTGGCCGAGGTGCTGCTGGAGTACCCGCGTGTGCTCATCGTTACCGACGACATGTACGAGCACATCCTGTGGACCGAAGCACCCTTCTGCAACATCCTCGATGCGTGCCCGGAGCTCTATAGCCGCACCATCGTGCTCAACGGCGTGTCCAAGGCCTATTCCATGACCGGCTGGCGCATCGGCTATGCCGGCGGCCCCGAGCCACTCATCAAGGCCATGAAGAAGATCCAGTCGCAGAGTACCTCCAACCCCACCTCCATCTCCCAGGCGGCGGCGGTGGCGGCGCTGGATGGCGACCAGGGCTGCATCGCGCCCATGCTCAAGGCCTTCAAGGAACGTCATGACTTCGTGGTTGGCAAGCTCAACGAGTTGCCGGGCGTGGAATGCCTGCCCAGTGACGGCACCTTCTATTCCTTCCCCAACCTGCACCACATCCTGGAAAAGCGGAAGGACCTGCACAACGACGTGGAGCTGGCCGAATGGCTGTTGCAGGACGCGGGCGTGGCCCTGGTGCCCGGCTCCGCCTTCGGCGCGCCGGGCTATATGCGGCTGTCCTTCGCCACCTCCATGGGTAACCTGGAAGACGCCCTGAACCGCCTGCACAAGGCCCTGGGCTAAGCGCTATCCCGTTGCCGGAACAGGCGGTTTTTGCAGGAAAAGGGCGAGGTTCCAGTATTGACCCGCCCGGGGCTTACCAGTATCATGCCGGCTCTTGCGCTAAGGCGCATATTCCCCGGTAGCTCAGTCGGTAGAGCGAGTGACTGTTAATCACCAGGTCGGCGGTTCGAGCCCGTCCCGGGGAGCCAAAACACAAAAGCCCGCATCCAACGATGCGGGCTTTTTGTTTCGCGGCACCTGTAGGAGCGGGCTCTGCCCGCGAACCGTTGGTGGCAAACTCGTTCGCGGGCAGAGCCCGCTCCTACAATGTTCGTGGTTCCCCTTCAGGAACCGGTAGCCTTGGCCTTGTCTGCGCTGCGAAACCGGCTGGTGAGATACTCACCAAATTCCTCTTTCAGTTCCGGATGCCGGAGACCATACTCCACCGAGGCCATCAGGTAGCCCAGCTTACTGCCGCAGTCATAGCGTATGCCATCGAACTCGTAGGCCAGCACCTGCTCTTCCTTGAGCAGTTCCGCAATGGCATCGGTCAGCTGGATCTCACCACCCGCACCGTGCGCCGTGGTCTGCAGGAGATCAAAAATCCGTGCCGTAAGGATATAACGCCCCACCACGGCAAGGTTCGAGGGTGCATCCTCCGGTTTCGGTTTTTCCACGATCTCGCTGATCCGGCTGAGACCTTCACTGACCAGCTCGGATTTCACCACCCCGTACTTGTCCGTATCCATGGGTGGAACCTCTTCCACACCCAACACGCTGCAGCGGTTGTATTCAAATTTACGCACCATCTGTTTCAAGCATGACTCACCATCGTTATAGATAAGATCATCCGCGAGGATGACGGCAAAGGGGTCATTGCCGACCACCGGCCGTGCGCACAGCACTGCATGCCCCAACCCCAATGCCTCGGCCTGTCGCACGTAGACGCAGGACACACCCTCCGGCACGACGTCACGTACCATTGCCAGCAGCTTGTCCTTGCCCTTGCGCTCCAGCTCCGCCTCGAGCTCGTAGTTCTTGTCGAAATGATCCTCGATGGCGCGCTTGCTGCTGCTGGTGACGAATATCAGCTCTTCGATTCCGGCCGCGACGGCCTCCTCGGCCGCGTACTGGATCAGCGGTTTGTCGACGATGGGCAGCATTTCCTTGGGATTGGCCTTGGTGGCGGGCAGGAAGCGGGTGCCCAGGCCGGCTACCGGGAATACTGCTTTTTTGACTTTTATTTTCATGGCATTGCCTTAGCCTCAAAGGGGATCACGTTATCCGAATTGGCTGCAGCCGGGGCCTGCATTTCGGGCACCAGCTCGCGAATAATGGCCATAATGGCAGGTTCGTCGTAGACCTGGCAAGCGTCCTCGAGGCGTCGCAGACGCTGCTGCAAGGACTCCCAATCCACCGATCGTGATTGTGCAAGGAGTATCTTCTCATGTGCTGTTCCTGACAGTTCCTTGTCGTGAAAAAGCTCTTCGAACAGCTTCTCACCAGGGCGAAGCCCTGTAAAGACGACATCAATGTCCTTTCCTGGCTCACGCCCTGACAAACGTATCATCTGTTCGGCAAGATATGTGATTTTCACCGGCTCACCCATGTCCAGCACGAAAATCTCACCACCTTTTCCCATGGCAGCTGCCTGCAGGATAAGCTGGCCAGCTTCGGGAATAGTCATGAAATAGCGTATCATTTCCGGGTGTGTGACAGTCAATGGGCCACCGGCGCGAATCTGCTCACGGAACAGCGGCACGACGCTGCCGGCGGAGCCGAGCACGTTGCCGAAACGCACAGTGATGAATCGGGTATTTGAACGGCAATCAAGATTCTGGCAGAAAATCTCGGCAACACGCTTGCTGGCACCCATGACATTCGCTGGATTGACAGCCTTGTCTGTGGATATCATCACGAAAGCCTCGACACCGTGCCGGTCTGAGGCCAGGGCGAGTGTAGATGTACCGAGTATATTGTTGCGTGCCGCCTGACGCACCTGGCGTTCAAGCATCGGCACATGCTTGTAAGCGGCAGCATGGAAGACCACCTGTGGATGGTATTTCGCCAGTACCTTTTCCACAAATACAACATCTGTTACATCACCCAGACAAATCTCCAACGAAAGCTTGGGGTGCTGGCTGCGCAATTCGCGTTCCACCTCAAACAGATTGAACTCGCCAAGCTCGAAGAGAATCAGGCTTTCTGGCGCAATTCGGGCTACCTGACGACACAACTCAGCCCCTATCGATCCACCCGCACCGGTAACCAGGACACGCTTTCCTCGCAACTCATCATTGATACCTGACCAATCGAGGGAAACCGGATCTCGGCCAAGGAGATCGTCGATGCCGACATCACGCAAAGAATCAACAGCGACCCGACCCGCGACAAGGTCTTGCACGCGCGGCAGGGTACGGAACGGAACACCGGCATTTTCACAAATCTCCACAATACATTGCATCTGCCGGCTTTGTGCAGAGGGGACCGCCAGAATAATGAGATCAATCTCATATTGCTCGACCAGACCCGGTATCTCGGCTGTCGTACCAAGCACACGCACGCCCTGGATATCCATTCCGGTCTTTTGGGCCTTGTCATCGACAAAACCAACCGGTACCAGGGCACGGGCTGGATCGCGAAACATGTCACGCACCAGCATGTCCCCTGCCCGGCCTGCTCCAACGATAAGTACGCGCTTACCTTCACCTATATAGAGATGCCGGTCCTTGATCCAGCGATACAGCATACGTGGAACGCCAAGGAAACCGACCAGAAGTACAGCGTACAAGGGGAATACCGAGCGTGACATGCCCTCAAAGCGAGTGAGAGCCAGAAGGGCCACCAGGACTACACAAGTCCCGACGACAACTGCCTTGAAGATGCGTAACAGATCAGGCAATGAAGCGAAGCGCCAGTGTCCGCGGTAAAGCTGAAAATAGAGGAATGCAGCGGCCTGGATCCCCATGACCAGCGGCAGCCAGCGAATGGCAGACGTGAGGAAATAGTCAGGTATAGGTCCCAGATTGAAGCGAAGCCAATAGGCGCCGAACCAGGCGACAGGGATCATCGCGAGGTCATGAAGGAAGACAACTGCTGGGTTTCGCAGTTTATAATTCTTTAAAAATTCACGCATCAGCTTTTTTGTTCCATCCGATGAACAGCTAGGGCAGCAGCCAAATACCCAGACGCCAAAATTGCGAGCACCATCCATTGCATGCTCGTATCCAACCTGATCATTATGAATGCCGACCCGGAGCAGATCAGCATGGCCAAGTATTCGACCAGCACCGTACGCCTATGCCCCCACCCCAGCCGGACCAAGCGCTGGTAATAATGGCTGCAGTGGGCTCGCCATATTGGCTCACCATGCAGGGCACGCCTGATCAGAGTAACCGTTGCATCAACGACAAAGGGCGAAAATACTACCAAGGTAAACCATATCGGCGCGATACCTTTCCGGCTCCCCCAGATCCCAAAACCCGCAACCAGGAACCCCAGAGTGGTGGATCCCGAGTCCCCCATAAAGATTCGGGCTGGTGGGAAATTAAACCACAAAAAACCAGCTGCCGCCATGCTGACTACCAGCGCCGCCCTGGAAAACAGGTAATCGTCCTGACACCACCCCAGTAGCGCCAATGTACCGAAGCCGATCACGGCCATCCCGCCGGCGAAGCCGTCCATGCCGTCCATGAAATTATAAAGATTAATCAGCCAGAGGGTCATAAATACCGTGATAATGGTCGTGAGCACCACAGGTGTGAGGCTTAAACCAGGCAGGAGATCACCCTGAACGATGAAACCCCCGCGGATCAGCAAAAATGTCGCACAAACTTGCACAAGGATGCGCACGACCTGGGACAACCGATAACGATCGTCCAAAATGGAAATTCCAGCAACGATGGCCGCACCCGAAGGCATCTGCCATGGGATGGTTTCGACTTTGGAAAAAATCAATGAAACAAGCCAAGCCATCACCAGAGCGGTGCAAATTGCGAGGCCGCCTGTACGCGGCGTTGGGATATTGTGCAAGGAACGTTCATTGGGATGATCCAAAATGCGGATTGGAGAGTCAGAATGTGACAACCAGCGCGTTATGAGCAAGGAGACTATTACAGATATCAATATAACTATTATCGTTGACATCGCATATACGGTTCTGTTGAATTCAATCCTGCGCAATATGCCACATGGTGGCTAGCTGTCGAGAATCACAAGGTTAGGATCGATCGCCAGCCACCACCATCCCTCTATGCTATATACAGCAACAGTATCTGGATCCCACAAGGATGAGCATGGACGCATCACTGCGGACTTCTATATACTGCGAGCGTCTCATATACCACTTGGCCGATGGAAAATTCGGCTTCAGCCAGTCGTCTTCCTTCATTGCCCATTTTCCGGCGCGTATCGCGATCGTCCAGAAGGTAAATCAACGCCTCCACTAGCCTCGATACATTCTGCGGTGGCACCAATAATCCATTCACGCCATTCTCAACGATCTCGCGGCAACCTGGCGCATCTGTGGTAACAATCGGCAAACCGGCCGCGGCAGCCTCCAGCAGGGATTTCGGCACACCTTCTCTATAGTAGGATGGGAGGCAAGCTATATCCACACACTTGAGAATAGAGGGCAGATCATTTCGATGCCCCCACCATTCAACAACACCCTCATCAGACCATGCCTTCAACTGCAATTCGCTGATAGATGATGGATTCTCAGGGTCTGGTGAACCTATGAGCACGAATCTGGCCGTCTCACCCCGCGAGCGTATGATATGCGCTGCCTCAACGAACTGACCTACACCTTTATCCCAAAGCATCCGCGCGACAAGGACGACCACAGGCACCTCATTAGTCCTGTGCCCTGGCGTAAACACCTCCGTATCCACTCCACTACCTCGAATGAGTCGAATCTTTTCCTCAGGAACGCCTGAACCGATCAGCCATCTGCGATCGTCAGGATTCTGAACAATAACCATACCGCTTGACAACAGGTTACTAATCGCGAGTTTTATCAACTTCTGAAATATTCTTGCCGTAATGCCTGGCGACGTTGAAAACCACCCCAATCCGGCAAGTGTGTTAACTGTCTTACCAATTCCCGCAATGCGTGCCGCAATAGCACCATAAATGACTGGCTTCACCGCCACATGGTGCACTACATCAGGCAACTCCCTTCGATACACTGCGACCAGACGGGCGAGTACGCCAATCTCTCTAAACGGATTCAAACTTCTTCTCTGGCTCTCGAAAGGAATCAGTCGGATTCCGGCAGACTTGATGATGTTACCGTGATCACGGACACGCGTGAGCACAGCGACCTCATAACCTGCCTGCTTCGCAGCGATTGCCAGCTGTAAACGGTGCGAGCAGAAATACCAGTCTTCAGTGACGAAAAACAGTAGCTTAGGCCGCATACCCATGCCTCTCTCGCTCCGCCGGCATACCCGACGCATACCTTCATCCATGCGCCTGGCCTACATCCACGACCGTTCTCTTCGCTAGAGATTGGGAGCCACGACTACTCGACCATGCCTGAAACATCAATACACCCCATAATTTATAGGCCCAGTTTTTTCGCTGACTGAGATGCTCATTCCACAACCGCCGTATCGGCACAGGATTAAAATAACCCTCAGACATCAATCGTGACTCCTCAAGTAGATCCTCCGCCCAATCCTTGAGCGGGCCTCGAAGCCAGGAATCAAGTGGGATTGTAAACCCCATTTTCGGTCTTTCGATCAACTCCCTCGGTACGTATTTATATAGAACCTCGCGTAGCAGCCGCTTGCCCTGCCCATCACCTATTTTCATTGACAACGGCAAGCACCATGTGAATTCGATGAGCCGGTGATCAAGAAATGGCACTCTCGCCTCCAATGAGGAGAACATTGTCGCCCTATCTAGCTTGACGAGAATATCATCTGGTAGATACGTAACGGAATCGAAATACATCATTTGGTGCGCAAACTCCGTGATACCTGGATCGGAAGTAAGGAACTGTTCGACACAGACATCATCACCACCACCCAAGACAACATCTCCGGGATTCTTCCAATGTGACACAAGTTCTATATATATCTCTTCAGCAGATCGCGAATGCAGGATTCCTGCTAGCTTGTGCAGTTTATCTCCAGTATTTACATGACGCCACGATCTTGGCAAAAAGGCATCGAGAGAATCAACGATGCGATCCCATGATTGCGGGGAAACATGAAGAATAACAGCTGCTAGTGCCGCCCGAATATTTATCGGCAAACTGCACATTTTACGCCAAATGGCAGGCGCGAAAACATGACGATTGTAACCGCCGAAAAGTTCATCTCCACCATCCCCGGAAAGACTAACAGTGACTTGCCTGCTCGCCAGTTCGCTAATGAGTGCGGCAGGGATCTGGGACGAGTCGGCGAAGGGTTCATCATAGATATCCTGCATGCGCGAAATGACATCAAGTGCCTGTTGCGCATTCACATACAGATCCATGTGATCCGTCCTAAGATACTTCGCCACATCCCGCGCATATCCTGCTTCGTCATATCCCGATTCATCGAAACCAATAGTGAATGTCTTCACCGGGACAGTTGATTGTGCCTGCATGATTGCTACAATGGTTGACGAATCTACTCCACCGGACAGAAATGCACCCAGCGGAACATCGGCGATTCGCTGGCCAGAGATCGCCTTATGCAGCCAATATTCTACTTCGGCTATGGCATCTGCTTCAGAACCTTGAAAAAGTTTTATCTGCCCTTCGACAGCCATCTCACGAAATGACCAGTATGGGCTAGGCGTTGCCAGCTCTTTCCGCATGACATTTTCCGGAGTAATTTTTAGTATTGTTCCCGGCTGCAGCTTATAGAGTTTCTGATAAATTGAATGCGGCGAAGGTATTGCATTGTATCTCAGGAACAGAGCCAGTGCTGACCGATTGATCTTGCTGTCGAACCCCGGAAATGCCTCCAGCGCATGCAGCGTCGACCCGAACATAAATACGCCTCCTGAGAATCCGTAGTACAGAGGCTTCTCGCCAATCCGGTCGCGCGCCAGAGTCAACTCTCTCTCATTTCGATCCCACAGAGCAAGCGCGAACATGCCAACAGTCTTTTGGAGCGCACGCTCAACACCCCAGGCAATTATTGCCGTCAGAAGAGTTTCCGTATCAGAGCCGCCACGCCACTGAACCGCACCCCCCAGTTCTCGGCGCAGCTCGAGATGATTGTATATTTCGCCGTTGAACGCCAGAACATAGCGCCCACATTCTGAGTGCATTGGCTGATGGCCAGCCGATGACAAATCTATGATTGCAAGACGCCTATGTGCCAACGCAAAATTCACATCTTGGTCAGTCCACACACCTTCATCATCGGGGCCACGTCGCGCAAGCCGTTGCGCCATTTTACGCACGACAACCGCTAAATCATGATTTAGCCGCCCCTTCGAATCAATAAAACCCACCAGCCCACACATTGCGATTCAAACCCTGCTTCCGATGTCCATGGCAGATATATTCTTATGTTCTTCCTGACACGTTATACAGCAACCGCTCCCAGATGTCGTATATGATCTCCTCTCCATAATAATTTTCTATGCGCTGCTTAGCTCTTTCACCCAGCGTATTGCGCAATGCCGGCCGGTCCATCAAATGATCCATTGCATTCGCCAACGACTCCACCCTATCCAAGCCAGGGTCCACAAGCGACCCTGTTATCTCATGCTCTATCAACTCGTTCGTTCCAGGACAGTCTGAAAAACCGATCACGGGTAAGCCATGTGACATGGCTTCTGCTGTAACCAAACCAAAGGATTCATAACGGGATGACATCACGAACAGATCGGCCGAACTGTATTCGGCATCGATCTTATCAGTGATTCCAGGCATATCCACGCAGTGCGACAAACCGAGATCATGAACCAGAGTTTGTAGTTGATGCCTCATTGGACCATCTCCGATCAGCTTGACACGCCAATTCGGATATTTTCGCGCCACCAGCGAAAAGGCGCGCAGAAGAGTTTCTTGGTCTTTCTGAGGATCCAACCTTCCTACGTTCAGCATAGTGTAAATCGGCGATGTGTCGCGTACAGCTTCAGTCTTTGACGCCTTGACAACCGGGTTCGGAACCACAATCATGCGTCTGCGAATCGGAATAGAGTATCTCGCCTTGATCGATTCCGACACAACCGTGATCCGCGCCATTAGCGACGCCGAAATTAGCAGCAATATTTTCTCAATGGGTCGCCCCCTATAATGCTCAGGCACGATGTGTTCGCTTCCAATAACTGGTATAGCCGTGCCCAACAGCGCAATGGAAAGAGGTATAAACATGGAGTGCATGAAGCCTACCGCTACATCCGGTTTTTCAGCAGGAATCGCGCTCCGAAGAGCAAGAATACGTCGTGCCGATTCGCGAACCCCGGCCCTGGCGGCCGAATCACCAATAGAGAGATCGATTCTGTATACCCGCTCATCCAGCGAGTAGAATGCCTTCCTACCTGGACGATCGAAGGTAACCACAACAACCTCGTGGCCGCGCCTAGCTAATTCAGAACACACTGCACAGAGGACACGTTCAGCACCTCCCACCGCGCCCGTCAATCTCTTTATGGCGAACAGTACTTTCACGATCCGCCCGATACTTCACTGAACAGGCCTTCCCACCGATCAAAGATCTTTAATGGCTCGAAGCGCTTCATAGAATCGACTGCCGCTGTGCCATATACATGCCGAAGATCGTTATTTTTCATTAGCTCTTCAAGCCCGCCAGCGAGATTTTCGACTGAGCCGTTCCCTTCGACTAAAATACCAGTATGCCCATGTGTAATCAGCTGACTTACTCCAGCGCATCCCGCATAACCGATCACCGGCAACCCATGTACCATGGCTTCTGCCAAGGCATTAGGAAAGCCTTCCCATCGTGAAGGCAGGCAGAACAAATGCGATCCGACATAGACCTGGTCGATGTCTTTAGTGATACCGACAAAATCGACTCGATCTGAAAGATTTCTCTCTTCCACCAGTTGCTTGAGTTTCTCCTCGTCCTCACCGCTACCCACAAGCACGAGTTTCCACTCAGGCAGCTTAGTCGAAATCTGTCCGAACGCCTCAATCAATACCGACTGGTTCTTTTGATAGCTGAGGCGCCCCACACATAGCAGGCGCTTCTCACTCCCAGGCTTGCCTCTTGGACTTGCCAGATGCACGGCAGGACTGACTGGATTAGGGATAGAAACTATCCTTGGGCGCAAATAACGAGGGTACCTCTCAACATACTCCTGCCACTGAACCGTGATTCGATCCGCTAACCGAAACGTCTGGAATATCAGATTTCTCCAACTTCCTGCCTTCAGGTGATCAAAGCGGTGGGGGGCATTTCGTTCCGCAGCGATGATGGGAATACCAAGACCCAACGCTGCCATTGCGACCGTAAGAAACGGGCCATGCTGAAATGCAATAATCATATCCGGTCTCGCACGTTTAAGTAAATTTCGGATGACCAATTGTCTCTTCGCCCGGATTAACCAACCCGCCTTTCGTCTAGCGTCTCCAATATTCAGACAATGCCAGACGACTCGACTATTCAGCAGATAATAGCTTTCGGCCCCATTCACGTCCCACGTGAAAAGTTCAACCTCATGCCCGCGTTCTCCCATCTCGTTCATCATCCTGACGGCCATGCGCTCGACGCCACCCGATACCTGATGCAACATTCTGGCTACGAACAGAACTTTCATAAACGATCACCCAACTTTTCTCGCATCTTCCGCTCATGCAGCCATCGCGCCGGAACTGACCGGGCGATGTGTCGCCCGCCTTCGATCGGATGCGACAAAATAAAAATTCCGATTCCGAGTGCGAATCTAAAATGCTGTTTGCTGAAATGGTAGTACCTCAATTTGAACCAATCTCGTGCGTATGAATACATTCCTTTACGATCGAGATAAGCACGGTACTTGTCGATGAGATACAACTCCGCATCTAGATTTATCCGGGGCGTCTTGTCTGTTCCAGTAGTTGCCAATTGCGTAAAGAGGGCTTGGGAGGTACCGATGAAATGCCCACCCGACAACGCGAGCCCGATTGCGAAATCCAGATCCTCGACGCGTCGCAATCCCGGATCAAAGCCGCCGACACTCGAAAACACATCCACCCTAGCCATCAGCGCGCAGGTTGGCACGCCAGCGCCGAAAAACATCCCCGTACTGCGTTTGTTTAAAAGTAGATAATCAACGACTGCCTCGCCTTGTGGAATTTCTGGACGCGAACCTATGGCCGGCATCGCAAGCTCATAACCATTCGGATATCGACGAACGCCTGAGGCATAACATGCGACAAGTCTAGAGCCGATAGACGCCTCGTAAGCCGACAATAGCTCATATTGCTTCCGGACGCGCGTAGGATGACTCTCGTCATCATCATCGAAAAATACGACGATATCCCCCTGGGCCTCCGCTAGCAGGGTATTACGCGCCACGGCTGGACCGCGATTATCGGGATGACGAACAAGTCGCGCCTTTGGTCTGTTATCTATGACCGATTCGATAATCTGAATAGAATCATCAGACGAGCAGTCGTCAACGATTAATAGCTCGATATTTACCCAATCTTGAGCGAGCGCGCTATCGATAGCACGTTTAATTGTCTTCTCAGCGTTATAGCACGTCACGCCTATCGTTATCAGAGCGTCATTCATTGCTATCTACCGTCGCCCGCATCGAACCGAGAATAGAATTTTCCTAACTCTGCGTTCAGACCGAACGACGGCAATGCAGTCAAGAGACGTCCTGCGCTCAAAAGAGGATGCCTGATAAACGCCGCACCAAACAACCAAATAAATTTAAGATAGTCGTTTCTGAGCCATGCGAATTTTGCATCAGTCCACAGACAGTAAAAAGCGAATCTCTCTCTTCCTCCGAGTAGAGAACGGTGCTTTTCCAGCATGCGGATGGCGTAACAGTACTCATCTTGGATAGACTTTTCTGATGTTGCAGTCATTATCTGATTCACGAGCGGATATGCTATGCCTACAAAATGTCCGCCCGCTTGTGCCAGCCTTACATTGAATTCTGTATCCTCGCTCCTCCGAAATGCTGGGTCGAATCCGTTCAGCGACCGATATGTAGAGAGCTTTGCCATTTGACTGCATGTAGGGCATGCGCCATACCCGTCTTCAAGCGGTGTACCCATCAGTATCCTTTTGGCCACAGCAGGACCCGAGGGCGCCTTCCGCTCTGTACTCTGACCCATTGTCGGTTCCACGCGCTGCGTACCATTAGGGTACGTGACACGACGAGCAGTGTGGCAAATAACAGGGGCGCCAGATGCGTAAGTGCTCTCATAATCAAGAATCCTCATCAACTGAGCTGCTACACGCTCTGGCAGGCTCTCATCGTCGTCATCAAAGAATGCGAGAAACTCGCCACGCGCCTCCTCAATGATACGGTTTCGGGAAACCGCCACACCATAGTTTACCGGATTTCTGAAAAGGCGAACTCTTCCATCCCTGCGCGCAATCCTATGGATGATCGCCACGGTGTCATCGCTCGAACAGTCATCTATCACGACAATTTCGATGGGATTCCATGTTTGATTGGAAGCCGAAGCGATCGCCTTCTCAATCGTTGCCTCCGCATTGTAGGCAGTAATACCTATAGTCACGATCGATCCGCTCAACACCTAGCCTCCTCCATGTTGCTGACAAGATCCATCCATTGATCGAATATCTTCTCAGGTTGAAATTTTTTCATACTCTCCCGAGCCAGTCTGCCCCGACGGATCCGTTCCTCAGTGTCGCCGATCGCCGACTTCAAAGTCGCCGCAAGCGTTACCTCTGAGTTAAGCCCGGGAGCAAGCCACCCACCTCCCCCGAGCGATATCAAGTCTGCCACACCCGCAGCCTGCTCGAAACCAACGGCAGGGAGCCCGTAGCTCAAAGCCTCCGCCAAAGCGTTCGGGAATCCTTCCCAGAGTGATGGCATGATGAAAAGGTGAGACTCCCTATAAACCGAAAAAATATCTTTGACTGACTTCTCTATTGATATCCGCCCAGCAAGGCCCGATAGCTTGGCCAGATGCTGAAGCGCATCCTTCTCAGGACCTTCGCCAATTATCCGGAGATCCCAGTCTGGCAGGTCGTCCGCGATTTTCGAAAAAGCTTTAATAAGGCAGGTCAAGCCTTTTTGGACTGGATCCAAGCGACTAACCGCAAGTAGCGTGAAGCGACCATCCTTATTTGGTCTAGCTGGTTCGACGTACCGCGATACCACCGGGACAGGATTCGGTATAACCCTAATGCGGCGTCTGAGGGTAGCAGGGTATCCATTGACGTATGAGGGGATTTGGACCGTAATGTAATCTGCTAGGTGGAGAAACAAAAAACTCGACCAGCGCATGAAAAAGCCATATCGTAAAGAATACATCGTCGGCGCATTACGTTCGGCGACAATGACAGATACGCCCGATGCTTTCGCCGCAGCAAACACCGTTTTATCTGTACTCATGACGAATCCGACCAGCACACGGACTTTATGCTCTCGGAAAACACGGCACATAGCCTTTGTCCTCCGAAGTTTATCCATGATGCCACTGCTAAACCCCAACCTATGCCATACAACACTTTCATCGACCGGATAAAAAGTTGATGCGATCTCGTCATCCCAGGTCAGGAGATGCACTGCGAATCCTCTTTGTGACATCGCATTTGCCAGCCCTATGATGATCCGCTCAGCGCCGCCCCCATTACCCCCGAGCCTATGGAAATATAGAGCAATTGACCGGCCCATATCTGGATTCTGTGCTCTTTCCTGACTGACGACACGCGGAACGTGATGAGGCTTCACGTCTCTAGTGACCTTCATCGCTTGCTCCTTGCGAAAAATCCGTTTGCTGAGATGGCGCATCATGGATTGCCCGATCACGCCGATACCAAGCGTTCATAAATATATGCAGGGCACAAAACCCTAGACAGAAAAGAATAGGGCTTCCTGAAACAAGCCAGGATTGCGTTTGATTGAACACGACATTGACTACAAAGAATATCGAGAAGGCCGCAGCAGGCCCTGTTTCGCCTTTTCTCAGATTAATCATTGCTATTCTGGATAACAGAATCACAATTGCGATGAGCATCATCAGGGGCCAGGCGCCATAACCGGAACCAAAGCGTAGATATGGATTCTGTGGCACACCCATTCGCCTCCAGTCGAGAGCTGTCAACTTATATGTATCATTGATCTTCCAGGGATTTTTTTGAATCATCAATGACGCGAACTCATCGGCCGTCGCTGGATAGTCGTCGCCGCGGAAACCACCCTCAAGACTCATCCAGAGGCCAGCAATCGACGAAAGTATTCTCTGCCGCGCTGCAGCGTCTAGTTGCTTAACTAAGCACTCGAAAACTGAGAGCTCGCGGCATACGCCGGCGCCACGTACCGCCAAAATATCGATTTCCGTCACACTACCGATTTCCGTCACACTACCGGTTTCCGTCACACTACCGGTTTCCTTCTCTACGCAGCAGACTTCAACTCCATGGGGCACGAGATAGCCCGCGATCTTCACATAGTGATATTGGACGTAATCATTGATCCCGTTTTCTTTGGAAATATGAGACAGACCAAGCCCTGCGGCATACATGGTCAAGCCGATGACGAAGTATTTGGCACTATTCCCGATCAGTTGCCAGCCAGCCTGTAGCCCGTACCTTTGCCCTGCTACTAACATGATAAAGAGTAATATTATAGATATTTTTCCACCCGACATGAGTATAGAGGCCGCCAGCAGCGACGAAAGAGCCGCACGTCTCGACAGGACAGCATAAAAAAACAACAGAGCCAGAACGGTCGTAATCCCATCTCCGAAAACGAAGAAAGCTCGCTTGTAATAAGGCGTATAGGGGTAATACTCTCCGACATCGAAAACGAAACTCAGGAATATCCCACACACGAGGACATAGCTTACGACCACAGGAAGAAGGGCTTTCTCCCGAACAAGAAGATACAACACTGCACCACCAGCCGCAGTGATCGCGAGCTGAAACAAATTTGATCCAAACAGAGCGCTGATTATTTGATGAGAATATTCCAATCCATCCAAAGACAATCTCTCCTCTGCTAGACGCTAGATGCCAACAATAGTGCTCCAACCTCATTAAGCCAGGCACTAGACACGCCTATTTCCTGTAGATGATCGAGCGATACAGCTTCTTTAACTGATGCATCGCACTATGTGCAGGTTTAACATGAGTTCGCAGGAAGGCGCGCAACGCATAATCCACTCTCAGAAATACAGTCCTCAGGCTGTTATACTGAAGAATGAACTCTTCATACGCTGCAGCGACTGATTCCTCCGTAGGAATCACATCCGGTTTTGACAAGTAGGACGCACTCACGGCCTTCAACTCCATTCCACTCCTCATATAGCTGCGATTCAACAGCGCATTTCCCGCTGCCACATAGACTGTGACCTCATTGATCAAGCCCGCATCCAGCCGATAAAACGCCAAATGCCGATCGCGTGCCGCTATCCGTTCTAGACAAGCAATAACGATGCGCTCATCTGACTTCGATCGGGGGAGTAGATTTAGACTTTTTTTGACCTCGATGAACTCACGTGAGAGTGAGGCATTGACCTGAAGATCATCGCTTCCGTATGTCAACGTCATATCTTCAAGACCTGAGCGACTCAGAAAATCGGCGATAGAGCTTCCCTTGTGAAGATTTTTTCGCTCATAAGGCACAACTGCCACATTCTTCGGATGAAGACACTCGATCCAGAGCTGAATCAAATCAGCATACCTGAGCACAGGCTTTGCCATCTCGAAAAATTGGCGATCGTTTCGGTAAATCGGCTGCTCTCGGATTAGCCGTTCGGTGCGAATAGTCTGCGAAATTGCGGAAGCCAGCCAATCTACCTGAGGTCTCAGATACGCGAGGATCTCGACCTCATGCCCTTTCAGAAATCCGTACAGCGCCTCAAGTTTGCACCGATAACGATCAAAATACTCCGCATCGTTTTGCACATCCCAGATGCGCGGCTCACCTCCGAAAAAGTGTTCCGCACTCAAAATCATGAGCCCGGCATCGATCCTTTCAGCTTCATGGTAAAACTGCGTGAAATACTCTTCAGCGGTAAGCCCAGGATATCTCGCAACACCGGTCAGCGAATCCGCCACCGCATTATGACTGCCGAGATCGACCTTAAAACCGCCAATTGTCACAGATGGGTAGAGAACACCCCGGTCATGAAGCTGAGCCCGATTCAGAGTCAGGTATGCCTGAATCGCCGAAGTACCTGTCTTCGACTGACCTACATGTAACAGTATTTTCATGATACCCAGCAGATTAAATTGACAATAATGTGCTCTTCCCAAACAAAACAATATTTCGAGAATTCACGTCAGTAATGATTTTTGGCAGCCTCATTTCTTTATTGCCTGAACCAGATAGCCAATTGAACTATGGCATATGGGTGCATCCTGTTCTACACGCATAGTCACGTCAGCCCCATATCGCCACCCTATGAGTAGCAGATCAAGCAGCAATGCGATTCTACGTCGCAGGCCCTTCAGTGGCCCTGGAAGACCAGATACCATTGTCGCGGTCGAAAATGGCCCCCAAGTAATTGCCTCAATCTCGACAGACTCAAAACCCGCTTCTCCAAGAAAATTAGCCCAATAGCTCGGAGTCGCCCTGAAGTAGTCGTCTGGATGTCCATGCACGCGAAACAGAAACGGCACTATAAAGATCAGTTTCCCAGTAGGCTTCAATACTCTTCGGATCTCGGCGATGACGCGATGAATGTCGTATACGTGTTCCAATGTATTCAAAGAAATCACGGTATCGAAATACTCAGATGCGACGGGAATTCCTTTACCCTGTTCCAATAAATAAGTTGGCTCTACGCTTGAATCAATGTTTGCCGATTCATAAATATAATTGGAATTGGGCTTTCCCCAAGTTGATATTACGTCCGCATAATTTGATCGAGACCCGCCCCCAAAATCCAAAACTCGCCCAACCAATCCCAATGTCGACAATCGCTCATACTCCAGGCAACGAAGAATACTTTTCCTCATCACGCCACGAAATATGCGCCGATAGCGTTTGAGTGATGGCGTTCTGACAATTACGAATTTCATCGGGAGCCTCTATGATCTTCGATGTTACCCGGAACATCGATAACAGCATAATGGAATCGAATAACGAGCATCGTTATGAAGGTATAAATAAGGTTTTTCAACACGTAGGCTGCAACGATACCTGCAAGTCCAAAATAATTGGCAAGCCCGAGAATCAGTACACAATCGAAGGCCGATTTGGCAACTGTGACCTGAAGGAAACTCTTACTATGAAGGTGCGATTTGATATATCTGAACTGGATGTCACCCAAATATCCAAGCGCAACACCAGCCGTCATGATTTGTGCATATATAATAGAATCGTTGTACTGCGGGCCTGCCAAGACAGGTAAAACCACAGGAACAACGAGTACCGCACCAGCGACTGATATCGCACAATATACAAGCCACAGCTTGATGGAGAACCTTTGCAGAGCCTTATTGTAGCTTTTCTCCCGCGCGAACAGTGGGCCCAATGTTGCATTCGTTTCACCGACTACCGTCCTCGCCAACTCAGGAATACGCAGTGCAACCGCGTACACTGCAAGCGCCTCGGGAGAAATAAGATAGAATAGCACTATTTTATCCAGCTGCTGAGAGAGCAACGTAGGCACCTGATAGAAAGTAGTGCGAATTCCATACCTAAGTGAATCTGGTTCACGATGTGAATTATGGGGAATGATTCTTAGCCGATCGGCGGTAGCGACTATATTTATCAAGGCAGGCGCAATCAATGAGGCTATAATGATGGGCAGTAATGAGCCAGGAAAAGCCCACACAGACCCGACCACAGCCAGACATTTGAGTACTGCCGAAAGACTGTCATACGCAAGCAGTCGACGATATTCTTCCACGCCTGCAACGGCGTTACGCCACATCATGAGACCTGAGACCAGCGGAAAGGCGATAGCAGCAATGATATAGACTAGGCTGGACTCAATATGCCCAAGGTGGAAATTCCATAGAGCGCCCAACGCGAGAAGCACGCTACCCAGACTCGAACCTGCCACGGACAACTTAACGGCCCGGCCAAACCCACCAAAATTCCCACGAGCAAATGCCTGAGACACGGCAGTTCCCAGGCCAGGCAAAGTGGTGAGCCGTAAGATCGCTAGAAAGCCGAATATAAGACTGTAAAGTGCGAACTGTTCTTTACTTAAAGTACGGGCGAGCGCTGCAAAAACTGCGAGCCCCATCACAATCACGATTCCTTGTCGAACAATAAGAATCGGGGCCCTAGCGCTCATGTAGTGAATCAATTCTCTGAAACTGTGCTTCAAGACGGCACCGCTCGCTCAGACACGCGGCATTGACTGACTGCGGCGACAATACAGCAGTGGTTTCGACGATTTCCGCCCACCGACAACGCGAATGTCATCGTAATACTTCTCGAGCATGGACTGTACTCGCCCTGTATCGCAGAACGTAGGATGCAATTCGATCACCAAGCAATCGATGACATTCAAAGCATCAGCAGCCTCGCACAGAAATGCCTCTTCGGATCCCTCGACATCCACCTTCAGTAAATCGACCCTCGAGCCATCAGGTACGATATCATCCAACAGAGTAGCCAGTCGCACCCCCGGCACCTCGATAGTGCCTTTTGGATCTATTCGATGACTCATCGAAGGACCAGCATTCGACAAGCGGAAGACACCTCCATCTTGTCCCACCGCGGCAGCGTGGAGAATTCGCCAATCGGACTGACCCTTGCGATAGGTTTCTGCATTCGAGGTGAGAACCTGATAGGTTTGGGGGTCGGCTTCCACGCTCAGCACTTTCGCAACCGGCTTGACTCCAAACACCCAGATCGCAAATGTTCCTATGTGGGCACCGACATCGATGACCTTTGGGTTATTTAATGCTGTCAGATAATCGACGAGGAAGGCATATTCTCGATCAATCAGAACCTCACGCAGCGCCTGTTCATCACTACCCCGGAATTTGACTGCATTCCCTCTATAGAAGACAGTCTGAAGCGCGTTACGATCGCGCCGGATACTCAGTAATAGCCAGACTGCTGATAAATACCCACCCGCAAGAGGCGCAATCCAGTACAACCTGCCAACAAAACTATCAACCTTCTCAGAAAAATGAGCCAGAAATTTTTGCACGTCATCACCTAGCAAGAAAAGCCTTAACCTTGACGGTGAATCCTATACTGAGAACCACGATGTTCCAAAGATGCTCAGGAGAGAATTCGGAAACGGATCAGCATCGATCGTAGACATCCTGGAAGCGAACAATATCATCCTCCCCCAGATAACTCCCCGACTGCACCTCGATGATCTCCAGCGGAATAGCCCCGGGATTCTCCAGCCGGTGTTTGGTCCCCAACGGAATGTAAGTCGATTCATTCTCGGAGAGAATGAACACCTCTTCACCACGGGTGACCCGCGCGGTGCCCTTCACCACGATCCAGTGCTCGGCACGATGGTGATGCATCTGCAGGGACAGAGAGGCTCCGGGTTTCACCGTCAGACGCTTCACCTGGTAGCGGGCGCCGGTGTCAATGCCTTCATAGTCACCCCAGGGGCGAAATACGCGGCGATGAAACTTGTATTCGTCACGGCCGAGCGTTTTCAGTTGGGAGACAATCTCCTTCACGTCCTGGGCGCATTCACGGCGCGTAACCAACACGGCATCGGGGGTTTCGATGACTACCACGCCATCCAGGCCGATGGCGGCCACACAGCGGTGCTGGGCCAGCACCAGGGTATCGCGCACGTCATGGGTCAACACGTCACCCTGGGTGACATTGCCCTGCGCGTCGTGCGCGGAGATGTCCCAGAGGGCTGACCAGGCGCCCACGTCGGACCAGCCGGCGTCGAGCGGCACCACGGTGGCCTTGTCGGTCTTTTCCATCACGGCGTAGTCGATGGAGTCGCTGGGCGAGGCCAGGAAGGCGGCCTTGTCCACACGGCAGAAGTCCACGTCACGCTTGCCTGCGGCCACGGCGGCCTGGCAGGCCTCGAGGATGGCCGGTGCATGCTGCTGCATTTCCGCAAGCCAGGCATCGGCGCGCAGGGTGAAGATGCCGCTGTTCCAGTAATACTCGCCGGAATCCACGTAGCCCTGCGCCTTGGCGAGGTCGGGCTTCTCGACGAATTGGCTGACGCGGTAGGCCTTGCCGTTCTCGATGGCGTCACCCCGACGGATATAGCCATAGCCAGTCTCGGCATGGCGGGGCACGATGCCATAGGTCACCAGCTGGCCGGCATCGGCCAGGGCGACCCCCTGCTCCACGGCGGCCTTGAACACGGCATTGTCGGGAATGACATGGTCGGCGGGCATGACCACCATGATGGCATCGGGGTCCTGCTCGATCAGCCGCAGGGCGGCGATGGTCAGGGCCGGCGCGGTGTTGCGTCCTTCCGGTTCGAGCAGGATGGCACCGGCCTGGAGGCCGATGCTCTGGATCTGCTCGGCCACCAGGAAGCGGTGTTCCTCGTTACAGACGAAGACAGGCGGCCTGGCACCGGGCAGCTCCGCCAGACGCAGGGCGGTCTCCTGCAGCATGGTGCGGTCCCCGAACAGGGGCAGCAGGGGCTTGGGATAGTGTTCGCGGGAGACGGGCCAAAGACGGCTGCCAGCGCCGCCGGTGAGGATCACGGGATAGATGGTCATGGACTTCCCCAACTGCCTGAATCGGTTGCGCTGTCAATGTGTTATGGCGCAAAACGCGATTATACGGGAAGCCGGGGGAATTGGAACGGGTTTGTTCCGATCAGGGCCATGCGTTGCACTTCCGTCAGCGGCCAGCCGCCCTGACCCGCTATTCGCCAGCATGAGATTCTTCATCCTCCCGCAAGGCAGATTCAAAGTCCTTCCCGCCATGGAACACGCCCAAAATCGACACCGTATCGCCATCCACATCAAAGGCAATCCGGGTACGCTTGCGGTAGTTGCTTACCCGAAGCCCTGGACGAATATCGTCACGCGGCGTGCCGCGGAGCGGGAAGACCTTGAGTCCTTCACAATAGGTGATGATGGCATCGGTAAAACGGGTTGCAATTTGTGGTGAAGCGGCATCCGCGACGTAGCGGTACAGAGCGATGAGTTGTTCCTGGGCCTCCGGCGCAAAAACAACCTTGAACGCCATTACGCCTTTGCCTTTTGCTCCAGGGGTTTGCGGTCTTCGCCCTGCAAGGCTGAACGCACCTTATCAGGAGTGATCGCCAGGGAAGGATCGGCTTTCAGTGCATCATAGGCTGGGCCGACCTTCTCGTGCAGCCAGTTTTCGACGATTTGGTCTCGCATCAACAAGATGCGCAAACCATCCCGGATCACTTCACTTTCACTGGCATACTCCCCTGCAGCCACCTTGGCCTTGACGATTTCGGCCATTTCCAGCGGGAGCGTGATGCTGAATTGTTGTGTGGTACGCATGATGCGACTCCTTGGAATACCAGTAGGATTTAATCCTACTCCCAAGACGGCCTGATTACCAGCGCACGGAAAAACCATATCAGATTGATATTAGTGTTTTTT
>SWBZ01001179.1_pt1 | contig 59687 bp, 56 predicted proteins | sample 4693031 | NCBI WGS metagenome assembly SWBZ01 (sample SAMN10267274, study PRJNA491770) | bioreactor metagenome | isolation source: DHS bioreactor inoculated with | place: Japan: off Shimokita Peninsula
TGCTCCTTAGAAAGGAGGTGATCCAGCCGCACCTTCCGGTACGGCTACCTTGTTACGACTTAGTCCTAATTACCGATCCCACCTTCGACGGCTCCCTCCACAAGGGTTGGGCCACCGGCTTCAGGTGTTACCGACTTTCATGACTTGACGGGCGGTGTGTACAAGACCCGGGAACGTATTCACCGCAGCGTTGCTGATCTGCGATTACTAGCGACTCCGACTTCATGAGGTCGAGTTGCAGACCTCAATCCGAACTGGGACCGGCTTTTTGGGATTCGCTCCACCTCGCGGTATTGCAGCCCTTTGTACCGGCCATTGTAGCATGCGTGAAGCCCAAGACATAAGGGGCATGATGATTTGACGTCATCCCCACCTTCCTCCGAGTTGACCCCGGCAGTATCCCATGAGTTCCCACCATTACGTGCTGGCAACATAGAACGAGGGTTGCGCTCGTTGCGGGACTTAACCCAACATCTCACGACACGAGCTGACGACAACCATGCACCACCTGTTTACGAGTGTCCAAAGAGTTGACCATTTCTGGCCCGTTCTCGTATATGTCAAGCCTTGGTAAGGTTCTTCGCGTTGCATCGAATTAATCCGCATGCTCCGCCGCTTGTGCGGGTCCCCGTCAATTCCTTTGAGTTTTAGCCTTGCGGCCGTACTCCCCAGGCGGGGAACTTAATGCGTTAGCTGCGTCACGGAATCCGTGGAATGGACCCCACAACTAGTTCCCAACGTTTACGGGGTGGACTACCAGGGTATCTAAGCCTGTTTGCTCCCCACCCTTTCGCTCCTCAGCGTCAGTTACGGCCCAGAGATCTGCCTTCGCCATCGGTGTTCCTCCTGATATCTGCGCATTCCACCGCTACACCAGGAATTCCAATCTCCCCTACCGCACTCTAGTCTGCCCGTACCCACTGCAGGCCCGAGGTTGAGCCTCGGGTTTTCACAGCAGACGCGACAGACCGCCTACGAGCTCTTTACGCCCAATAATTCCGGATAACGCTTGCGCCCTACGTATTACCGCGGCTGCTGGCACGTAGTTAGCCGGCGCTTTTTCTGCAGGTACCGTCACTTTCGCTTCTTTCCTGCTAAAAGAGGTTTACAACCCGAAGGCCGTCGTCCCTCACGCGGCGTTGCTGCATCAGGCTTTCGCCCATTGTGCAATATTCCCCACTGCTGCCTCCCGTAGGAGTCTGGGCCGTGTCTCAGTCCCAGTGTGGCCGGTCACCCTCTCAGGCCGGCTACCCGTCGACGCCTTGGTGAGCCGTTACCTCACCAACAAGCTGATAGGCCGCGAGCTCATCCCTGACCGAAATTCTTTCCAGCTGCTGAAGATGCCTTCGCAGCTCGTATCCGGTATTAGACGCCGTTTCCAGCGCTTATCCCAGAGTCAGGGGCAGATTGCTCACGTGTTACTCACCCGTTCGCCACTGATCCACAGAGCAAGCTCTGCTTCACCGTTCGACTTGCATGTGTTAAGCACGCCGCCAGCGTTCATCCTGAGCCAGGATCAAACTCTCCGTGAAGAAATGTTGCTGCGATCAGCCGGAAATTGACTGAAGCAGCGAGTTTGATCTGACCAAAGGGATGTCATTGCTGACTATCCGTTGCCGACACCGAAGTGCCGGACTTTGATCCAAAGGAATCTCATTCAGCCGAAGCTGAATCGAGGTTTTTTGGCATTTGACAAGTGCACGCTGTTGAGTTCTCAAGGATCGGATGCTCCTGCTTTCGGCCTCTCGACCTCCCCGCAGGGCAACTTCTCTATCTTATCCGTTTCTTCGTCGCTGTCAAATCGGCGTCCGGCGAGTCTCAGACTCGCTCGAGCGGTCGACAAGACCACCGCGAAGAGCGGATCCCCCATCGTAGACCCGGAGGTCTGCGACTCTCAAGGAGTCTTGATGGTGGGGGGTGGTTCACTGCTTGAGGAGGGGAGGCTCTCAGCCTCACCGCGCTCCTTTGGGGCGAACAAGTAAGACATTACGCGGATGTGAACAGCGTGACAAATCCTGGCCGCATCCCGGGCGTGTCGCGCCGCATCACGCGGAGTTACGCGGGTCGACGAAGACGCCGGCCAGCGTCTTCTTGCCGCGGCGCAGCACCGACACTCCCCCGGGCAGCCCGCCCGTGACCAGCGCACCGTCGTCGTCGACACGAATACCGTCGAGCGACACTCCGCCCTGCGCGACAGCGCGGCGAGCCTCGGAGAGGCTGGTGACAAGTCCGGTTGCGACGAGCGCCTCGACGACGGACATCTCCACCGTCGCCTGCACGTGCGGCAACTCCTCCAGCGCGGTGCGAAGGACCTCGGCATCCAGCGATGTGAGATCACCCTGCCCGAACAAGGCCTCGGAGGCGGCGATCACTCCCACCGTCGCCTCTGCGCCATGCACGGTCGTCGTCACCTCGAGAGCGAGCCGCCGCTGCGCTGCCCGGCGGTAGGGCTCCACCGCAACGAGTCGCTCGTACTCCTCGATCTCTTCGCGGGTGAGGAACGTGAAGATCTTCATCCGCGTGATGACGTCGGCGTCGTCCGTGTTGAGCCAGAACTGGTACATCCGGTACGGAGAGCACATCGCGGCATCCAGCCAGATCGCATTGCCTTCGCTCTTGCCGAACTTCGTGCCGTCGCTGTTGGTGATCAGCGGCGTCCCGATCGCGTGAACTCCCACATGCTCGACATGGTGGACGAGATCCACACCGCTGGTGAGGTTGCCCCACTGGTCGCTGCCGCCGGTCTGCAGCACGCACCCATAGGTGCGGTAGAGCTCCAGGAAGTCCATTCCCTGCAGGATCTGGTAGCTGAACTCGGTGTAGCTGATTCCTGCCTCGGAGTTCAGCCGGGCGCTGACGGCATCCTTCTTCAGCATCGTGCCGACCCGGTAGTGCTTGCCGATCTCCCGCAGGAAGTCGATTGCCGACAGCGGCGCGGTCCAGTCGAGGTTGTTGACGATGCGGGCGGCGTTCTCGCCCTCGAAGCTGAGGAACTTCTCGACCTGCGCGCGCAGCCGCGTCACCCACTCCTGCACGGTCTCCGGCGTGTTCAACGTGCGCTCGGCAGTCGGTCGCGGATCGCCGATGAGCCCCGTCGACCCGCCGACAAGTCCCAGGGGGCGATGGCCGGCAAGCTGCAGACGGCGCAGCAACAGCAGCTGCACGAGGTTTCCCAGGTGCAGGCTCGGTGCGGTCGGGTCGAACCCGCAGTAGTACGTGATCGGCTCGCCGCCCAGCAGCTCGCGCAGCGCCTCCTGATCGGTGGATACATGCACCAGACCGCGCCAGACGATCTCGTCCCACACCGATTCGAACGAAGGATCATTCGCCGGCTCCAACGCGCGGACGGGGGAATCGGTCGTCAGTTCTGCCACGACTCTCAGGCTAGCAGCGCGCCAACTGCTGACCGGGGCCTCAGGTCGAGGTCCCCCACCAGACGAGGAAAGCTACAGCAAGGGCTGTCGTCCAGCTCACGAGGCTCCCGATGAGGAAGTACTCGGCGCGGATGCCGCCTTCTCCGTCACGAGAGATCTCGGGAAAGCGGACGATGCCCTTGGCTGCAAGCACTGCGGCCAGGAGCGTGAACGCACCGGTGAGGGTGAGGGCGAAGACGAGCACCCGTTCTATCGGACCGATGAGTCGTCCGCCCTTGAGCGTCGCCGTGCGCTCTTCGACGGGTACGTCGCCGTCGCGAAGCGCGATCCGAACGATCACGTTGCCCGATTCGAGCAGAAAGACGATCGCGCCGATGACGAGAACCGCGACATCCAGGCTCACTGCTCCCAGCGGTGAGCCGGAGGGCCACACGTCACCGAGCGGTCCCTGGTCCTCTCGGACACCCAGGAGCGCGACGGCGAGGGTAGCGACTGCCACCACGAGCGCGACGGGCCAAAAGCCGGCGCGCCCGCCGCGGCGATCCGGGGTGGTCAGCACCCAGACCGCCGCCACGCCCGCGGCGACGAAGCTCCAAACCGCGGCATCCGCGCCGGCCGAGGCGATGAGCAAGACAACTCCGAACGCTGCCAGAACAACTGCGCGCGGCAGCCCGGTCAAGGAGCGCCGCGTGAGGTCGACGCCGCCGACGGCGAGGAGGACGATGCCTGCGGCGATCATCCGGACGCGCCGTCCAGGATTTGGAACCCCGCAACAAGTCCTGCGGCCCCGCCGGTGGCGAGTGCCTGGGAGACCGCGGACTGCGTGATCCCCTCCTGTGCGGCGAGGTCGTGTTGCGTGCGGCCCAGGCAACGGCCGTAAGCGAGGCGGCGCGTGCGCGGCGACATCGCGCCGACGATCTCATCACGGACAAGCAGGTATGCGTTGACGGATCGGACGCGCTCGGCCATGGCGGCATCCTCCCCCGGAGCTGCGACAACGCGCGTCCGGGCGCGCGGTACAGCACGATCCTGAAGTCGGTGCACCGCCTCGATCGCGTCACGGGCTGACCACCACCCGGGACCGTCGGAGATGTGACCGGTTGCTGACGAGACGGCCCCCACGGCGCCGATGCCGACACCGAATCGCAGTTCGATCTCTTCGGGAAGCGCGAGCTGAAGCAACAGCAGCCACGCAAGCGCGTGATCCAGCTCCTCGAAGACCGCCTGGAGTTCGTCGGCGAAGGTAGCCGTCAGCGGCACGAGCGCCGTCGACCGTTCGGCGTGGACGCGCGCAATCGTCGCCTCCAGCTCGCGCTGCGAAGCATCCCGGTCGGCAAGGCGCCGGGATCCGACGATGTCAGCGATCACCGCGATGGTCACGCAATTAGCTTAGCACTTATTTAGCAAGATAATAAGCCTAGAGCTGATTTATGGGATGGATCAGTCCCGTCACAGCCCCAGCGCGTGCGCGACGTTCTGAACGCGGGAGATCAGTTCCGCGCGCTGCTCGGCGACCCGCACCGGAGCAGTTCCGCCGACACCGGTCCTACTGGCGACCGATCCTTCGATCGTCAGCACGTCGCGAACTCCCGGCGTGAGCCGCGGCGAGACATCGACCAGCAGGTCGTCGTCGGCGTCTTCGAGTCCGATCCCACGGGCCTCACACGCCTGCACGAGCTTTCCGGAGATCTCATGGGCATCCCGGAAGGGGACACCTTCCCGAACGAGCCACTCCGCGACATCCGTAGCAAGCGAGAAGCCCTGCGGCGCGAGCTCCGCCATCCGGTCGGTGTCGAAGCGCAGGGTCGCGACCATCCCGGCAAACGCGGGCAAGACGGTCTCGAGTGTGCGCACCGAATCGAAGACGGGCTCTTTGTCTTCCTGCAGATCGCGGTTGTACGCCAGGGGCAGACCCTTGAGTGTCGCGAGCAGCCCGGTGAGGTTTCCGATCAGGCGGCCGGCCTTCCCCCTCGCCAGTTCGGCGATATCGGGGTTCTTTTTCTGCGGCATGATGCTCGAACCGGTCGAGTAGCCATCGTCGAGCGTGACGAAACCGAACTCACGCGTGTTCCACACGATGATGTCTTCGGCGAAGCGCGATAGATCGACGCCGATCTGGGCGGCGATGAAAGCGAATTCGGCGACGACGTCGCGCGCCGCCGTGCCGTCCAGAGAGTTCTCTGCGGGGCGAGAGAGCCCCAATTCTGCAGCGACCAGTGCGGGGTCAAGACCCAGGGTCGATCCGGCGAGCGCTCCCCCACCGTACGGAGACACCGACGCGCGCGCCGACCAATCGCGGAGTCGTTCGAGATCGCGCACGAGTGGCCATGCGTGAGCGAGCAAGTGGTGCGCCAGCAGGATCGGTTGCGCGTGCTGGAGGTGAGTGCGCCCCGGCATGATGGCGGCGGGGTGCGCCTCGGCCTGGGCGACGATGGCGTCGATGAGACGGACGATCTCACGCACCAGCGTCCGCATGTGGTCGAGGAGGTACATCCGCACCAACGTTGCGATCTGATCGTTGCGGCTGCGTCCGGCCCGGAGCTTTCCGCCCAGCTCGGGGCCGACGATCTCGATGAGAGCCTGCTCGAGCGCACCGTGGACGTCTTCGTCCTGAGGTCGAGCAACGACGTCGCCACGGGCAACGGCACCCGCGAGCTCGTCGAGGCCGCCGCGCATGCTGGCAGCTTCATCAGACGTGAGGTAGCCCGCTGCCTCAAGGGCAGATGCGTGCGCACGCGATCCTCGGATGTCGTACGCGGCGAGCGCCCAGTCGAAGTGAGTAGAGACGCTCAGGGCCGCAAGCTCGGGCGAAGGGCCCGAAGCGAATCGCGCACCCCAGAGGGCGCCATCGTGCGTTGCATCACCCGTCGCAGTCATCCTGCCAGCCTATCCGCGCGCGGCCGCGACACCCTATCGACCAGCCGTTCGAGAGGACCACGGCCGAGCAGCAGCGCCCACACGAAACAGGCTGCGATGATCCCGAGGGTCATCGGCCAGAACGGGTTCAGGGCGCGAAAACCGAAGAGGTCGGAGGTTGTTCCCAGCGCCATAAAAGCCCACACCGCCCAGACGACGATCTGCGCGGAATACGCCGTCAGGGGCATGGCACCCAGCGTCCGGATCGGAAGTACGACGGCTCGCAGGACGGTGCGGCACACCAGCACGCACAGCGCGATGATCGCGATCGCGAACCCGCCCGAGCCCCACACCTCGAGGATGCCGCCGCTATGCTCGCTCGCTCGCCACACCTGGCCGAGATAGTCGTCGTCGGGTGCCGGCGCCACGACGGCGAGCGTCTCTGCCACCGCGGCGACGACAAGGCCCACCCCCGCCGTCGTCCAGAGCACCGCTGGGCGCGTGAGGTCGAGGCGGCCGACTGCCATGCCAGCCAGGAGGAACGCAAGCCACAGCGGTGCAGGGTAGGCCCAGCCCGTCAACAGAAAGACCGCCTCACCCGGCGCCGTGTCCCAGAACGGCGCCGCCTCGATCAGGGGAAGCAGCCACGGAACGACCAGCGCCACCACGGCAGCCCCGATCCACAGGGTCGCCGTTCGCACGCGCACGAACGGGATCGCCGCGGCGAACAGGATCGCGTACGCCGGCAGGATGACGTAGACCGGCACACCCGTGAGGATGAGTGCGATACCGATGACCCAGAGCACGAGCGCTCGCCAGGCCAGCCACCGGCCCGGTGCGCGGGGGGCACGAGGGCCGCTGGTGACGATCGAGATCGAGACGCCGGCGAGAGTCGCGAACAGAATCGACGAGCGCCCGCCCGCAATCCCACCCCAGGTCGCGGGGTCTGTCCAGTCGATCTCGGGCAGTGTGAACAGGTGAGCCGCGAGCATCCCGATCACGGCGAGCCCGCGGGCAAGGTCGAGCCCCGGAATCCGCGGTGGTCCGTCCAGGCGCCGGAGATTACCGACGACCCGATCGGCTACTGCTGTTGCAGCAACCACACCAGCAGGGCCTTCTGCGCGTGGAGTCGGTTCTCGGCTTCGTCCCACACCACGCTCTGCGGACCGTCGATGACCTCGGCATCCACTTCGTACCCGCGATCGGCGGGCAGGCAGTGGATGAAGATCGCGTCGTCCTTGGCGAGGCTCATGAGCTCTTGCGACACCTTGTAGGGGGTGAGGTCGCGAAGCCGCTGCAGCTTCTCGTCTTCCTTGCCCATCGAGACCCAGGTGTCGGTGACGATGATGTCTGCGCCGGCGGCGGCCTCGTTGGGGTCGGTGTAAAGCGTGACCGAGCCGCCCGTCTGTTCGGCGCGGCGGTCGGCATCGGCCACGACATCCTCCCGCGGTGCGTACTCCACCGGCGAGGCGACCCGCACATGCATTCCGGCCGTGACACCACCGAGCACATAGGACTGACCCATGTTCGTGCGCCCGTCGCCGAAGAAGGCGAGCGTGAGGCCCTTCAGGTCACCCTTGTGCTCCTGGATCGTGAGCAGGTCGGCCAGGATCTGACACGGATGGAAGTCGTCGCTGAGCGCATTGATGACGGGCACGCGGGTACCGGCGGCCATCTCTTCGAGCCCGGCCTGCGCATAGGTGCGCCAGACGATCGCGGCTACCTGGCGCTCGAGCACACGGGCGGTGTCGGCGGGGGTCTCCTTGCCGCCCAGCTGGCTGTTGGCCGTCGAGATGATCAGCGGGGACCCGCCGAGATCGGCGATGCCCACGGCGAACGACACGCGGGTGCGCGTCGAGGACTTGTCGAAGATGACCGCGACGGTCTGCGGGCCCGCCAGCGGCTGGACCTGCCAGCGATCCTTCTTCAACTCCGCAGCAAGAGCGAGGATCTCCGCCTGCTCTGTCGGGGTCAGGTCATCGTCACGAAGCAGGTGGCGGGTCATTGCGCGGCTTCCTTGTCGTCGGGCTGCGAGGTCTCATCGAGCAGGAGGGCGTCGGTCACGGTCGCCAGGGACGCGGTGAACAGGGTCAAGAACTCGTCGATCTCAACGTCGCCGATCGTGAGGGCCGGTGCGATCCGGACCGTCTCATCGTTGGCGGCATTGACGATGAGGCCGTGTTCCTGTGCCGCTGCGACGACGGCTTTGGCAACGGGACGCGAGAGCGCCACACCCAGAAGCAGGCCCTGCCCGCGGCATCCGGTGATCAGCGGGGAATCGATCGCGAGGATGCCGGCCTTCACCTGCTCGCCGCGGATGCGTGCGTTGGCCACCAGATCGGCGCGCTCGATCTCGTCGAGCACCGCCCCCGCGACCGCGGTCGCCAGGGCATTGCCGCCGAACGTCGAACCGTGGGTGCCGGGGTAGAACAGCTCGCTCGCCGCGCCGTACGTGATGAGCGCACCGATCGGGAACCCGCCCCCGATGCCCTTGGCAACGGTGATGGCATCCGGGGTGATGCCGGCGTGCTGGAACGCGAACCACTCGCCGGTCCGGCCTGCGCCGGTCTGGATCTCATCGAGGATGAGAAGCGCGCCGTGGCGCCGAGTCAGCTCGCGCGCGGCTTCGAGGTAGCCGTCCGGGAGCGGCAGAACGCCGGCCTCTCCCTTGATGGGTTCAAGGATGAGCGCCGCCACCGAGTCATCCACCGCCGCCTCGAGGGCCTCGATCGTCGAGTCCAGGAACTCCACGCCGGGGACCATCGGAAGGAACGGCTGCTGCATGGCCGGCTTGCCCGTGAGGGCGAGAGTGCCCATCGTGCGGCCGTGGAAGGCGTCGGTGAGGGCGAGGATGCTGGGCCTGTCGGCTCCCCCATGCAGTCGAGCGAGTTTGAACGCTGCTTCGTTGGCCTCCGCTCCCGAGTTCGAGAAGTAGACGCGGCCGGAATCACCGGTGCCCGCGAGGCGCTTGAGCCGTGCCGCCAGCGCGAGCTGCGGCGGGGTCGCGAAGTAGTTCGACACGTGGGCGAGCGTCGCGGCCTGCGCCGAAACCGCCTCGACGAACGCCGGGTGCGCGTGCCCCAGGGAGTTCACCGCGATACCGGCGAGGAAGTCGAGGTAGCGCTTGCCCGCGTCATCCCACAGGTAGGCACCCTCGCCGCGGGTGAACAGCGCGAGGCGGTCGCCGGCATTGGCGAGCAGGTCGCGGCGGGCATCATCCTGCCAGGATGCCGGGGTTGGTGCCTCGTCGTTCATGTCGCCTCTTTTCGTCTCGGGTAGCACGGTGCTCATGCGCTCACCACTTCGGTTCCGATGCCCTTGCTGGTGAACACTTCGATCAGGAGCGAGTGAGGCACGCGCCCGTCGATGATCGCCGCCGTGTCGACTCCCCCGTCGACGGCGTCCAGACATGCCTGCATCTTGGGGACCATCCCCGACTCCAGCGTCGGGAGCATCGTGCGCAGCTCGGTCGAGGTCAGGTGCGAGACCAGCGAGTCGCGGTTCGGCCAGTCGGCATAAAGCCCCGGAACGTCGGTGAGGATGACGAGCTTGGCGGCGTTCAGCGCCACAGCGAGCGCCGCCGCCGCGGCGTCGGCGTTGACGTTCAGCGTGTGCCCGGGCCGATCAAGGTCGGGCGCTATCGAGGACACGACGGGGATGCGACCGGCGGCGAGGTGATCGAGGACCGCTGTCGGGTTGACGTGGACGACATCGCCGACCGAGCCGAGATCGACCTCTTCGCCATTGATGACCACCCCACGGCGGCGGCCGCCGAACAGGCCCGCGTCTTCGCCCGACAGGCCGGTGGCGAACGGGCCATGAGCATTAATCTTCGAGACCAGCTGCGGGTTGATGTGGCCGGTGAGCACCATGCGGACGACGGAGACCGCCTCGGTACTGGTCACGCGGTAGCCGCCCTGGAACTCGCTCGGGATGTCGAGGCGCTCCAGCATCCGGGAGATCTGCGGGCCGCCGCCGTGGACGACGACCGGCTTGACGCCGACATAGCGGAGGTACGCAATGTCTTCGGCGACCGTGCGCTGCAGCTCTTCGGAGACCATCGCGTTGCCGCCGTACTTGACGACGACGATCTGGTCGCGAAAACGCTTGAGCCAGGGCAGCGACTCGATCAGGACGGCTGCCTTCTCGGCTGCCTCATCGGGGGTGGTCTCTTGTAGGTCAGTCATGACGAGTAGGCGCTGTTCTCGTGAACGTAGTCGTGGGTGAGGTCGTTGGTGTAGATCGTGGCTGCAGCGTCGCCGACCTTCAGATCGATGACGACCTTCGTCGCCCGCGGAGTGAGGTCCACGAGCTCCCGCGGCTGGTCGGGCCCCCCGTTGGAGCACACCCGGATGCCGTTCATCTCGACATCCACGGCGTAGGGGTCGAACTCGGCAGCCGTTGTGCCGATCGCTGCCAGCACGCGACCCCAGTTCGGGTCGTTGCCGAAGATGGCAGCCTTGAAGAGGTTGTTGCGCGCAACCGACCTGCCGACCTCGACCGCGTCATCTTCGGATGCCGCGTGGATCACCTCGATCGTGATGTCGTGGCTCGCGCCTTCGGCATCCGACTGCAGCTGGGTCGCGAGGTCCGTGCAGACGGCGATGAGCGCGCTGCGGAACGCCTCCGGTGTCGGCGTGACCCCGCTCGCTCCGCTGACCATCAGGGTCACCTGATCGTTCGTTGACATGCACCCGTCGGAGTCGAGGCGGTCGAAGCTCACCCGCGTCGCGGCGCGCAGGTGCTCGTCGGCTTCGGCCGAGGTCAAGACGGCGTCGGTGGTCAGGACCACAAGCATCGTCGCAAGCCCGGGGGCCAGCATCCCCGCGCCCTTGGCCATTCCACCGATCGTCCATCCGTCACCGGCGACGATGGTGGTCTTCGGCCGCGAGTCTGTCGTCATGATCGCTCGCGCAGCGTCCTCGCCGCCGTCCGGGGACAGCGCGCCGATCGCGGCCTCGGTACCCGCGAGCACCTTGTCGCGGAATACCTGATCACCGGTGCCGATGAGCCCGGTCGAGCACACCTGGATGTCGCCAGCACTGACTCCGAGCAGTTCGGCGGCGCGCTCGGCAGTCAGGTGGGTCGTCAGAAACCCGAACGAACCGGTGAAGCAGTTCGCGCCGCCCGAGTTCAGCACGATGGCTTCGACGACGCCGTCTTGGATGGCCTGCTGCGACCACAGGATCGGGTTCGCCTTGGCGCGGTTGCTCGTGAACACCGCAGCACCGACAGTGAGTGGACCACGGTTGACCACCACGGCGACATCCGGCTTTCCGGTGGACTTGAGTCCGGCGGCAACGCCTGCCGCTTCGAACCCGGCGGGCGCGGTGACGGTCACGGTGCCACTCCGTTCGTGGTGAGGGCCCGGTCCTCGGGAAGGCCGAGCGCGATGTTCATGGACTGGACAGCGGCACCGGCCGTGCCCTTGACGAGATTGTCGACAGCGGCGACGACCACGACCCGACCCGCGGCGCGATCGATCGCGAGGCCGAGCAGTGCCGTGTTGGCCCCGACGACATCCGCGGTGCGCGGGACGTGTCCCTCCGGGAGCACGTGAACGAACGGTTCATCGGCGTACGCCTGCTCCCAGGCGGCACGGATGTCGGCATCCGTCGCGCCCGGGGCGATCGGCGCCGTCGAGGTGGCGAGGATCCCGCGGGCCATCGGGACGATGACGGGGGTGAACGAGATGCGGACCTCGGTGGCCCCGGCATCCTGCAGCGCCTGGCGAATCTCGGGGATGTGGCGGTGTGTGCCGCCTACCGCATACGGGTTCGCGCTGCCGAGCACTTCGCTTGCCAGCAAGTGAGGTTTGAGACTCTTGCCCGCACCCGACGGGCCGACGGCGAGCACGCTGACGATGTCGCTCGGATCGATCACCCCGGCAGCCACACCCGGCGCGAGGGACAGACTCACCGTCGAGGCGTTGCAGCCGGGCGCGGCGATCCGCGTCGCGCCCCGGAGGCTCTCACGGATCTTGCCGCCAGAGGCGGGGAGCTCTGGCACACCATAGGTCCACGCCTCGGGGTGCGGGCCACCGTAGAACTGCTCCCACGCCGCGGCGTCGCGCAGCCGGTGATCGGCGCCGGCGTCGATCACCAGCGGCACGTCGCCCAAGGCATCCGTGTACTGCGCCGACTGCCCGTGGGGAAGGGCGAGGAACACGATGTCGTGGCCAGCGAGGATCTCCGGGGTGGTGTCTTGCAGCGTCAGGTGAGACAGCGAACGCAGGTGCGGCTGGTGCTCGATGAGGGGCTGACCGGCGTTGGAGTGGGCTGTGACGGTGCGGATGTCGATATCGGGATGCTGCGCCAGCAGCCGCAGGATCTCGCCGCCGGCATATCCGGAGGCGCCAGAGACGGCGACCGAGTAGGTCATGGATTCCACCTTATTGTCTGGGTTCGTCGTGCATCGAAAGCACAGAGCCGGAGGTGGCGACACCGCCGCGCGCGAGCACGCAGCGGGGTCGCCTAGAGTCGGCGACCGCCCAGACGTCGGCGCAGCACGAGAACCACCGTCGCGGAAGCGACGAGGTCGTGCGGTGCCGGAAGCATGTCGCGAGAGTACCGATCTCGGCCTCGGCGCCGCAAATCGACGCGCCCACTCACGCTGGAAGCAGTGCGCTGACCGCCCGCGCGCGGGCACGGCGCACGCCGATCACGGTCCCTGCGAAGGCCAGGGCGGCCCAGAGGAGAAGACCGACCGCTGCCCCGAGCACTTCGTGCAGCGAGCCGCCCACCAGAGCGTCGGCGCCTTGCAGGGCAACGCTCAGCGGCAGGATCGAGAACGGCGTGGCAGCCAGCGACCCCTCGGTCACCGGTTGCAGGGTGCCCGCGGCTACCAGCTGAAGGCCCAGTGCGAGCACCGACACGATGAGACCAGCTCGGCCGAACAGGGCGGTGAGTGCCTGGTGGAACAGTGTGAACGACACCGCGACGGCGAGGGTCAGCCCGTAGGCCACCGCGATCCGATCGGGGACGACACCGAGGACGGCAACCCCCAGCCAGACGAGCACCGACTGCACGACGGCAATTCCCACGGCAACCAAGGCAGCGTCAGCGGCGATGTGCGCGGAGGTGGCAGGGGTCACCAGCGACGCCCGCGCAAAGGGAGCAACGACCAGGAAGGTCGCAAGCGCGCCGAGCCACAGCGACACCGGAGCCAGCGCTGCCACAGCTGCCGCCAGCGCGGAATCCGGACCGCCGATGCTTGCTGTGGTGACCCCGATCGGGGATGCGACAGTGCTCGCGATGCTCTGCTGCTGAGCACTGGAGTAGCTGGGGATGCTGGATGCCGCCTCATCGAGACCGCTCGCCAGTTCACCCGCGGCGCCGGCCGCGCTGTCGAGGCCACTCGCGAGTTCTGCCGTACCGGCGGCGAGATCGGACGCGCCGGACACCGCGGCCTGTTGGGCAGCCGAGAGCTGGCTGAGCGCTGATGCCGCCGGTCCTGCAAGATCGGCCACGGCGTCGGCGCCGACGGCAAGTTCAGCGGCGTCTGCCGCATCGCCCGCGAGCGCTCGCGCCTGATCCTGGAGGTCCGACGCGACCGCGGCAGCACCGCCCCGCAGCGCGAGGATGTCATCGAGCAGATCGCCAGCCGGCGCCGTCGGATCAGCCGCGATCAGTGCGGCCAGCACGTCGAGGTCTGCCACCCCGGCATCCTGTGCGAGCGAGAGCGCCTCGGCGTCGATGGCGGCCCCGGCAAGCGACCCCGCGAGAGCTGCGGCATCCGACCCGGCTGCCGCGCTGAGCGCACCCAGGTCGCTGACTCCCGTCGGGAGGGCGCGAAGAACTGTTCCGATGCCCTCGAGCCCCGAGACGAGCTCTCGCTGACCCTGGGCGAGAACCCCGGCTCCCCCGGCAGCATCAGCGATGCCGGTCGCGAGCTCGCTCGCGCCGTCAGCGGCTTGACCGATGCCGGTGTGCAATTCCGTGAACGCTTCCAGCGTGCCGGACACGTAGCCCGAGGTGAGCTGAGCTTCCACTCCGCGCGGCAGCCCCGCCGCCAGGGCCTCAGCCAGCACTCCGGACAGATACCCGTGGCGGGTGCTGGTCTGTACGCTCAGCGAAGCCTGCGTCGGCGCATCAGTTCCCAGGGTCGCAACGTCCTGGGAGAAGTCGGCTGGGATCGTCACGACAGCGAGATACGTGCCCGCAGCGAGTCCTTGATCTGCCGTCGTCGTGTCCGTCAGGGTCCAGGCGATCCCGTCGCTCGCGGTCAGAAGGTTCTCGGTGACGAGCTTGCCGGCGGCGACGGGCGTACTCCCGTTCTGGATCGGAACATCGAGGTTCACGATCGCCACGGGAACCTGTTCCTGGGTCTGACGCGGCAACAGCGTCAGCATCACCAGCAGCGGGATGAGAATCGCGAAGGCCGCGAGCGCAATCGCGCGCCCTCGGCCACCGCCGGCCAGAAGCCCCGAGAGCCCGGTCATGCGACCACCTCCGTGCTGGCGTGTTGCGTGCCGGGAGCATCAGCTGACCGGTCTGCCCGGAGAACAGTCACGGCACGCCCGTGAGGTGCCAGGTGACCAGCCACTTCGACCACCGCGTCACCGACGGCGACCACGAGCGTCGTGGAGGGCGACGCGGCGCGCAGGATGCGGCCCAGCAGCGCTGGCTGATCTGATCGGCGCTGCAGGTCGAGAACTGTGACCTCGGGCATCGATGCGAGCGCGGCAGCGGCGTCGAGCGTCCAGCGCTGGTGCTCGTCCAGGCGCGCCATCGGCACATCGACCTCGTCGAGCACGTTCGGCCCGCCCGTCAGCTCGCCCCACAGCTCGATCGCCCGGCGTGCCCGATCACGATGATCACCGCGGCTGCCATCCAGGCGCACCTGCCGCCGCACATGTTCGACAAGAGTGCTCGCGTCCGTGGGCGCGGGAAGCGCCGGAACCAGAACCGAGACCCGAGAGAGGGGCTCTCTCTCGAACGGAATGAGTCGACCACCCACCGCAAGGTCACCGCCGACATCGGGAATCCGGCCAGACAGCCCCGCACAGACGGCGGCGGCTTCGGGGCCATGGACCACGAGGACTCCAGACTCCGGCAGGTCGACGGTGAGCGGTGCTGAATCACCGAACGTCGCCTCGTGTGCGTGGATACCGCTCCCGCGCACCGCCCGCTCGGCCTCACGCCACGTCCGCTGATCGAGCATCCGGCGCACTGCCTCGCCCTCGATGTCGGCATCCGGCAAGACCTTCTCGAGCCAGCGCGGCAGCCACCAGGCACGGGCGCCCAACAGAGCCATGAGCGCAGGGATGAGGGTCATCCGCACCACGAACGCGTCGATGAGCACACCCACGGCCAGGGCGAGCGCTATCGGCTGGATGATCGCGTTGCCGCCGGGGACGAACGAGAAGAAGACCGAGAACATGATGAGCGCCGCGGCTGTGATGACCCGCGCGGAGGCGGAGAACCCCTGCAAAACAGCGGTGTGCGCGTCGCCGGTGTTGACGAACCGCTCGCGCATCCGCGACACCAGGAACACGTGATAATCCATCGCGAGCCCGAACAGCACCGCCATGACGAGGATCGGCATGAAGCTGATCACCGGGCCGACCTTGCCGACGCCGAGAACAGACGCGCCCCACCCCCACTCGAACACCACGGTGGCGATCCCCAGGCCCGCACCCACGGTCAGGAGGTAGCCGAAGGTCGCGGTGATCGGCACGGCTATCGAGCGGAACATGATGGTCAGCAGTACGAGGCTCAGCCCGACGACCACGATCGCGAACGGAAGCATCGCCGCGCCCAGGCGGTCGGAAATGTCGATGGCGAGGGCAGTCTGGCCGGTGATCTCATAGGTGAAGCCGTTTGCGGCCTCGAACGCCGCGGCGCGATCGCGCAGGGTCTGCACGAGCTGCGCTGTCTGATCGGAGGACGGGGAGCTGTCGGGAGTGATCGTGACGACAGCCATGTCCAGGGCTTCGTTGGGGAACGCCTGCGAAACCGCGGTGATCCCAGGGACGCCCTGGAATGCACTCTCGAGCGCGTCGAGCGCCTGCTCGATCTGCAGCGTGCGGGAGATATCGGCGGTGACCAGCAGCGGCCCGTTGAAACCCGGGCCGAAGCCCTCGTCGAGCAGGTCGTACGCGACCCGCGCTTCAGAGCCCGGTGGGTCGTAGCCGGCATCGGGCAGTGTCAGACGCAGCCCGGATGCCGGGATCGCGATCACCGCGAGCACCGCGGCGACACCGAGCGCGGTCAGCAGCGGCTGCCGCGTGACGATCCTCACCCACCGCGCCGTGCGCGCCGGCTCCGCGCCGCGACGAGCTGCGCGACGCTCTGCCCGACCTCGGGGAATGAGGCGGCGCCCGAGCAGCGACAGAATCGCCGGGAGCAGGGTGACAGCGACCAACAGTGCTGTCAGTACGGCCCCCGCAGCCCCCAGGCCCATGACGGTGAGGAAGGGAATCCCCGCCACTCCGAGTCCCACGAGAGCAATCATGACCGTCATCCCCGCGAACACGACAGCCGTACCCGCCGTCGCGATGGCCACGGCTACCGACTCGGCAGGATCCATCCCCTCCCGAAGGTTGTCACGGTGCCGGGAGGTGATCAGGAGGGCGTAGTCGATACCGACCGCAAGGCCCAGCATCGTCGCGAGGACCGGGGCGGTCGAAGAGACCGGCACGAGGGCACCGACGATCGTGATGGCGCTCGCGGCAAGTCCGACGCCGAGCGCGGCAGTCACCAGGGGAATCCCCGCGGCGATGAGGGAGCCGAACGTGATCGCCAGAACGATATAGGCGATGCCCATTCCGGCGAGCTCCGTCCAGTCGACTCCCGACGATGAGCTCGCAGCGAGTCCCGATACCGCGACGGTGAGGCCAGCGTCCGTGAGTGGTGCCGTGGCCTGGGCCACCGAGGTGACAAGCGATTCCGGAATGTCGGTCGCGGCTACCGAGAGCTGCATGGCGATGAACGCCATGTCGCCGTTGGCAGAAATCTGCGAGGCTGCGCCGTCCGAGGCCGCCGTAGAACCGCTCGCGGTCATGGCATAGGGGCACGTGACTGCTACGACGTCGTCCAGGGCTGCGAGGTCTTCACAGGCGGTGGCGATCAGGTCCTCACTCGCCGAGACCTGCCCGCCCGAGGGCGCTGAAACGACCACCTTTGCGCTGGCGCCGCTGATCTGCGGGAAGCGCTGCTCCAGGGCATCCAGTGCTGACTGAGCCTGGGTGCCGGGCACGGTGAAGCTCGACTGGAGGTGGTTGCCAAGCACTCCGGCCAGTGCCGAGGCTCCAACGACAACAGCCACCCAGATGACGATGACGGTCCACCGACGGCGGGCCGCGAACCGGCCCACGCGGTAGAGGAACGACGACATCGGCGCAGCTCCTTCTCGGGATCGTCTGGTCGCGGCGAGGGGCCGGCCTCAGCGCCCGGACCCGTCGCCAGCGTAGCGGTCCGGGTCAGCTGGCCGCGCGAGCCACGGCACCACAACGCCGAGCTGGCCCTTAGTCCCGGATGCGCGCCTCGAATCTCTCGGCTGCGACGGCGACGCCGGCAAGCTTTGCCTCGGTCGCCTCCGCCGCTGTCAGGGTGCGGTCCGCGGCGCGGAAGCGCAGCGCGTAGGTAAGGCTCTTCGTGCCGGGTTCGATGCCCGGGCCGCGGTAGTCGTCAACCAGACGCGCCGCCTCAAGCAGGTCTCCGGCGCCCGAGACGAGCGCCGCCTCGACCTCGGCCGCGGGGACCGCCTCCGGCACGACGAGCGAGACATCCTGCGTCGCCGCAGGGAAGCCCGACAGAGACGCCGCCACAACCCGGTCCCCCGCGAGGGAGATCACGAGGTCGAGGTCGAGCTCGGCGACGATGACGCGACCGGGCAGATCGGCGTCGGCTGCCACGGCGGGCAGGAGCTCGCCGACATAACCGACAGTGACATCACCGATGCGAACCTCGCCCGCGCGCCCCGGATGCAGTGCCGCACGCCGCGTCTGCGCGATCGTCACGTCGACTCCCGCCGCAGAAGCCACGGTGCGAACCGCGTCGATGACGTCGGCGAGGTCTGCCGCCTCGGCACTCTGGCCGGGCTGCTTGGCTACCCGTGCTCCGGTCCGCAGCATCGCGACATGGCGCGGCTGCGACGGGATCGCGGCGTCAAGACCCGCGAGCGTGGCGGCATCCGGCCGGATGCCCAGCGGCGGGACGAACGGCGTGCCGTACTCGACACCCACAGCGGGGAGGAACACGACCCCGGTCTCGAAGAGGGCGAGATCCACGAGTCCGCGCGACACATTGCGGTGCGCGACCTGCAGCAGGCCCGGCACAAGCGAGCGACGCAGGTACGGCGACTGCCCGTCGAGCGGGTTCGCGAGCTTGATGCTCGGGAGATGGCCTCCGTCGGCGCTGCCGTGAAGGTCGTTGGCCTCGGCGGTGGCGAACGGGAACGACGGGGTCTCGACATAGCCGGCGGCCGCCAGCGCATTCGAGACACGACGGCGCGCACGCTGGGCCGAGGTCAGGCCGCGCCCGGAGGGCGGTGTGGGCAGCACAGAGGGCACATCGTCGAGCCCGTGGATACGCGCGACCTCCTCGGCGAGAGTCCACCGGTCGGTAAGGTCGGGACGCCACGACGGCGGGAAGACAAGCCAGGGTGCAACCGAGTCGGTTCCGGCATCCTGGATGTCGCACCCGATCAGCCGGAGCGCCTCGACGATCTGGTCAGGCGTGTAGTCGACGCCGATCAGACCCGAGACGAAGCCACGCGGCAGTTCGATCGCCGCCTGTTCGTGGCCAGAGCGCAGGGCGCCACCGAATGAGGTGTCGAGCGTTCCCCCGGCCAGCTCCACCATGAGGTCGGCGACGCGGCGGGCTGCGACGAACGGGAGGGCCGGGTCCACGCCGCGCTCGAAGCGCCGCGACGCTTCAGAGGGCAGCTTGTGTCGACGCGCCGTCCGCGCGATAGACACCGGGTCGAAGCGTGCTGCCTCGATGAGCACGGTGCGGGTCGTGGGTCCCATCTCTGTCGTGGCCCCGCCCATCACTCCGGCAAGACCGATCGGACCAGACTCATCGGTGATGAGGAGGTCCTCGGCATCCAGCGCGCGCACCTGGCCATCGAGGGTCTCGAGGGTTTCACCGGCATGCGCACGACGAACGGTGATCCCGCCCTGCAGCGTGTCGTAGTCGTAGCCGTGGATGGGGTTTCCGAGCTCGAGCATCACATAGTTCGTGATGTCGATCAGGATGCCGAGCGGTCGCACACCGGCAAGGGTCAGCCGCGTGACCATCCACGGCGGGGTCGGCTTGGAAGCATCGACGTCACGCACGAGCCGCGCGACGAATTCGGAAGCGCCGATCTGCCCGCGAATCGGGTTCGCGTCATCGACCACGATCGAGAACCCCTCGCCGGGATCAACGTCTTCCCACGGCCGCTCGGCGGGGTCACGGAATGATGCCCCCGTGGCATGGGAGTATTCGCGCGCCACACCGCGAATCGACAGCGCGTAGCCGCGGTCCGGGGTCACGTTGATCTCGACTGCCTCATCGTCGAGTCCGAGCAGCGCGATGGCATCCGAGCCCACCGGGGCGTCGATGCCGAGTTCGACCAGACGCAGGATTCCCGAGTGGTCCTGACCGAGCCCCAGCTCCTTGGCCGACGCGATCATGCCGTCTGAGACATGTCCATAGGTCTTGCGCGCAGCGATCGGGAATGGTCCCGGCAGCACGGCACCGGGCAGGGTGACAACGACCTTGTCGCCGGCGAAGAAGTTGCTCGCACCGCAGACGATGCCGCGGACGGCAGGCGCGTCATCCGTGCCCTCCCCCTCGGCGACGCGCACCTGGCACCACCGGATGGTCTTGCCGTTGGACTGCGGCTCCTCGACGAACTCGATAACCTCGCCCACCACGATGGGGCCCGAGAGCTCGAAGCGGTGAACGTCCTCCTCTTCGAAGCCGACCGACACCAGCGCGGCAAGCACATCTTCGGGGGTTGCCTCGGCGGGCACCTCGACGAACTCACGCAGCCACGACAGCGGAACGCGCATCACACCACCATCCCGAACTGCTCACTGAAGCGCACATCACCCTCGGCCATGTCGCGCATGTCCTTCACGTCGCTGCGGAACATCAGCGTGCGTTCGATCCCCATGCCGAACGCGAACCCGGAGTACTCCTCTGGATCGATGCCCGCGGCGCGCAGCACATTCGGGTTGACCATGCCGCAACCGCCCCACTCGATCCAGCGCGCACCACCCTTGAAGGTGGGATGCCAGAGGTCAAGCTCGGCGCTCGGCTCGGTGAACGGGAAGTAGTTGGTACGCAGGCGCGTCTTTGCCTCGGGCCCGAACAGGACGCGCGCGAAGTGGTCGAGCGTGCCCTTCAGGTGCGCCATCGTGATGCCCTTGTCGATCACGAGCCCCTCGACCTGCGAGAAGACGGGCAGGTGCGTCGCATCGAACTCGTCGGTGCGATACACACGTCCGGGGCACACGACGTAGACCGGAAGCTCACGATCGAGCATGGAGCGCACCTGCACGGGGCTCGTGTGCGTGCGCATGACGAGATGCCGATCGATCGGGTCGACGAAGAAGGTGTCCTGCATCTGGCGGGCAGGGTGATCGACGTCGAAGTTGAGGGCGTCGAAGTTGAACCACTCGTGCTCGAGCTCGGGCCCTTCCGCAACCTCCCAGCCCATGCCGACGAAGACATCCGAGATCTCCTCCTGCAGCAGGGTGAGCGGATGCCGGGCACCGACCCGCGCGCGCGCAGGCAACGCCGTGATGTCGATCGCTTCGGCATCCAGGCGTGCCGCCAGCTCAGCGGCCTCGAGCTCGGCCTCTCGGGCGGCGAGCGCCTGCGTGACCTGTCCGCGCGCTTGCCCGATGAGCTTGCCGAACTCGGCCTTGTGCTCCGGAGCGACATCACGCAGCGAGGCGTTCAGGCGCGCCAGCGGCGAGCCCTCGCCGACGTGCGCGGCTCGCGCCTGCTTGAGGGATGCCGAATCGGTGGCAGCGGCGATCGCGGCGCGTGCCGCATCTGCCGCTGCGGCGACGGTCTCGGGGGTGATCTGTGGGGCGTCGGACACGAGAATCGAGTCTACCGAGGCGATTGGCCGGCGCTTCTCTTCTGCCAGGTCGACAAACAGCATGGCCTCGGCGCCTCGGTCTCCCCATCCAGGAACCGCCGCACCCTCAGACCTCAGGGAGTCCCTTTCACCACCGCCTCCCGCCTGACACTCTCGGCAGCACCGGTCGAAACGCAGCTCAGGCGAGCGCGCTGCGCTGGGCGAACGCGGTCTCGTAAAGACAGACACTCGCCGCCGTCGCAAGATTGAGGGACTCAGCCTTGCCGTAAATGGGAAGCCGCAACGAGAGGTCCGCGTGTGAGAGGGCATCCTCTTCGAGCCCGCGCGCTTCGTTGCCGAAAAGCCACGCGGTGGGCTCCGCGAGAAGGTCCCGGGATGCCAGGAAGTCGGTCCCGTCCACGTCTGCGGCCACCACGCGGATGCCAGCGGCATGGGCCTGTTCAACAGCCTCCGGCAGGTCCACCCCCACGGCGATCGGGAGATGGAAGAGCGAGCCGGTCGTGGAACGGACGACTTTCGGGTTGTACGGGTCGACCGACTTGCCGGTGAGGATCACGGCATCGGCGCCCGCCGCATCGGCCGCGCGGATGATCGTCCCGAGGTTCCCCGGGTCACGCACCTGCTCACAGATCGCGACCAACCGCGGATGGGCGGCGAATACCTCAGCCACGCTCGAGGGGGTCTGACGCGCGACCGCGACGAGCCCCTGTGGTGTCACCGTGTCGGCCATGGCATCCAGAACGGCATCGCTTGCCAGCTCCACGTCTAGCCCAACGGCACGGGCAGCGTCCCGGATGTCGCTGTGCCGATCCAGAGCGCCAGGAGTCGCGTAGAGCTCAACGAGGGCATCAGATCGATAGGTCAGCGCCTCGCGAACCGCTTGCGGTCCCTCGAGCAAGAACAGGCCGGTCTCCTGTCGCGCACTGCGCTTGGACAGCTTCGCGACCGCGCGTACGCGTGGGGATCGCGGGTTCTCCAGCACGGGCCCAGTTTAGAGGTACGGCGCCGGCGATTCCGGCGCCACCGCGGGGTTCACGGACATATATGCCGCGAACGACACGAAGGGCGCCTCCCGCACGGGAAGCGCCCTTCAGGCAAGAACGACCGATCAGGCCGACTTGGGTGCGTTGACGTCGCTGGGCAGCGCCTTCTTGGCGGTGTCGACGAGCGACGCGAAGACCTTCGGCTCGTTGACCGCGAGCTCAGCGAGCATGCGACGGTCGACCTGGACACCGGCCAGGTTCAGGCCCTGGATGAAGCGGTTGTAGGTGAGGCCGTTCTGGCGGCTTGCAGCGTTGATGCGCTGGATCCACAGGCGACGGAAGTCGCCCTTACGCTTGCGGCGGTCGCGGTAGGCGTAAACGAGCGAGTGGGTGACCTGCTCCTTCGCCTTGCGGTACAGACGCGAGCGCTGCCCGCGGTAACCGGACGCGCGCTCAAGGATGACGCGACGCTTCTTGTGGGCGTTGACAGCCCGCTTGACTCTAGCCATTTCGTTTCGTTCCTGTTCGTACCGTGGCGCTCAGATGCCGAGGAGCTTCTTGGCGACCTTCGCGTCACCGGGGGCGAGCATCTTGTCCGCCGACAGGCGGCGAGTGCGCTTGGTGGGCTTGCCCTCGAAGTTGTGGCGGAGGTTCGCCTGCTGCTTCTTGATCTTCCCGGTTCCGGTGACCTTGAAGCGCTTCTTGGCACCCGAGTGGGTCTTCTGCTTCGGCATCTTCTTTCCTTCGTTGTGGTTCCCGCCGGGCGGGAGTCTGGGGGCCTACTCGGCGGGAGCGGCCGTGGGCTCGGGGGCTTCACCGCGGGCGGACTGACGTGCCGCCTCTTTGGTGGCAGCGCGCTGCGCGTTCTGCTCGGCCTTCGCCTCGGACTTGTTCTTGTGCGGTGCGATCACCATCGTCATGTTGCGGCCATCGATCGTCGGGCTCGACTCGACAGTGCCAAACTCGGCGACGTCCTCGGCGAACTTACGGAGCAAGCGCACACCCTGCTCGGGACGCGACTGCTCGCGACCACGGAACAGGATCATCGCCTTGACCTTGTCGCCGGCCTTCAGGAACGACTCCGCGTGCTTGCGCTTGGTCTCGTAGTCGTGCGGCTCGATCTTCAGGCGGAACCGGACTTCCTTCAGGACCGTGTTGGCCTGATTGCGTCGCGCTTCCTTCGCCTTCTGCGCAGCCTCGTACTTGAACTTGCCGTAGTCCATGATCTTGACCACGGGCGGCTTCGAGTTCGGGGCGACCTCGACCAGATCGAGATCAGCCTCCTGAGCCAGACGCTGCGCGACTTCGATGCGAACGACACCGACCTGTTCGCCGCCGGGACCGACCAAACGGACCTCTGGCACGCGAATGCGCTCGTTGATGCGGGGATCGCTGATGCGGAACTCCTCTTCGTGCGGGTGTAAGGCACCGCGACACGGGGTGCGCCGCGGGTGAGATCAGAACACTCCACCCGCTCGACGCTGCGCATCGGCTTCATTCACCCTGACGTTCGACAGCTTGTCGAACGCTACTTCCCCTGCCAATCAGATTGCCGGGGGAAGCGGAGTTCGTGGACCCGGTAGCCTTGAGCGGCAAGCGCGGGTGGGATGTGATCCTCTTTCGTGTCCGGCGCATACTGCTCCGGAGCCCGCACGAGTCTAGCAGAAGGCATCACGTGTCGACGATTCCCGGTTTTTCCGACCCCGCAGCATCCACCAGCGAATCGGCCGATCGCCGAGACCGCGAGCGCGAGCAACGCTGGGAGGAGGATGCCGAGGCCGCTGCCGCTGCATCCAGAGATATCGCTGACGTCCCGGCTGTCGAAGTCATCACGACCACCGCTGTGCACCTCATGAGTGCTGCGGCCGTGAAGGTCGGGCTTGCCGACGACCCCGACAGGCAGAAGGACCTCGACGAGGCCCGCAAGCTCATCAATGCACTCGCGGGCTTGATCACCGCCGGCGCTCCGGAGATCAGCGACATGCACGCTCGCTCGCTGCGCGATGGCCTGCGCTCACTGCAGCTCGCGTTCCGCGAAGCATCTGTTATCCCCGATCCCATCGGCAAGGGACCGGGCGAGAAGTGGACCGGCCCGGTCACCTGAGCCGCATCCCGTCAGCCCCCGCCGGGACCGACTCAGACTGCCGAGCGCCGGATCCTCACGGCAAGGGAATCCACGAGAACCGCAATGCGGTCATCGGCTGCCCAGCGCTTCGCGAGCCGCTGCAGCACGGCATCCAGCTCTTCGCGGTCAAGGCCGGGCATGATGTTCAGCTGAACCTGAACCTCGGGGCCTCTCCCCCGCGCTTGCGGGTCGGCGGGTGCCAGCGAGAGATCGAGAACGGCAAGTTCCGCACCGATGCTTTCCTGGAATCCGGCGAAGACCTCCGGTGAGGTGTGCGCGGGCTCCCACTCGTGGCCCTGTGCAATGGCCCAGACGGCGGGGCGACGGATGACGAACTCGGTCTCGGAGCCGGGGTCGAGGACGATGAGGTCAGTGCCGTCATCGACAGCAGCTGCCGCCGTGCGCACCCCGTCGGCCGGGACTGGCCGCGCTGCCGGGTCCCACGTGCTCATCGCCGATACCGACGAGAACACCGGAAGCACGCGCCTGCCGTCGGGAGCGGCGACCGTGACGATCGATAGCTCCTGCGTCTTGTCCACCGTCAGCCCGTGAGCACCGACACCCTCGTCGCCCTTCTCAGCGACGAGGGGAATGAGAAGGCGCGCGGATCGGTAGGCATCGATCACCTCGACGACGGAAGCCTCACCCGTCCGGAACCGCTCGATCGCACCGATCAACACCGGGTCGGCTGACCCGTCGTCACCGGCGAAGGGGTTCGCCTCGAAGCTGCGGCCGGCCCAGGGGAAACCGGCGGAGTCGGCGGTGTGATCCGATCCGTGGGCGTGCGCATGCGGGTTGCGCTGCGGGTCCTCAGCCTCCGGCGACATCCAGTGCCTCGGCCAGGGTGAAGGCGCCCGAATACAGCGCCTTCCCGACGATCGCGCCCTCGACCCCGAGGGGGACGAGCTCCCGCAGTGCCGCGATGTCATCCAGCGTCGCCACGCCACCCGAGGCGATGACCGGCTTCGGAGTGCGGGTCGCGACCTCGCGAAGAAGATCGAGGTTGGGCCCGCGGAGCGTCCCGTCCTTGGTGACGTCGGTGACGACGTAGCGGCTGCACCCGGCATCCTCGAGGCGGTCGAGCACCGCCCACAGGTCGCCGCCCTCCTGCGTCCAGCCACGGGCCGCGAGGGTCGTGCCACGCACGTCAAGCCCCACCGCGACAAGTTCGCCGTAGCGCCCGATCACGTCGGCAGCCCACTCTGGGTTCTCGAGCGCCGCGGTGCCGAGGTTGACGCGCTCGGCACCGTACTCGATCGCGAGCTCCAGGCTGCGGTCATCCCGGATGCCTCCCGAGACCTCGACGTGAACACCCTTGACCTGCTTGATGACCTTGCGGATCACTCCGGCGTTGCTGCCACGGCCGAACGCGGCATCCAGGTCGACGAGGTGGATCCACTGCGCACCCTGGCGGGCCCAATCGACGGCAGCCTCGACCGGGTCACCGTAGCTCGTCTCCGAGCCGGCGGCGCCCTGGGTCAGGCGGACCGCCTTGCCGTCTGCGACATCGACGGCGGGTAGCAGAATCAGTTCGGGCGTTGACGCGAAGTCGTTCATGGTTCCTCGGGCGGGTTCACGGAGCCCGCGGCACGCCGATCAGAATCGGGGGCAGGCACGAGTTCAGAGGGTAGCCGCGGGAAGGCTCGTGATCCAATTCGCGAGCAACCGGATGCCAGCCTCCCCCGACTTCTCGGGGTGGAACTGGGTGGCCGCCAGCGGGCCGTTCTCGACGGCTGCGACAAACGGCGCGCCGTGGGTTGCCCACGTCACGACCGGGGCGGGGAAGGGATCCTGGGCCTCGAGAGTCCAGTGCTGCGCTGCGTACGAGTGGACGAAGTAGAACCGCTCCGACTCGATCCCACGAAACAGTGTCGAGCCAGCACCCGCGTCCACGGTGTTCCATCCCATGTGAGGCAGTACCGGCGCGTCGAGCTCGGTCACCGCCCCGGGCCACTGCCCGAGTCCGAGACTGTCGGCTCCGCGTTCGACTCCGTGCTCGAACATCACCTGCATCCCGACGCAGATCCCGAGCACCGGGCGCCCTCCTGCCAAGCGTCGCTCGATGAGCTGGTCGGCACGTGAGTCGCGCAGAGCATCCACCACAGATCGGAAGGCCCCGACGCCCGGAACCACCAGCCCATCAGCAGCCATGATCAGGTCACGGTCGGCTGTCAGCTGGGCGTCGGCCCCTGCCAGAGCAAGCGCCTTCACGGCGGAGTGAACGTTGCCAGATCCGTAATCCAAAACGGCCACCGTCGGCCGGGCGATCGTTGTCAGCGCGCCGGTCACAGCGCACCCTTCGTGCTCGGAATACCGCGCACGAGGGGGTCGAGGGCCTTGGCCTGACGGAAGGCGCGCGCGAAGGCTTTGTACTCGGCCTCAGCGATGTGGTGCGGGTCACGTCCGGCCAGAACGCGAAGGTGGACCGTGAGGCCGGCGTGGTAGCTGATCGCCTCGAACGTGTGCCGCACGAGCGAGCCCGTGAAGTGACCGGCGATCAGGTGCAGTGCGAATCCCTCGGGCTCACCGTCGTGCACGAGGTACGGACGCCCACTGATGTCGACGACGGCCTGCGCCAGGGCGTCGTCGAGCGGAACGAGCGCGTCGCCGTAGCGCGAGATGCCCGACTTGTCGCCGAGAGCCTCACGGATGGCGTCGCCGAGCACGATAGCGACATCCTCGACGGTGTGGTGGGCGTCGATCTCGACGTCGCCCTCGGCGCGGATTGTCAGGTCGGTCAGGGAGTGCTTCGCGAACGCGGTGAGCATGTGATCGTAGAACGGAACCCCGGTGTCGATGGTGCTGGCGCCGGTGCCGTCGAGGTCAAGGCTCAACTCGACGCGCGACTCGCTCGTGGCTCGCGTGAGTGTTGCGGTGCGGCTGCTGCTCATGCGCGAGAGTCTATCGACGCGAGTGCCTCCAGAAACGCGGTGGTCTCCTCCGCGGTACCCGCCGACACACGCAGGCTTCGCGGGATTCCGACGTCGCGAACGAGGATGCCGCGATCATAGAGCTGCTGCCAGGTGCGACCGGGGTCCTCCACCCCGCTGAAGAGCACGAAGTTCGTCCACGATTCGTAGGCGCGATAGCCGAGGGCTTCGACCGTCGCCGAGATGCGATCGCGCTGCGCCACGATATCGTCCACCATCTGGAGCATCACCGGAGCGTGGGCGAGCGCGGCCAGCGCCGCCGCCTGGGTGAGAGAGCTGAGGTGGTAGGGCAACCGCACCAAGCGCAGGGCATCGATCACGGCGGGATCGGCGGCAAGGTAGCCAACGCGGGCTCCCGCGAACGCGAACGCCTTACTCATCGTTCGCGAGACGAGCAGTCGCTCACGGCCCGGCAGCAGCGACAGCGCCGATGCTGCAGTTCTCGGCGCGAACTCGAAGTACGCCTCGTCGACGATCACGATCCCGCGCGTTGCCTCGTAGGCCGCCTCGATCAGTTCGAGGCTCATCGGGGTCCCGGTCGGATTGTTGGGTGCACACAGAAAGACGATGTCGGGATCGGCTGCGGTGATCTGATCGACTGCCGATTCGACGTCCACGGTGTAATCAGCACCACGGCTCCCTGACACCCATTCGGCCCCCGTCGCGCGCGTCAGCAGCGGGTACATCGAATAGGTGGGGGCGAAGCCGAACGCACGGCGCCCCGGCCCACCAAAAGCCTGAAGGACGTGCTGAAGAACCTCATTGGATCCGTTGGCCGCCCAGATCTGGTCGGCCACGAGGCCGTGCCGAAGGTACTCGGCGAATCCCTCGCGCAGTTCCCGGAACTCGCGGTCGGGGTAGCGATTGATCTCGCCGAGAGCCCGCCCGATCGCATCCAGGATGTCGTCGGCGACCTCCCGCGGCACCGGGTGGGTGTTCTCGTTGACGTTCAGAGCGACAGGCAGTGGCGCCTGCGGTGCGCCGTATGGGGTAAGACCCCGCAGGTCATCGCGGAGCGGGAGATCATCGAGGCGAATCGTCACCCGTCCCATCGTACGGTGCGTGACGGCGCCGCACTCGGTTCAGCAGCCCTGCTCACTGCGTATACGCGAGGGGGATAGCCAGCTGCTGCCCTGCGCTCACGACGCTTCCCGTGAGGCCGTTCAGTCGGGAGATCTCAGCCACGACATCGCGGGGGTCGGCATCCGGAGCGATCTCTTGTGCGATTGACCACAAGGAATCGCCCGCCGAAACTGTGACTGTCTCGAAGGTTCCCGACGGTGCCGAGGGATCGAGGGAAGCCAGGGCGGCCCCGCCTCCCCAGATGACCCCGAGGATCACCAGGACCGCCGGAAGCGCAGCAAGCGCCGTCAGGACGGCGCGACCGCGAGCGGTCAGCCGAAGCTGGGTCGCAGCGGGTCGCACCGCAGTCATGGTCGTGGGTGCGGAACCGAGAGCAATCGTCGTCATGTCATCCTCCGTTATCTCGGGGAGAGATTCGCATCCACCGATCGGCCGGGAGGGGTGGATACGAATCTCTATTCCGAAGTTATCTTCGAGTATTGTGTCTGTCAAGTACGAACCGTCCCGCAAATCTTTCGAACACGACACGCGGGACCGGAACGCACGAAACGGTGTCGAGGCGGTTACGGTTTCGATGAAGACAGGTCATCACCAACCTCCGACATTCGAAGAGGAGTGCGGGCGGATGCGAGCAGCGACAGGAGCGGGGCACATGAACGAGGAGCCGTCACGGGAGCGCACGGGCACGCGGCGGCGTCGCAGCCTCAGCGAGAAGCAGCTCGCCATCCTCGAGGTGATCCAACGATCGATCGCCCGAAACGGCTACCCGCCGAGCATGCGCGAGATCGGCGACGCGGTCGGACTCAAGAGTCTCTCGAGCGTCACGCACCAGCTCAACCAGCTCGAGCTCAGCGGATACCTCCGACGCGATGCCGGCAAGACGCGCGCGATGGAAGTGTTGATCGATCTTCCGGGCATGGCAGCCGAGAACCCCGCAGACTCCGCCCCGGCAGTCGGTGACGCCGCCATGGTTCCGCTCGTCGGCCGCATTGCCGCGGGAGTTCCGATCACTGCGGACCAGCAGATCGAGGAGATCTTCCCGCTACCCCGCCAGCTCGTGGGCAAGGGAGAGCTGTTCATGCTGCGTGTGAGCGGCGAATCGATGATCGATGCTGCAATCTGCGACGGCGATTGGGTCGTCGTGCGCTCCCAGGCGACAGCAGACAATGGCGACATCGTCGCCGCGATGCTCGACGGTGAAGCGACGGTCAAGGCCTTTCGTCAGCGGGACGGCCACACCTGGCTCCTCCCCCGCAATTCCGCGTTCGAGCCGATCCTGGGTGACGAAGCGACAGTTCTCGGCAAGGTCGTGGCGGTGCTTCGCGCGGTCTGAGCCGCATCAATCGCCACAATCGGGTGAGGCGCGCAGACCGGTCTTCCGCCAGAATGGGGCCCATGAGCTCGCCGACGCCCGAAGACCTTGAATCGCGCATCCGCGCGCTGGAAGCAGAGAACGCCCGCCTGACGGGACGAACCTCTCCATCCGGAGGCTGGTGGCGAGCCGCGCTGTCAGCATTCGTGATCGTGATCGCCACGATTCTCGTACCGGTATCGGTGGTCACCACCTGGGCGCGCGTGCAGCTGGTCGACGAAGAGGCATTCGTGTCGACGTTCGCCCCACTGACCGAGGATCCCGCGGTCCAGGAGCTCATCGTCGATGAGGCCACCGCCGCGATTGACGAGCAGGTCGACTTCGCCGGTCTCACCGATCAGGTCTTCGACGGTATTGAGGACCTGGGACTGCCGCCAGCAGCGGCAACGGCGCTCAACGCGCTGCGCGCTCCAGCCGCTCAGGGCGTTCAGAACCTCGTCAACTCTGCGGTCGAGCGCATCGTCGCTTCCGATGCGTTCTCGGATGTCTGGGCCTTCGCGCTGCGTGGGGTCCACCGCTCGATCACGACAGTCGCGACAGCGGACGGCGGCGGAATCCTCGTGCTCGATGGCGACGGCCTCGGGATCGCCCTGGGACCGATCATCGATCAGGTCAAGCAGCGCCTCACCGACAGCGGGGTCGGCATTGCCGGGCTCATCCCGACGATCGACAAGACGATCATCATCGGCGACGGGGAAGCACTCATCGCCTTCCGGACCGTCTACGCACTCGCGGATGCCGTCGGCTGGTGGCTCTCGATCGTCACCATTGCGCTGTTCGTTCTGGCCATTGTCATCGCACGACGTCGCAGCGTTGCCGTGATCGGCACGGGAGTGGGGCTGTTCATCGGCGGCGGCATGCTCGCCGCCGGCTTCGGAATCGGAGCCGCAGCAAGCACTGTGGTCGCCGGCCAGCTTGACCTCTCCCCCACGGCTCTCGGCGTGATCTACGCGCAGCTCACGGCATCCATGGCGCAGAGCGCTCTCGTGATCGCGCTGCTTGGCGTCGTGATCGCCGTGATCGGCTGGCTCATGGGATCGAGCCGCTCAGCCACCGCCACCCGCGGCGGAGTCAGCGGCTTCAATGCAACCATCCGCGGCGCCCTCGCTGCACGGGGCCTCGACACCGGCGCTTTCGGACGATTCCTCGCTCACTATCGTGTGGCGATCCGGATCGTGCTGGTCGTCCTCGCCGTCGTCTGGCTTCTCGCGCTGCGACCGCTTTCTTTCAGCGATGTCGTCCTGGTGTTCCTTGTGACCGTCATCGTCGCCTGGGTCCTCGAGTTGCTGCAGCGGCGCGAGATCGTCGAGGTGGAGGTCGTCGAGGTGGACGTGCCCGACGCAGAGGCCGCTGTGGCCGACGCAGAGGCCTCTGAGGAGATCGTCGTCGAGGAGCGCGCCAACGACCGCGCGTAGCGTGGGAACCATGGATTCCTCCCTCCCCCGGCTCCCCTACGGCACCTGGCCGTCGCCGATCTCCGCGGCATCCGTTGCAGCGGCCTCCCCGCGCTACGAAGGTGCGGCGTTCGTCGCCGCCCCGGACGGCGAGGAGATCTGGTGGGGGCAGAGCGTTCCGACCGAGAACGGGCGCACGACCGTCCGCCGTCGCCTGGCAGATGGGACTGTCGAAGAGCTCCTGCCCTCCCCGTGGAACGCTCGATCTCGCGTGCACGAGTACGGCGGCGGCGCATGGGCGGCGACGGATGACGGAGCGTTGTGCTTCGTCGAGAAGACAGACCAGCGGATCTGGATCCTCGATCCCGAGTCCGAGCCGCGCGCCCTGACACCGGCCGGGACGCGGATGCGATTCGGCGGACTGCGGTTCGCCGCCGGAGAGCTGTGGGCGATCCGCGAAGACCACACACGGCCCGGTGTGCCCGCTCGCGACATCGTGCGAGTTCCGCGCGACGGTTCTGCCGCGACGGATGCGGACCAGATCGTCTCCGTGCTGGCAGGGAGTGACTTCGTCGCCCACCCCGCCGTCTCGCCCGACGGATCCCGCCTCGCCTGGATCGCCTGGAATCATCCAGCCATGCCCTGGGACAGCACCGAGCTCCGTCTCGGCACTCTCGTCGACGGTCGGATCCAGACCTGGCAGACCATCGCCGGTGGCCCAGGCCGAGCGCCCCTGCAACCCGAGTGGGCCGACGCCGAGCACCTCCTGTTCCTCGACGATCCTGACGACCGCTGGAACCTGCACACCTGGTCGGCCTCTCACGGCCCGAGGCGCGTGGCTCCAGCCTCGGAGGACACGGGCGGACCGCTGTGGTCACTCGGGGGCCGCTGGTACGCGCAGGAGGCAGACGGCACCACTGTCTGCGTCCGTACCCACGGCACTGATCGAGTCGTCGCCGTCGCTCCAGGCGGCGATCTGCACGATCTCGGCGGACCGGTGAGTTCCGACGCGTCGGTCGAGGATGCCGCGGGCCGGCGTGCCCTCGTGATCGGCTCCCGGACGGACGGCGCCGCCGGAGTGTGGCTGGTCGATATCGACAGCGCGCGCTGGGAGCCTGTCGCCGGCGGTGAGAACGCCTGGCCCGCCGAATGGACGCCACGGCCGATCGCGCTGACCACCGACGGATCCCGCGGAGAGGTCCACGCCTTCGCCTTTCCCCCGACGAACCCGACAGCCTCGGCTCGGGAGGACGAGCTCCCTCCCTACGTCGTTCTCGTGCACGGTGGACCGACGGGTCACGTCGGCGGGTCGGCATCCCCGAAGATCGCCTACTTCACCAGCCGCGGCATCGGCGTGCTGGATGTCAACTACGGCGGCTCGTCTGGCTACGGACGCACCTATCGCGAGCGGCTTCGGGGACAGTGGGGCGTCGTCGATGTCGAGGACGTTCGCGACGCTGCGCTCGCGCTGGTGGATGCCGGCCTCGCAGATCCCGCCCGCATAGCGATCGACGGCGGGTCGGCGGGAGGGTGGACAGTCCTGGCCGCGATCGCCCGCACAGACGTGTTCGCCGCCGGGCTATCCCGCTACGGCGTCGGCGACGCTCGGGCACTGGCCGCTGACACCCACGACTTCGAAGCCCGGTACCTCGACGGTCTGATCGGTCCCCTCCCCGACGCGGAGGAGCTCTACATCGAGCGATCTCCGCTCTCACATCCCGACGGCTTCGATGTCCCCATGCTCCTACTCCAGGGGGCCGAGGACGAGGTGGTGCCCCCGGCACAGGCAGAAGCCATTCGAGAGCTGCTAGCGGCGCGCGGCATCCCGCACGCCTACGTCCTCTACGAGGGAGAGGCTCACGGCTTCCGGCGCGCCGAGACCGTCATCCACGCCCTCGAAACAGAGCTTGCCTTCCTCGGAGCCGTGTTCGGTTTCACTCCGCCGGACGTCGCACCGCTGACGCTGAGCTGAAGGGCGCGAGCTCTGCCGCGAGCTTCTCCGAAACGAACGCGTGCAGCGCCGTCCCGGCTTCCTCGTGCGCGATGGTGATCACGTGGCCGGTCTCGTGAGCCGCTGAGACGAGATCGCCGCGGCCATACGGGACGATCGCGTGCACTTCGACCGCCGGAAGCGGAAGCGCCCGCTCGATGGCAGCCCGAAGCTCCGCGATGCCCTCCCCCGTGCGGGAAGAGGCGAACAGCGCCGCGGGCTCGAGTCCTCGAAGAACCATGCGCGTCGATTCGTCGACGAGGTCTGCCTTGTTGAAGACGACGAGCTCCGGCAGATCGCGCGCTCCGACATCGCCGATGACGTCACGGACGGTAGCCAACTGCGCCGCAGGATCGGGGTGCGAAGCATCCACCACGTGCACGATCACGTCCGACTGGCCGACTTCCTCGAGAGTCGACCGGAAGGCTTCGACCAGCTGGTGCGGCAGATTGCGGACGAAACCGACAGTGTCGGTGAGGGTGTAGACCCGACCATCGGATGCCTCAGTGCGCCGGACCGTCGCATCCAGCGTCGCGAACAACGCGTTCTCGACCAGCACACCGGCGTTCGTGAGCCGATTGAGCAGGCTCGACTTTCCCGCGTTCGTGTACCCGGCGATCGCAACCGACGGCACCGTGTTACGCCGACGCTCAGCACGCTTTGCATCCCGCGCCGGTGCGAAGTCGCGGATCTGTCGCCGCAACTGCGCCATCCGGGTGCGGATGCGGCGGCGGTCGAGCTCGATCTTGGTCTCACCGGGACCACGCGAACCCATACCGGCACCGCCAGCGCCGACCTGGCCGCCGGCCTGTCGGCTCATCGACTCACCCCAGCCGCGCAGGCGCGGCAGCAGGTACTCAAGCTGTGCGAGTTCGACCTGCGCCTTGCCCTCACGGCTCTTGGCGTGCTGGCTGAAGATGTCGAGGATGACGGTCGTGCGGTCGATCACCTTGACCTTGACGACGTCCTCGAGCGCGCGCCGCTGGCTCGGCGCCAGTTCGGTGTCGGCGATCACGGTGTCGGCGCCGAGCGAGGCGACGATGTCGCGGAGCTCGTCGGCCTTGCCTCGTCCGAGGTAGGTGGCGGGATCCGGATGCGGGCGACGCTGGAGAACGCCATCGAGCACGACGGCACCCGCGGTCTCGGCAAGCGCCGCCAGCTCCCGGAGAGAGTTCTCCGCGTTCTCCTGCTCCCCCTGCGGGTGCACACCGACGAGGACCACATTCTCAAGCCGGAGCTGGCGGTACTCGACCTCGGTGACGTCTTCGAGTTCGGTCGACAGACCCGGGATGCGTCGTAGCGCCGCGCGCTCCTCGCGATCCCACTGGTCACCGTCCGAGTCCGCTCCCCCGGCTGTCGCGGCATCCTGCAGAGCCTGCGCCGAGCCGAAGACCCACACGTCCGATCTGCCGCGGGCGCGCTCAAGCACCCGGTCGACGGGGTCGACAGGGTGCTCCGCTGGGGTGGTCTGGGGGTCTGGGATTTCGTCCATCATCATTTCCGTGGGATGCCCGCCGTCAGGCATCCGTAAACTCTAGCCTCCCGGAGGCGGCCCGTCCTCCGCTACGCTCGTCGCCATGGAGAGCGATCACTACTTCACGTCGTCGCCTTCCAGTCCCGAAAATCTCCGCCGCATTCGTGTCTCGATTGCGGGGCATCCCGTCGAGGTCACGACGGCCGGCGGGATCTTCAGCCCGGATCACATCGACATCGGAACAACCGTCCTGCTGGAGAACACACCTCCCCCGCCCGCAGGCGGACATCTGCTGGACCTCGGGTGCGGTTGGGGGCCCATCGCACTGACCCTTGCCATGGACGCTCCCCACGCCACGGTGTGGGCTGTCGACGTCAACGAGCGAGCATTGGACCTCGTCCGCACAAACGCCAGCGAGCTCGGTCTCTCGAATGTCAACGCCGTACTGCCTGACGATGTTCCCGACGACGTCGTCTTTCGAACGATCCGGTCCAATCCGCCGATCCGGGTGGGCAAGAATCAGTTGCACGGGCTGCTCGAGAACTGGATCCCGCGATTGGACGAGCGCTCGGATGCGTGGCTCGTCGTCTCGCGCAACCTCGGTTCGGACTCCCTGCAACGGTGGATGACAACGACCTTCCACCGCGGGTACTCGGTGCATCGCTCAGCGACAGCCAAGGGCTTCCGAGTGCTTCGGGTGCGCCGCCACGGGTCCACTCCGACGGCTGCCATCGACATCGTCTGACGCCGCCCGCACGAGGTCAGGCCAGCGCCATCTCGCCGGAGAAGACGAGGGTGGCGGGGCCCGCGAGAAAGACGTGCGAGACACCATCCACGGATGCCACGCGAACCCCGAGCTCGCCGCCGGGCACACCGACCTGCCAGGCATCGGGCGCTGCAGCGCCGGCCCAGTGACGCACCGCGAGGGCAGCCGCAGCGACCCCCGTGCCGCACGAAAGCGTTTCACCGACGCCGCGTTCGAAGACCCGCATGCTGAGGCCCCCCGTGCCGCCCTGGACCAGAGGATCGTTCGGCACGACGAACTCCACGTTCGCACCGGCGGTGGGAGCCGGCTCGAGCTGTGGGACGCGCGCGAGATCGATGCCGGCAAGTTCATCGGCAGTGGGGAGGGCGACCACGACATGCGGATTGCCAACATCCACCCCGATTCCGGGCCGTGCGACATCGAGATGGCGAGCCCGAACCAGAACCTCGGACTCGTCGATCTGGAAGGCACCGAGATCCACTTCGAAGCCGCGCTCATGAAGCGTCACGGGCTTGATGCCGGCGCGGGTGCCCACCAGGACCGGGCCCGCTGCAGCATCCGCCCAGCCGACCGCGGTGAGATAGCGCACGAAGACACGGATGCCGTTCCCGCACATCTCCGCAGCCGACCCGTCGGCGTTTCGGTAGTCCATGAACCACTCCACGCCCGCGGCGGTGGCTGCAGCGCCTTCGGGGATCGCTGCGGCGCGGACAACCCGCAGCAGCCCGTCGGCACCGACCCCGAACCGTCGGTCGCACAGCGCCGCCACCTGGTCGTCGGAGAGGTCGAGATCCCCGTCGGCGTCGGGCACGATGACGAAGTCGTTGCCCGTGCCGTGGCCCTTGGTGAACGAGATGGGGATCGACATGCCTTCAGTCTAGAAGCGCACCGCCGTGTGCTCGCCCCGGGGTGATCCCGTCACAGGTCCAGCACCCGCGCGACGTCGTCATGAGATTCGAGCCAGTGCACACCGGCGTACCGGCGGAACCACGACACCTGGCGACGGGCGTAGCGGCGCGTCAGGGCCTGGGTCTGCGCTATTGCCTCCGCCTGCGAGAGCTCTCCCGCAAGCTGGCCCAGCGCCTGCGCATAGCCGATGGCGCGGCGCGCGGTGACCCCGCGCTCGATCCCGGCGGCACGGAGTGATTCCACTTCGCCGAGGAGCCCGTCTGCCCACATCCGTTCGACACGGACATCGAGGCGAGCGACAAGGTCCGCTCTCGGCATCCGTCGGCCGAGGATCCGCGTTCGCGGGTGCCACGTCACCGGTCGATCGGGGAGCGCCGCGCCGTGGCCGGCGCTTCCCGATTCGATCACCTCGAGAGCGCGGATCACCCGCCGCTCGTTGGCCGGATCGATCCTCGCCGCGGTGTCGGGGTCGAGAGCGCGAAGGCGGTCAACGAGGACGCCGACGCCTTTCGCCGCCGCCTCGGCTTCCAGCGCAGCTCGGCGCGCGGGGTCGCGCGGGGGGAACTGGAAGTCGTAGATGACGCTGGAGACGTAGAGCCCTGATCCCCCGACGAGGATCGCTTCAGCACCGCGCGCCTGGATCTGTGCGATCGCCGCGCGTGCTGCGGGCTGATAAGCCGCGACAGCCGCCTCTTCGGTCACATCGAGTACGTCGAAGAGGTGGTGCGGGATGCCCCTCCGCTCCGCCTCAGGGAGCTTGGCCGTTCCGATGTCCATGCCGTGGTACAGCTGCATGGCGTCGGCGTTGATGATCTCTGCGCGCCGCCCGCGCCGCGTCAGCTCCTCAGCCAGGGCTAGCGAGGTCTCGCTCTTGCCGGTTCCCGTCGCCCCGACGATGACCCACAGCGTCGGCTCCGCCATCATGTCAGCGCGGGCGCCCATGCCGGCCATCCCCACGGGTCTGCGTCACGCGCTCACACGCAGTGAGGGGACTCCCAGCGAGACCGCACGGCGCTCACCGGTCGCTGACGGTGTGGGTATGGCGCACGACTCGGCGAGCGACCGATCCCACGCATCGCCGGCGCGCGTGCGGCGAACCCGAAGCCGTCCACCCTCGGGGGCATCGGCAAGCAGATGGAACGGCGCAGCATGGGTCACCGCGACCGTGACAACATCGCCGGGCCGCGGGACATCCGAGCCTTCGGGCACCTCGAAATGCACGAGCCGGTTGTCTTCGGCGCGGCCCGTCAGGCGTCGGGTTTCGGCATCCTTCTTGCCCTCGCCCGTCGAAACGAGCACATCGAGCTCCCGGCCGACTTGAGCCTGGTTCTCTTCAAGACTGATGCGTTCCTGGAGTTCGATGAGCCGGTTGTAACGCTCCTGCACGACCGCCTTCGGAACCTGGTCGGCCATCGTCGCCGCCGGGGTTCCTTCCCGAATCGAGTACTGGAAGGTGAAGGCACTGGCGAACCGGGCGCGTTCAACGACCCGCATCGTGTCTTCGAAGTCCTCGTCGGTCTCGCCCGGGAACCCAACGATGATGTCGGTAGAGATCGCGGCATGCGGAATTCGTTCGCGCACACGGTCAAGGATGCCGAGGAATCTGTCGCTCCGATACGAGCGGCGCATGGCTCGCAGGATCCGGTCGCTTCCCGACTGGAGGGGCATGTGGAGCTGCGGCATGACCGCGGGAGTCTCCGCCATCGCATCGATCACGTCATCGGTGAACGCGGCAGGGTGCGGACTCGTGAAACGAATGCGTTCGAGGCCCTCGATCTCCCCCGCCGCGCGCAGCAGCTTGCCGAACGCCTGCCGGTCGCCGAACTCGACACCGTAGGAGTTCACGTTCTGCCCGAGGAGGGTCACTTCGATCGCCCCGTCGTCGACGAGCAGTCGGATCTCGTTCAGGATGTCGCCGGGGCGCCGATCCTTCTCCTTGCCACGAAGACTCGGAACGATGCAGAACGTGCAGGTGTTGTTGCATCCGACCGAGATCGACACCCATCCCGACGCCGCGCTGTCGCGCTTGGTGGGAAGAGTCGAGGGGAAGATCTCAAGCGCCTCGAGGATTTCGAGCTCCGCTTCCTCGTTGTGCCGCGCACGCTCGAGCAGAGTCGGCAAGGAACCCATGTTGTGCGTGCCGAAGACAACGTCCACCCACGGCGCCTTCTCGAGGACCCGCTCCTTGTCCATCTGCGCGAGGCATCCGCCGACGGCGATCTGCATTCCCTCACGCTTGTCTTTGCGGGACTTGAGGTGGCCGAGGGTGCCGTAGAGCTTGCCCGCGGCATTGTCACGGACCGCGCAGGTGTTGATGACGACGATGTCGGCTTCGTCACCGGCGGCCGCGCGTACGTAACCAGCGCTCTCGAGCGACCCGGAGAGTCGCTCGGAGTCGTGGACGTTCATCTGGCAGCCGAACGTGCGCACCTCGTAGGTCCGCGCCGCTCCCGTGGGTGACACGGCTGCGGGCGACGGCGCGATGAACGTCGGCGAAGCGGAGGGGGTGGTCATAGTGCCTGCCATTCTACGAGCCGCTCCGGGGTACTGGCCGAGTGCGAGGCTGCCCGGGTACAGCGAGCCACCGGTACCTGCGCAGCCGGCGGGTTCGGTCTCAGTCGCGCGGGTCAGCCAGCGCAAGCCGTGCCGCGGTCATCGCCACCCCCGGTGGGTAACCGCGTCGCTGTAGCTGACCGACGAGGCGTCGGATCGCGACGTCGACAGCCACGCCACGGTAGCCGCCAGCCTTCTGACGTGCGAATTCGAGAGCCCGTTCGGCGTCGTCATCGGGAAGCGTCGCCAGAGCCGCATCAGCGACGTCACGGGGAATGCGGCGCTTAGCGAGCACCTGGGCGATCGCGCGCCGCCCCTCGCGACGTCTGGTGACCGCGGTGTGCACAAGCTGCTCTGCGAGGTCGACATCGCCAAGCCATCTCTTACCCACGAGTTCGGCCACGAGAACCTCTGCGACGACCTTCTCAACGCCGTCCGCGACCAGCTCATCAGTGGCTTCCGCCTCCGATAGTCCGCGCCGGCGCAACCGCTTGATCAGGCGATCGAGCGCAGCACGGGTGATGGCTGACGACGCGCGCGATTCCCCGTACGGGTCGGCGAAGTACGGGTCGTCATCATCCTCAGAAAGATCGTCGTCATCGACCCACGTCGAGTGCCACGTGCCCGCGGACAGTTCCGCGCAGGCTTCACCGCGATCTTCGCCGAAGAGGTCGTCGTCGCGGGAGACGGAGCCTCGCGAGAAGGCCGCGTCACCGAACAGCGGGATGACGGGGGCGAGCGACTGCTCGCCCCCGATCTCACGCGCCATGATCAGGCCGGGCGCCGCTTGGCGAGTTCGTCTTCGACATCACCCGCGGGCTTTGCCCCGCCGATACCGAGCTTCTCTTTGATCTTGGTCTCGATATCGGCCGCGATGTCTTCGTTCTTGAGCAGGAACGAGCGTGCGTTCTCTTTGCCCTGCCCCAGCTGCTCGCCGTCGTAGGTGTACCAGGCTCCGGACTTCTTCACGATGCCGTGCTCCACACCGAAGTCGATGAGGCTGCCCTCGCGAGAAATGCCCGTGCCGTAGAGGATGTCGAACTCGGCCTGCTTGAACGGCGGTGCCATCTTGTTCTTGACGACCTTGACGCGCGTGCGGTTACCGACGGCATCCGTGCCGTCCTTCAGCGTCTCGATCCGACGGATGTCTAGGCGTACTGACGCATAGAACTTCAGCGCCTTTCCACCGGCGGTGGTCTCGGGCGAGCCGAAGAACACGCCGATCTTCTCGCGCAGCTGGTTGATGAAGATCGCCGTGGTCTTGGTCTGGTTCAGACCGCCGGTGAGCTTGCGCAGCGCCTGGGACATGAGGCGAGCCTGCAGACCGACGTGGGAGTCACCCATCTCGCCCTCGATCTCGGCCTTGGGCACGAGCGCGGCAACCGAGTCGATGACCACAAGATCGATGGCCCCCGAACGGATCAGCATGTCGGCGATCTCCAGCGCCTGCTCTCCTGTGTCGGGCTGCGAGACGAGAAGCTGATCGATGTCGACACCCAGCTTCTGCGCGTAGTCGGGGTCGAGCGCGTGCTCAGCGTCAATGAACGCGGCGATACCACCAGCCTTCTGGACGTTCGCGATCGCGTGGAGCGTAAGAGTCGTCTTTCCCGAGGACTCCGGGCCGTAGATCTCGATGATGCGGCCGCGCGGCAGGCCGCCGACGCCCAGGGCTACGTCCAGGGCGATGGAGCCGGTGGGGATGACCTCGACCGGTGCGCGCTCGTCGCTGCCCAGTCGCATCACCGAGCCCTTTCCGAACTGCCGGTCGATCTGCGCGAGCGCTGAATCGAGCGCCTTCTCGCGGTCTGCGGGTGTGGGCATGGCGTGTGCTCCTTCAGCACTCGGTCCGTCGTCGGTCTATCCGGCTCCGGAGAATCGGCCGCCTGTAGGCTGTCGCGCTGCGACTCGGATGAGTATCAGTGCGACAAGGCGTGTGGTGTCGTTCGACGCTGCTCACGGTACGTGGGGGTTCCGACATTGCTGCCGGTCGGTCCGCGTGTCGTGAGGGAACGCCTTCTCGACTCCACTTGTGCAGGAGACTACGCGGTCATCGAACAGATCTTCGACGACACGCCGCCGTGTCAGCGGCGAGGTTCGAGGCGACCGACGCCATACCGGCGATGCGCGGGCACGTCGGTCTCCGCGCACAGGGCGATCCATACGTCCCGCGGCGGGACACCGGCCGCGATCGCCTCGGTGGCAGTTCGCCCGCCGACGCCGGAAAGAACCAGGTCGGCCAGAAGTGCAGCTGCTTGAGCACCGAACTCGTCGGTGACGGCGCGGTCGAACTCGCTACGACGCATGCAGATCGCGGCGCTGGTCAGCGCAGCGAGAGCTCGGCGTCCATCGACGCGACGAGCTCGTCGGGGACGACGTCGGGGAAGGTCTGCAGGCCCTCGAGCACGGCGAGACGGTCTCCGACTTCGCGCATGATCGTAGAGATGGGAACATCGAGCGCCTCGGCGACCGAGGCGAGAATCTCGCTCGATGCTTCCTTCTGACCGCGCTCGACCTCGCTGAGGTAACCGAGCGCGACACTCGCGCGGCTGGCCACCTGCCGGAGGGTGCGTCCCTTCTGCTGGCGGAAGTCACGAAGGACTTCGCCGATCTCTTGACGAACCAGGATCATTTCGGGCCCCCTCCTTACTGACCTATTCCGTTGTTGTCCGGGGTGGACAACAGTACAACACCGATGTGAGCCAATCTAACGCTGCCCTCTGTGGAATGGGTGGGAATCACCGAAAGTAACGCATCCGAAACATCGCGTGTTCCCGCCTGCGACCTTCGCTCGCTCAGAGCGAAACGCGCAGCATCTCGAGGGCAGCCGCGACCGCTTCCGCACGAATCGCCTCCCGATCACCGGCGAGTTCAAGCTCGGTGACCGCCTCACGCTCCGGTGTCACGACGGCAACATAAACGCGTCCGACCGGTGCTCCGTCCTGCGGGTCGGGTCCGGCAACGCCGGTCGTCGCTAGCCCGACCTCGGTGAGCGCACCACCCTGAGCGGTTGCGACCCGGATGCCGCGGGCCATCTGAATCGCTACGTCCGGGTGTACCGCGCCCTCGCGGCCGAGGAGCGCAGCGTCCACCCCGAGAAGGCTTGCCTTCAGATCGGTGGCGTACGCGACGATGCCGCCGCGCAGGACGTCCGACGCTCCAGGGACCGACACGAACGCCGAAGCGAGTGAACCCCCGGTCAACGACTCGGCAACACCGAGCCGCCAGCCTCGGGCGCGCAGCGTCTCGAGAATCTTTGACGCAGCCGTGGAGACATCGGACGTCATGACTCTGCCGAGCGCGCCGCCTCACCGCGCCGCGGGCGAGCGGCTCGGACTTCGGTGACGACATAGTCGATCCCGCTCGCGATGGTCAGGATGACGGCGATCGTCATCGCCACACCGTTGACCCAGAAGATCCACTCGCCGACGAGGTTCCACAGCGGCAGTAGGGCAAGCGAAAGCGCAACGGCCTGCGCGACGGTCTTGAGCTTTCCCATCCAGGCTGCAGCCAGAACATGATCGCTCACGACGATGAAGCGATAGATGGTGATTCCGACCTCGCGAATCAGGACCACGATGGTGATCCACCAGGGCAACTCGCCGAGGATCGACAGCCCGATGAACGCGAAACCCGTGAGCACCTTGTCGGCGATCGGGTCCAGGAGCTTGCCGAGGTCAGTGACGATTTCATACTTGCGGGCGAGATACCCGTCGATCCCGTCCGTGGCGATGGCGACGATGAAGATCACCGCCGCCCACCACCGGAGCGCGCCATCCGATCCCCCGTCTGCCAACAGCATCCAGAGGAAGACCGGCGCCATGAGGATGCGCACGATCGTGATCGCGTTGGGCAGCTGCCGCGGAATCGCCATGGGCCGAGCCTACTGCGCGAGGCCTACGCCGCTCGCTGGACCTGACCGGTCAGTCGCGACCGGTCAGCCCCCAAGCATCCTCGCTGCCCTCGTCACCGTCGACGACCTCGTACCCCGCGAACTGCCCATCGACCGCATCGGGACCGTACGGGTCCTCGGATGCCGCACTCGGCGCGTCCTCGCCGCGCAGACGCGCAAGCACGTCCGGGAGCTGCTCGGCCGTGACAAGTACGTCGCGCGCCTTCGACCCCTCGGAAGGACCGACGATCTCACGCGACTCGAGCAGATCCATCAGGCGGCCAGCCTTCGCGAAGCCGACGCGGAGCTTGCGCTGGAGCATCGAGGTCGAGCCGAACTGCGTCGAGACGACGAGTTCTGCTGCAGCCAGCAGCAACTCGAGGTCGTCACCGATGTCGGCATCCACTTCTTTCTTCTCGGCAGCCGCCTGCACGTCCGACCGATACTCGGGGCGCGCCTGCCCGGTCACATGAGCGACGACCTTCTCGATCTCGGACTCACTGACCCACGCACCCTGCACACGCAGGGTCTTGGAGGCCCCCATCGGCAGGAAGAGGCCATCACCCTGGCCGATCAGGCGGTCAGCTCCGGGCTGATCGAGGATCACGCGGGAGTCGGTAACACTAGTCACCGCGAACGCGAGACGCGAGGGGACGTTGGCCTTGATGAGGCCGGTCACGACATCTACCGAGGGTCGCTGCGTCGCCAGCACCAGATGGATGCCGCTCGCTCGCGCCAGCTGCGTGATGCGGACGATCGAGTCCTCCACATCGCGCGGGGCGACCATCATGAGGTCGGCGAGCTCATCGACCACGACCAGGAGATATGGGTAGGGCTTGAGGGCGCGTTCGCTCCCGGGCGGCAGCTTCACCTCGCCAGCGACGACAGCGCGGTTGAAGTCGTCGATGTGGCGGAAACCGAACGACGCGAGGTCGTCGTAACGCATGTCCATCTCTTTCACGACCCACTGAAGAGCTTCGGCAGCCTTCTTGGGGTTCGTGATGATCGGCGTGATCAGATGCGGCACGCCGGCGTACGAGGTCAGCTCGACCCGCTTGGGATCGATGAGCACCATGCGGACCTCTGAGGGCTTGGCGCGCATCAGCAGGCTCGTGATCATCGAGTTCACGAAGCTCGACTTTCCCGAACCCGTCGAGCCTGCAACCAGAAGGTGAGGCATCTTGGCGAGGTTCGCGACGACGAATCCGCCGCCGACGTCCTTGCCCACACCGATCGTCATCGGATGCGTCGACCCAGTGGCAGCAGCCGAACGCAGGACGTCACCAAGCGTGACGATCTCACGGTCGGTGTTCGGGATCTCGACCCCGATCGCGCTCTTGCCGGGGATCGGCGCGAGGATACGAACCTCGTTGGATGCGACGGCGTACGCGATGTTGTTGGTGAGCGCCGTGATGCGCTCGACCTTCACGCCGGGGCCGAGCTCGATCTCGTACTGCGTGACTGTCGGTCCGCGGGAGAACCCCGTCACCCGCGCGTTGATCGAGAACTCCTCGAAGACGCTCGTGATGGCTCGGACCACGGCGTCGTTGGCCTCGGAGCGCGCCTTCGCGGGAGTTCCCGCCGAGAGATTGTTCACGGAAGGGAGACGGTACGGCGCGGTCGGAGCGGACCGGGTCGCATCGCTGCCAATGCCGATCACGCCGGGCAACGCGGCATCCTCGTCATCGGCATCGTCATCCTGGAGCCCCGTACGCGACGCGCCAACCGCCTTCTTCGCGCCGTCGAGGACGGCCGGATCGATGACCTCGGTAAGCGCATCAGGCGCCGGCGCATCCGAAGCGACAGCAGCGAAAGCCTGATCGAAGCCTCCCTCGGGCGGGCCCGGCGGCAGGAGTTCGGTGAGGAAGTCCTCCGTCGACATGCCGCCATCGGGATCCTGCTCGCGCCCCGAGCTGTTCCGGCGCCACCACGGCAAGGACGTGCGCTCGGCAGACTCGGTCTCGTCGGCATCGGCCGACTCGGCGGGGCCCGTGACGCGATCGGCGCCGAACATCCAGGCATAGAGGTCGCCCAGGCGCCTGCCGATGCGGTTGGGCGGCGTCTTGGTGAGGATCAGGATGCTGAGGATGCCGAGCAGGCTCAGCACGATGCCGGCACCGATCGAGGTCAACCCCAGAGCGAGCGGCTCCCCCAGCATCCAGCCGAAGACGCCTCCCGCAGCACTGAGCGCGGGCAGGCCGTCACGCGGCTGCGGGCGGCCGCCGTAGACATGCGCGAAGGCCGCGATGACCAGGATGATCAGGCCGAAACCGATTCCGATCCTGCCGTTGTCGTGAACGGATGCCGGATGACGAAACAGCCAGCCCGCGAGGATCACCAGCAGGACCGGCAGCACGAACGCGACGCGTCCGACAAGCGCGCCCACCGAATAGGCCGAGATCGTCTCGCCGACATCCGATCCGATGAAGAACCACTCCACGACCGCGCCGGCAATCGCGAGCAGCACCAGAAAGAACGGGAATCCGTCGCGGCGCTGGTCTTTCTCCAGGGTCTCGGGACCGAACGCACGGAACATGCCGCCGGTCGCGTGCGCGAGCCCCAGCCACATCCGCACGATCAGCGCGGGCCGCTCCTCGTCACCGACGTACCGCTTGGGCGCCGGCGCTGACGCGCGCGAACGCGAGCCCTTGGCGGGCGCACGACCAGAGGTCGAGGTCTTGGTGCTACTCCTCGGCATGACCTCCACGGTAGGTGCGACCACCGACAATTCCGCGGAACGACGCGGCCTGTCGGCATCCGCCCCTGCTCTGCGCTCTCAGCGCAGGCGCTTGACCATGGTGTCGCGCCCGAAGCCGCTCTGGACCACGGCGAAACCCTCCGTACGGTAGAAGACCGCGGCGAAGTTGCCGCGCTCCACGCTCAGGCTCAGCCGCGCGAAGCCCTCGGCACGGGCTTTGTCTGACAGCGACCGCAGGAGTGCGCGGCCGACCCCGTGTGCCCGCCAGATGGGGCGCACCCCGATGATCAGCTCGGGAACTCCCGTCCCGACGTAGCCGAACCCCGGATCGGATCGGGGGAACATCCGGTGCCACGCAGCCCCGATCGGCTCGCCCTGCGGATCCGACGCGACGAACCCGGCATCCCCGGGGCGCATCCAGCCCGAGACGTACCTGCCGTGCTCGGGGGCGGTCAGCACCTCATACCTCGGCCGGGATCGTCCCGGCGACCAGTTGGCTGCCTCGACGACCATGTCACCCAGGAACGCTCCATCGGCAGCCGTTGCGGGGCGGATGCTGAAGCTGGCGGGCATGCCGTGATTGTAGCGAGCGCGACGGGTCGAGCATCCGCCGACCGGCGGCGCAGCTCAGGCCTCGATGACCAGCGGTACGATCATCGGCCGACGACGCAGGGACTGGTTGACCCACCGGCCGATCGTCCGGCGCACGACCTGTGAGAGCGCATGGTTGTCTCGCACACCGGACTGCGCGGCTTCCGCGAGCGCTGCAGCGATCTTGGGCTTCACACTCTCGAAAACTGCCGCGTCCTCCGCAAAGCCTCGCGCGTGGACCTCGGGGCCGGAAATGATGCGGCCGGTCGCGGCATCCACGACGACGATCACCGAGATGAAGCCCTCTTCGCCGAGGATGCGACGGTCCTTGAGATCGGCGTCGGTGATCTCACCAACGCTCGATCCGTCGACGTAGACGAAACCGAGATCGAGCTGACCGACGTTGCGCGCGACACCGTCGCGCAGGTCGATGACCGACCCGTTCTCGGCGACGATCGTGTTCTCGGCCGGGACACCGGTCTGCTGCGCCAGCTGAGCATTGGCCATCAGGTGCCGGTACTCACCGTGGACGGGGAGCACGTTTCGAGGCTTCAAGATGTTGTAGCAGTAGAGCAGCTCCCCCGCCGCCGCATGCCCCGACACGTGGACCTTGGCATTGGCCTTGTGAACGACGTTGGCCCCGAGCTTGGTGAGCCCGTCGATGACGCGGTAGACGGCGTTCTCGTTGCCGGGGATCAGGCTCGAAGCGAGGATGACGGTGTCGCCGGGGCCCGGTTCGATCTCGTGGTCGAGATTGGCCATCCGCGAGAGCACAGCCATGGGCTCTCCCTGCGACCCGGTCGACATGTAGACGATCTGATCGTCGGGAAGGTTCCGCGCCTTCTTGTAGTCGATGAGCAGGCCGTCCGGCACATTCAGGTAGCCGAGGTCTTCGGCGATCGTCATGTTGCGCACCATGCTGCGACCAAGCAGCGCCAAACGGCGCCCGTGGGCAGCTGCCGCATCCATCACCTGCTGAACGCGGTGGACGTGGCTGGAAAAGCTCGCGACGATGACGCGGCGCGGCGCTTTGCCAATGACCTGGTCGAGGACCGGGCCGATCTCCTTCTCGAGGGGCGTGAATCCGGGCACGTCGGCATTCGTGGAGTCGACCAGAAAGAGGTCGACCCCGGCTTCGCCCAGGCGCGAGAACGCCCGCAGGTCGGTGAGGCGCCCATCCAGCGGGAGCTGATCCATCTTGAAGTCGCCGGTGGCCAGCACCGTGCCCGCCTCGGTTCGGATGGCAACCGCGAGCGCGTCGGGAATCGAGTGGTTGACCGCCACGAACTCGAGCTCGAAGGGGCCGAGACGCTCGACCTGTCCCTCCTTCACCGTGAGGGTGTAGGGACGCAGGCGGTGCTCCTTGAGCTTTGCCTCCGTGAGGGCCAGGGTGAGTCCCGAGCCGATCAGCGGCAGATCGCCCTTGAGCTTCAGCAGGTACGGAACGGCGCCGATGTGGTCTTCATGGCCGTGCGTGAGCACGATACCGACGATGTCGTCCAGGCGCTCCTTGAGCGGTTCGAAGTCGGGGAGGATCAGATCCACGCCGGGCTGGTGCTCCTCGGGGAAGAGCACCCCGCAGTCCAGGACGAGGATCTTGCCGTCGAACTCGAAGATGGTCATGTTGCGGCCGACCTCGCCGAGACCCCCGAGCGGGATGACGCGCAGCGTTCCCGGTTCGAGCGGGGGCGGGGCGAGAACAGCGTTGGACATGCGACTCCTATCGGCGCTGGGAATCAGCGCGTGGTGCCCGAGACCTTGGGCAGGGCACCGCCGGCGGCAGCGTTGCGGTCAGGACGGAAGTTCGAGAAATCGACACCGGGAACACCCGAGACAAGGGCGAGTTCGTCCTCGATCTTGGCGGCTTCCCACTCCTCCGGGCCAACCAGCGGCAGGCGCACGCGGGGGCTGGTGATCCGGCCGAGCCCGTGGAGGATGTACTTGGCCGAGACGGTGCCGGGAACGTGGGTCATGACTGCCCGCACGAGCGGCTCGAGCTGGCGGTGGGCTGCGGTTGCTACCGCCAGGTCACCGGCGTTGACGGCATCCACGATCACGCGGTAGGGCTGCGCGGCAATGTTGGCGGTCACCCCGATCAGGCCGGTCGCCCCGATCGACAGGTGCGGCAACACGTTCGCATCGTCGCCCGAGAAGTACATCAGGTCGGTCTGGTTCAGCACGCGGCTGACCTCGCTGAAATCGCCCTTGGCGTCTTTGATGGCGAGGATGTTCGGGTGCTTGGCAAGCCGCAGGATCGTCTCGTACTGGATCGGCACTCCCGTGCGGCCCGGGATGTCGTAGAGGATGACGGGAAGGTCAGTGGCATCGGCGACCAGGCGGAAGTGGGTCAGGATGCCGGCCTGCGTCGGCTTGTTGTAGTACGGCGTGACGATCATGATGCCGTCGGCACCGACCTTCTCGCTGGCCTTATAAAGCTCGATGGCGTGTGCTGTCTCGTTGGAGCCGCCGCCGGTGATGATGGCGGCACGGCCTGCCGCGACATCCTTGCCGACCTCGACGAGGCGAATCTTCTCGGCGTCAGTCAGGGTCGAGGTCTCGCCCGTGGTTCCCGTCACGACGATGCCGTCGGCGCCCGCGCCGATCACATCGTCGATGTGCTTCTCGACCGCCGGCCAGTCGACCTCGCCGTCGGCGGTCATGGGAGTGACCAGCGCGACGAGTACCTGCCCGAACGGGTTTGTCGAGTGCGTCATGGGTTCAGGCTATCGGTTCGGCATCCGACGGCGCCTCGACGAGCACCTGAGGACCTCTAGCCTGGAGCCATGTCGTGGCGCACGGAATCCTCGAGATCGGTCTACGAGAACCGCTGGATCGCGGTTCGAGAGGACAGCGTCACGGGCCCCGCCGGCGCGGGGATCTATGGCGTCGTCAGGATGCAGAATCCGGCAGTGTTCGTTGTGGCTGTCGATGCCCAGGACCGTGTCTGCCTGGTCGCCCTCGATCGCTACCCGACCGGCAGCCGATCCCTCGAGGTTCCCTCCGGAGGCAGCGACGGAGAGCCCCCGCGGGAGGCGGCGGAGCGGGAACTGCGCGAAGAAACCGGCCTCCAGCCTGACGAGTTCACCGAGATCGGCTTCATGTATGCCCTCAACGGCATCGCCGACGCCCCCGAGCACGTCTTCCTCGCAACCGGTCTCGAGCCCGCCGCCGGAGCCGATGCGACCGAGCGCCACGAGGAGGGCATCGACGAGGTGTCGTGGGTGCCCTTCCCCGAGGTACTCGGGATGATTCGTGATGGCCTGATCAGCGACGGCGAGACGATCGCGGCGCTGATGTTCGCCGCCATCCACCTGGGGCGCGTGAGCTGACGAGCCTCACCGACCGCGGCGGCCCGCGGCTGCAGAAACGGATGCCGGCAGCAGGCGTGCGACGGCGGTGATCAGCTTCCACTTCACCGACGGGATCGAGACGGCCCGGCCACGGGCGGCATCGCGCAGGGATTGCTCGACGACAACGTCGGCATCGAGCCAGAGCCAATCGGCCACGCCCTCGCGGCCCGGCGCCAGCCCCATCCGCTCGTGGAAGTTCGTGTGGGTGAAGCCGGGACAGACCGCGGTCACCGTCACCCCGGACGGCGCATACGCAGCGTTAGCCCAGCGCGAGAACTCGACCACCCAGCGCTTGACGGCGCCATAGGTCGATCGCGGTGTATAGGCGGCCACGGATGCGACATTGATGATTCGCCCATGACCCCGGCTGAGCATCGGCCCGAGGGCTGCGTGCATGAGCCGCATCGGTACCTCGACGTGCAGCTCCAGGTGCCGCGCTTCGTCATCGATGTCGTTGCGTTCGAACGCGAGGGGCAGCCCGAACCCGGCGTTGTTGACCAGCACCTCGATGGGGCGTTCGGGATCTGTCAGCCGGGCTTCGACCTTCGCCCGCTGCCGCGGCTTGGTCAGGTCGGCGACGAGAGTCTCGGCCTGAACGGGGTAGCGTTCACGGATCTCGGCGGCGACGGCATCCAGGGCTTCCCTGTCCCGACCCACGAGCACGACGTCGGCACCCCGTGCGGCGAGGCGGCGGGCATACTCGGCGCCGAGCCCCGAGCTTGCCCCGGTGACGAGAACGGTCTTCGGCATGCGACTCAGCGGATCCTGCGGCAAGCCATCACGGAGCGACGCGTCCGTTGGCTGCGAAGGCGGCATGGGTCATCGGCATCAGCGTCGCCCAGAGGTCTTCCATCTTCTCGGCGCACATCTCGATCTCGCGCTGCGGGAAAGACGGGAAGTGAGAGCCTTCGACCTTGGTCCGCAGCGACAGGAAGTTCATGAGCGATCGGGCGTTCATCGTGACGTACATCGACGAGTAGGTGTTCAGCGGCAGCACGATGCGCGCAACCTCGCGGGCAACGCCCGCATCCAGCATCCGTTGATACGCCGCGAACGCGTGCGCGGACGCTTCGCGCGTCGCCTCGTCGACGATCTCGGTCTGCTCGGGAGTGCCGTCGATGAAGTCGTACGCGCCGGGCTTTCCGACCTGCACGAGCTTGCGGTCGGGAGCTGGAACGTAGAACACCGGCCGCAGTTCGCGGTACCGCCCCGATTCCTCGTTGTAGGAGGCGATCCGGTGCCGCATGAACTCGCGGAACACGAAGATCGGCGCCTGCACGTAGAAGGTCATCGAGTTGTGCTCGAATGGCGACCCGTGCCGGTCGCGCATCAGGTAGTTGATCAATCCGCGGTCTCGATCGGATGCTTCAACCCCCGCTGCCGCATCCCCGAGGGTCTGTTCGCCCAGAGTGGATACCCGCGCCGCGAACAAGACGTCGGAATCTGCGGCACTGGCTCGGACAAGCTCGACGGTCACGTCGCTGCGAAACTCGATGTCGGTCACGGCTCACACCCTACTCGCGCAACCTCGCGCGGCACGGTGCGAGCCGGGCGCGTCCTGCCTCCTGCAGCCGGAGTTCTGCCCGTCCAGCGTCACAGTCCGTCACGTGCGCCCCTCCCCCGTTCCGGTCGCTTAGTGTGGGATGCCGTGGAACCCGTCTCTGCTCTCATCGGCATCGCCGTTCTGGTCGCGGTCAGTGCCGTGATCGGCATCCTGCTGCGCACCCGTCAGGGGCGTGCGCGGCGCGACGTCAACCATGAGATCGTCGAACCCGCGCGTCTCGGCGCGGACCGACTCGGAGATGCGGCAACCCTGCTGCAGTTCAGCACGGAGATGTGCAGCAGATGCCCCAGCGTTCACCGGACGCTCGGCGAGATCGCAGCGTCGCGTCCCGGGGTACTTCACCTGGATGTCGACCTGACCCACAGGCCCGACATCGCGCGCCACTTCAACGTGCTGCAGACACCCACAACCCTCGTGCTCGACCGTGACGGCGCAGTCCAGACCCGATTCGGCGGAGTGCCCAACCGCCACGTGCTCGAGCTCGAACTTCAGCGACTGACGACGGAGAGCGCCAATGTCTGACAAAGCCCGCGGCATCGACCCTCGGGGTCCGCGGTTCGCCGCCGCAATCACCGCCGTCCTGCTGCTCATCGACGTGTTCCTGGGGCTTATCGGCGCCAGTATCGCGGCCTTCGTGCTGCTGGTCGTGATCGCCCTGCTGTTCCTGTGGGGCGTCGTGGCGCCGCGCACCGCCCCGTGGGGCGCCCTGTATCGCGCCCTCATCCAGCCCCGTCTGGGTCCGCCCAGCGAGCTCGAAGACCCGCGCCCGCCGCGCTTCGCGCAGGGCGTGGGCCTGTTCGTCACCGCGATCGGCATCCTGCTGTTCCTTCTCGGCGTGCCCTGGGGAGTCCCTGCCGCCGCCGCTGCAGCGTTCGTCGCAGCGTTCCTCAACGCCGTGTTCGGGCTGTGCCTGGGATGCCAGCTCTACCTCGTGCTGCAGCGAGCAGGGGTTCTCGGTCGGCGCCCCGCCGGCGCCGCCTGACCGAGGCATCCGGCCGGCGCCGCGGGTTTTGTCACGAGCCTGCCCTCGCCCGCGAAACGCCATTAGGCTGACCGCGGAAGCGCTCACTCCGGGCGCATGACGACCAAGGAGGTCCCCATGTCCGTGACGAGCGAAGCCACCACCGTCTGGAACGGCAGCCTGACCGATGGGTCGGGAACAGTGACGTTCGACAGTTCCCACCTCGGCACGTTCGATGTCAACTGGAAGGCCCGTAGCGAAGGCTCCTCGACGGTCACCACGCCCGAGGAACTCATCGCAGCAGCCCACGCTTCCTGCTTCAGCATGGCGTTCTCGCACGAGCTCACCCAGAACGGCACGCCACCCGAGTCGGTGCGCTGCTCGGCAGCTGTCACCTTCGTCCCGGGCACCGGAATCACCGGAAGCCACCTCAACGTGCACGCATCCGTGCCGGGCCTATCGCAGGAGGACTTCGACCGCATCGCGAACGCCGCGAAGGCCGGATGCCCGGTCTCGGCAGCCCTCGCGGGGATCGAGATCACCCTTGAGGCGACGCTTGCCTGAGTCCGCTCTGCGACACGTCGTCATCGGCGGAGCGTCCGGCCTCATCGGCCGGGCGCTCGCCGAGAGTCTGCGGGCCGACGGCGTCCGCGTGACAAGTCTCGTCCGCACCCCCGATCCTGGTGCTGACGAGGTACCGTGGCTCGTCGACTCCGACGTGCTCGACCCGGCAGTGCTGGACGGCGCAGACGCGGTCATCGGTTTGAACGGGGCGAGCATCGGTCGATTCCCGTGGAGCTCGTCCTACAAGCACACACTGCTGTGGTCGCGGATCACGCCGACGCGGGCCCTGGCACGTGCCGTTCGCGAGCTGGGCGCGAGCGCCCCGCACTTCGTGTCGGCATCCGCTGTCGGCTACTACGGCACGGATCCGGTCGGCGCCGTAGCCGAAGATGCACCCCGCGGGAACGGCTTCCTCGCTGACCTCTGCGGCGAGTGGGAAAGCGCCGCCCGCGGTGCCGGCGATAAAGCCCGGGTGACGACGCTACGCACTGCCTCGATCATTCACCGTGACGGCGTGCTGAAGCCCCTGATCCTGCTGACGAAACTCGGGCTCAGCGGTCCCCTGGGACGGGGCACGCAGGTGTGGCCGTGGATCTCGCTGGATGACGAGGTTCGCGCGATCCGACACATCATCGACACCGGCACGACGGGGCCCGTGAACCTGTGCGGCCCGACCCGCGCGACGGCGAACGACATCGGCTTCACACTGGCTCGAGAGCTGAACCGCCCGTACCTGCTGCGCGCCCCCGAGTGGGGCCTGAAGCTCGTGTTGGGGTCGGACCCGACCGAGTCGCTCTTGACGACCGACGCCTACGTCATCCCCGAGGTGCTGGCCGCGTCCGGTTTCTCGTGGACGCACGAGAGCGCGGAAGAAGCGGTACGAGCTGCCATTGGCCGCTGACCGATTTCGTCAGTTCTGCGGAGCCTGCCCGCGCTCGAGTCGGATGGCAGTTCGCACTGCCGCCCGCGCACGACGTCGGTCTCCGGCCGCGTCGTAGACGATCCCAAGCCGATACCAGGCCCGCCAGTCCTCGGGTGCGCTTTCGACTCCCGCCTTGAAGCGCGGAAACAGCGCATCCCCGTCCGCGCGCATGACCCGCCCGCTGGGGCGCACCGCGACCAGATCATCCGGTACCTCCCCCTCGGCCTCAAGGCGTCGACCGAGTTGCTCGGCGCGCACGCCGAACCACAGCTCGCGCCACAGCGCCCAGACCGCGATCACCGGCAAGACGACCAGCACCGCCCCCATCGCCACACCGACCGGGTCGCCGCTGATCAGCAACAGCCACGCCCGCTGGGCCACCAGGGCGATGTACAGCAGCAGAAGCGCCGCCATCACTCCGACGGCGATGCGCGAACTCATGCGCCGGTGGCGCGGGCTACCTGCCCCGGCACGCCGCCCTCGTCCACAGGGGCCTGGTCGACAAACGCCGGCAGGCGGATGCCGATGTCAAGGAAGGTGTCAAGCCCGATGACGACACTGCCGGGCGCGACACCGGCAACGCGACCGGCGACAGCTCCGAGCACGAGCCGGATGCCTGGCGCATAGGCGGCTGCAGGGTCAATGGTGTCGTGGGTGAGGGTGAGCGTCTCCCCCGGCCCCGAGAGCACGACATTCTGACTCGCAACCACTCCCGGTCGCCGGAGGGAATGAATGGGAACGCTCGCAACCTGCTGACCTCGTGCGCGCTGGTCGACATGGGGAGCGGCGACCGGGCCCGCATCTGCACGGGCCGCAGCGATCAGTTCAGCGGTACGCACAGCCGTTCCCGAGGGCGAGTCGATCTTGGTCTCGCGGTGCGCTTCGATGATCTCGATCGACGGGAAGAAGGGAGCAGCGGCGGCAGAGAGCGCTGAACCGATCACGGATCCGAGCGAGAAGTTCGGAATGAATACCGCCCTGATGCCAGCCTGTTCGATCTCGGGCCGGACTCGTGCGATACGTTCGGCCGACCACCCGGACGTCCCGACGATGATGTCGATCCCCCGCTGCGCTGCAGCGCGCACCACATCGATCGACACGGCGGGAATCGTTGCATCCACGACGAGATCGGCGCCGTCAAGATCTGACATCGGCGACCGCGAGTCGAGCTCAGCGTGGATCTCGAATCCGGGCTCAGCGGCAACGACATCGCGGATGATTCCGCCGAGCTTGCCCGTGGCACCGACGATGGCGACGCGTGTGGTCATGGGTTCCAGCCTATCCGCGGCACCCGGCCGCGCAGCGCACGCTCAGAACGCGTAAGCCTCGGGAAGCCCGGTGCGGTCCTCGACCGGAATATGGGCGAGGTCGTTGTGGGACAGCAGCGTCCACGGTCTCCCCTGCTTCTGGGCCAGCACCGTCAGACCACAGTTAGCCTGATTCAGCGTCATCCACTTCCACTCGGGAGCCTGGAGGACCTCACGGACGAACCAGCCGATGACGAAGTTGTGGGTCACGAGCAGTTCGTGGACCTCACCGGACTTGCGCACGAGGAAGGCGTTGACGGCGTCGGCCATCTGCGCGCGACCCGCCTCGACCTCTTCCTCGGTGACCGCTCCGAAGAACGGCTCGAACACAGCCGGAGTCTCCTCGACCATGCCCGTGGGAACGCAATCGAACAGCAGGGCCGACGGGGTCGGGGTGAGGGCTGGCATTCGCTCCGCGATCGCCCGAGCTGTCTCAGCGGCACGATCGAGCGGGGAATGCCAGAGCGCGTTGAAAGGGATCCCCGACAGACGGTCCGCCAAGAAAGCTGCCTGCCGCTTGCCGCGGGGTGACAGGGGTCCGTCGATCAGGCCATGCTCGGCATCCAGATGCTCACCGTGGCGAACGAGGTAGATGTAGTGGGTCACGGGGCCGCTTCCTCGACGTGCTCGGAACAGTCCTACCCTAACCTCTCGGCCCCAGGCCGGAGGTCTCAGTCCGCCGCGCGGGCGATATCGGCCAGCTGGCCTCGCGTGAGCCGCACACCCACGCCCTGCACCAGCTCGTCCACCTGGTACGGGGCGAACGCGTTGATGATCGGGGCAGTAATGATGCGCTGTGCGAGGAGCCAGGCAACGGCAACCGACGCATTGGTGACGCCCAGCTCGGCGGCGATCGCATCCAGAGCCTTCAGGGTGCGGGTACCTCGCCGGTTGACGTTCGCGGTGATCTGCTTTGCTCGAACCGACAGCGGTCCAGTGAGACGGTCGCGGTGCAGACCCGACAGGAACCCGTGCTCGAGGGCGTGGGAGGGCGTCACCGCCATCGACTGCGCGCTGGCCACCAGGCGCAGATCACTGTCGAACTCGTGCCGCCGCAACACGTTGAAGGGAACATCCAGAACCGAGATCCGCGGGTAACCCGCCGAACAGAGGATGCGGGCTTCCACGAGCTGCGCAGCCTGATACCCGATCGCTCCAATAGCGCGGACCTTGCCCGCGCTGATGAGCCACTCAGCGGTAGCGAGCGTCTCCTCCACAGCAGTGGTCGTATCTGCCCGAGCGTCGAGGTAAAGAACATCGATGCGGTCGGTACCGAGGCGCGTGAGCGAGGCCTCTGCGGCCCGCACGAGGTCGACAGGCCCGAGCCCCGGGTGATCGGGATGGGCGCCGACGCGCACGGCCAGCACGATGTCATCGCGGATGCCGCGGTCTGCCATCCATCTGCCGATGATGTGTTCGCTGCGGCCGCCCGAGAAGCTGTCGGCCGTGTGGACGGCGTTGCCGCCGGCACGCACATAGGTGTCGAGGATCTCGTGGCTCGTGGCTGCGTCGACAGTCCAGCCGAACTCACCGCCACCGACGATCAGGGGGAAGACCGACATCCCGGTCTCGCCGAGATCGACGCGCACGTTCGAGCCGAGTGGCTGACCCAGGACGGGAATCGGTGCGGAGGGATGGGCGGTGTTCACCGCCCCGGCTCCTGCCGTTGCCGCGGCACCGGCGCCGGCGTCGAAAACAGCCATTCCCTCACCCCCTTCACGGTATCCGTGGTGGTGAGTCACTGATGCCGACGCGCTCCCCGGCGCGTGTTTCGAGGGTACGGCGTAACAGCGGTGGCGCGGCGGCGCCAGGCGACACAGACGTGAATATTACATAACGCTTCGATCACGCCGGAAAGCGAGAACGCCCGCCCCCTCGGGGACGGGCGTTTTCGACACAGAGCTCAGCCTTCGGCCGGAGCCTCCGGACCCTCGTTCGCCGCAGCGCGGCCCTCCTGATCGGCGGGCTCGTCGATGACGGGCTCGAGCGAGAGCTTGCCGCGGTCATCGATCTTGGTGATCTTGACCAGGAGCTTCTGCCCGACCGAGAGCACGTCGTCGACGTTCTCGACACGCTTGCCACCGGCGAGCTTGCGGACCTCACTGATGTGCAGAAGGCCATCCTTGCCCGGCAGCAGCGAGACGAACGCACCGAACGTTGCGATCTTCACGACGGTTCCGAGGAACTGCTCGCCGACCTCCGGGTTGGTGGGGTTGGCGATCGCGTTGACCTGGGCGCGGGCGGCCTCGGCCGACGGACCGTCAGTCGCGCCGATGTAGACGGTGCCGTCCTCCTCGATGGAGATGTCGGCGCCGGTCGCATCCTGGATCGCGTTGATCGTCTTGCCCTTGGGGCCGATCAGCTCACCGATCTTGTCGACGGGGATCTGCACGCTGATCACGCGCGGCGCGGTCGGCGCCATCTCGTCGGGGCCGTCGATCGCGGCGTTGATGACGTTCAGGATCGTCAGACGCGCTTCCTTGGCCTGCGTGAGAGCTGCCGACAGCACCGACGACGGGATGCCGTCGAGCTTCGTGTCCAGCTGGATCGCTGTGACGAACTCGCTCGTGCCGGCGACCTTGAAGTCCATGTCGCCCAGAGCGTCTTCGGCGCCGAGGATGTCGGTGAGCGCCGCGTAGCGGGTCTGACCGTCGACCTCGTCCGAGACGAGCCCCATCGCGATACCGGCGACCGGAGCGCGAAGGGGCACACCGGCGTTCAGCAGCGAGAGCGTGGAGGCGCACACCGAGCCCATCGAGGTGGACCCGTTGGAGCCGAGCGCCTCGGAAACCTGGCGGATGGCGTAGGGGAACTCCTCCCGCGGGGGCAGCACCGGCACGAGCGCGCGCTCGGCCAGGAACCCGTGGCCGATCTCGCGACGCTTCGGGCTGCCGACGCGGCCGGTCTCACCGGTCGAATACGGCGGGAAGTTGTAGTGGTGCATGTACCGCTTGCTCGTCGTGGGCGAGAGCGAATCGATCTGCTGCTCCATCTTGAGCATGTTCAGCGTCGTGACACCCAGGATCTGGGTCTCACCGCGCTGGAAGATCGCCGAACCGTGCACGCGCGGGATCACCTGGACCTCGGCATCCAGCGGACGGATGTCGGCAAGTCCACGACCGTCGATGCGGACACCGTCGGTGAGGATGCGACCGCGGACGATCTTCTTGGTCACCGACTTGTACGCTGCCGAGAATTCACCCAGCGCCGTCTCGGGCAGCTCGCCAGCATCAACGGCTGCGACCAGCTCTGCCTTGACGGCATCCTTGAGCTCATCGTCGGCGTTCTGACGCTCGACCTTGTCGGCGATCTGGTAGATCGGGACGAGCTTGTCGTAAGCGCGACCGGCGACGAAGTCGTAGGTCTCGTCGGCGTACGCGGGGAAGACCGGGTAGGGCTGGATCTCCTTCGCGGCGGTGTTCGCGACGACGTTCTGCGCGGCCACGAGCTCCTTGATGAAGGGCTTGGAGGCCTCCAGGCCCTGCGCGACGATCTCTTCGCTGGGCTTGGTGGCACCGCCCTTGATGAGGTTCCAGCTGCCCTCGGTCGCTTCAGCCTCGACCATCATGATCGCGACGTCACCGTCGGGCAGGACCCGCCCGGCGACGATCAGGTCGAAGACCGCATCCTCGAGCTGCTCGGCCTTGGGGAACGCTACCCACTGGTCGGCGTGCTCGCCGTGACCGGGGATGAGCGCGAGGCGCACACCGGCGATCGGACCTGAGAACGGCAGACCCGAGATCTGGGTCGACAGGGACGCTGCGTTGATCGCGAGCGCGTCGTAGAACTCACCCGGCGCTATCGAGAGCACCGTGACAACGATCTGCACCTCGTTGCGCAGCCCCGAGACGAACGAGGGGCGCAGCGGACGGTCGATGAGGCGGCACACCAGGATCGCCTCGGTCGAGGGGCGACCCTCACGACGGAAGAACGAACCAGGGATCTTGCCGGCGGCGTAGGAGCGCTCTTCGACATCCACCGTCAGCGGGAAGAAGTCGAAGCCCTCGCGAGGATGCTTTCCGGCGCTCGTGGCCGAGAGCAGCATGGTTTCCTCGTCGAGGTAGGCGGCAACGGCGCCCTGAGCCTGCTGAGCGAGGCGCCCGGTCTCGAACCGAACGGTACGGGTGCCGAAGCGGCCGTTGTCGAGAACGGCTTCAGCGGCGGTGATTTCAGGACCTTCCAAGAGGTCTCTCCTTCTTTGTTTCGACTCGCGCACCCGTGTGGCGCGCGAGCACATGCGAAGGAGCAGGAACAGGCAGTATCGAGCGTGCGGCACTGCGCCGCGTGAATCGTCGGCGCTGGCCACCAGTAGAAGACCACCCGGCGTAAGACGACGGGGAACCCACCACAGGGGACCAGCTTCCTGCCGGCCTGCTCCATGAAGCTCACTGTGAAGTTGAGCGGATGCCGTAAGGCAACCCGAACGATCCTATCAGGGCCACGCTGGCCGCACCGGGTCGACCGGCCGCCGCTCCGGCGCCTGCTGCACCGGGCGGGGTCCGGAATCCGGTGCGACAAGCCGCGGCGGCGTCGGGATCGGTCGCCGTGAGATCGTGACGTAGTCAGCGTGCTTCGCACTCAGGCCGTCTCCAGCGGTGCGGCCACGAAGCCGTCGCCACAGCCAGGGCACGGCGTCGCGCCGCACCCAGCCGCACTGGTTGGGGCTGTCATCGTCATGGAAGGCCGAGTCGAGGCTTGCGAGCTCGTCGGCGTAGGGCACCCCCAGCGCCTCGGCGGCCCGGTATGCAACGAACCGGTGTCCCTTCGAGCGGAAGTGGACCTTGTCGTCTGCCCACATGTCCAGGTCGCTGATCGCCGGCTGGGCCTCGAGATCGAGCAGCATGCAGCCGGTGTCGGCGGCGATGCGGCGAATCTCGGAGTTGTAGATCGCGACGCGTCGGGCGAAGATCATCGCGGCCCGGCGCCGAGGCAACACGATGCTCACCAGCAACACGTCGATGCCACGGGAGCGCAACTCCACGACAGCCCG
>SWBZ01006405.1_pt1 | contig 57475 bp, 53 predicted proteins | sample 4693031 | NCBI WGS metagenome assembly SWBZ01 (sample SAMN10267274, study PRJNA491770) | bioreactor metagenome | isolation source: DHS bioreactor inoculated with | place: Japan: off Shimokita Peninsula
GGGGGGTGGCAACTTCACTTATTACTTCACGGCAACGGATGACGCGCCTGGGCACGTCGCATTGCCAAGCAGATTCAACCGGCTGCCAAAGGGTGGTCGTGACGAGGAAATGGGGCTGGGTTTTGATCGGTAAGTTTCGGAACTTCGCGGTCGGCGCGTTTTTTGCGGCTAGCTTGTCCTTGGGGTCGGCCCAGGCGGACGATCAAGCTCGGGTTCTGTCGTTCCAGGGCGAATTGGTCGCGCAGGCGGATGTCCAACTGTCCCAGGCGGACGATACGGGCAACGATCCCCTGGAAAGCATGAACCGGGCCATCTTCTCCTTCAACGAAGGGGTGCAGGAAGGCCTTCTGCGACCGATCGCCAATACCTACAATTCGACGGTTCCGGCGACCGGCCGGCAGGCGCTCAAGAACATGTTCGACAACCTGTCGTCGCCGATCACGTTCGTCAACGATGTGCTGCAGTTCGAATTCGAACGCGCGTTGGTGACCTTCATGCGCACGTTCCTCAACACCACCGTCGGCATGGCCGGCATGGTCGATATGGCGTCCGAGATGGGCTTCCAGAAACATAGTGAGGATTTCGGTCAGACCCTGGGCGTTTGGGGCGTGGGCGAAGGCTTCTATGTCGTGCTGCCGATCCTCGGCCCGTCCAATCCGCGCGATGCGATTGGGCGCCTGTTGATCGACGGCTATTTCGATCCGCTGGGCTACTATCTGGACAATATCGACGCGGACGAGATCAGCCTGGCCCTCGATGTCGTCGACGGTCTTCTGGAATACGCCGATGTGGTCGAGGAACTGGACCAGATCAAGAAGACCTCGGTCGATTACTATGCGGCGATCCGCTCGCTCTATCGTCAGAAGCGCAATGCGGAAATCTCCAATGGTCAGAACCTGGACCTGCCGCCGATCCCCGATCTCGCGCCGGAAATCCGCAGCGAATTGCCTGCTGGTGGCGGGCTGGATACCTCGTTCGCGAAACTGAGCCAGACCGTTCAGTAACGGGCCATTGCCCGGGGATATTCCCCAAAACCTTGAAATTTCAGACGAGTCTCGTTATAGTAACGGGGTTGGTGCCCATATGGGGCCAGCCGTGAATTGCCCGGCTTAACGGCGGGCGGAGTGGGCGTTGCGGTCGATAGGCCGTTACGTCCGAAGACGCCATATTGCTTCATAAGGAGGATAAGGCATGAACGCTTACCTGCGCTTTGACCGCACGAATTCATCCTTCCCTGTGTCTGACTTTGTATCTGGATATGCGTCCGCTTCGGCGGGACGCAGTGCTTGCCGCGCGCCGTTCGGTGTCGGGAAATGCCTTTGGCATGCCCCCGACCTGCCATAGAGCCGCCGTATTCGAAATCTAGAACTCAAATCATGTCCTTAGGCGGTTCCACGCCGCCCCAACAGGGGAAGAAGAGAAAATGACAACGATGACAGTACCTGCCGTTCCGACCGAAGGAGGCCTGAGCCAGTATTTCCGCGAGATATGGAAGTTCCCCCTTCTGGAGAAGGAAGAGGAACAAAGGCTGGCGCTGCGCTGGACCGAGCATGGCGACGTTGATGCCGCCCATATGCTGGTCACTTCGCACCTGCGTCTGGTCGCCAAGATCGCCATGGGATATCGGGGCTACGGCCTGCCGGTCGCGGACCTGATTTCCGAAGGCAACATCGGCCTGATGAAGGCCGTGAAGAAGTTTGAACCGGAGCGCGGTTTCCGCCTGTCCACCTACGCCATGTGGTGGATCAAGGCGGCGATTACCGAATACATCTTGAAGTCCTGGTCTTTGGTCAAGATGGGCACCGTCGCCTCTCAGAAGAAGTTGTTCTTCAGCCTGCGCGGTCTGAAGGGCCGACTGAAGATCATGGATTCGGGTGAATTGAACCCGGAAGACGCCCGGCGCATTTCCGAGGAAGTCGGCGTATCGACCGACGACATCGCCTACATGAACCGGCGGCTCGCGGCCCGCGACATGTCCCTGAACGCCCCGGTGACCCAGGAAGAAGGCGCCGTCGAATTCCAGGATACCCTGGTTGACGACCGCCCCAGCCCGGAAGCCATGTTCGGCGACACGGAGGAAGACAACTTCCGCCGCACCCTGGTTCAGGAAGCCATGGCGGCCTTGCCCAAGCGCGAGCGTGAGATTTTCGTCGAGCGCCGCCTGACGGACGAGCCCGCGACCCTCGAGGATTTGGGGGGGCAGTACGGCATCAGCCGGGAACGGGTGCGTCAGCTCGAAAACCGGGCCTTCGAAAAGGTCCAGAAGCACGTCGCCCGGGCCCTTGCCGATACGGTCGGCGCCGTATAGACGCATCGGCCCGTTTTGGCGCGTCCCCAACCCCGGACACCCATCGCGCACCCGGCGCCGCGGAAAGCGGCGCCGGGTGATTGCGTTTGGGGGATCTGCTAGGTTCCGAACAGCTTGTCCGAATGCGTTTGAGGGCCCCCGTGCCATGCTTGTCCTGTTCACCGATTTCGGCTTTCAAGGTCCCTATGTGGGGCAGATGAAGGCGGTTCTGCACGCGGGCGCGCCGGGGGTCCCGGTGATCGATCTGATGCACGATGCGCCGCCTTTCGATCCGCGGTCTTCCGCCTATCTGTTGGCGGCGTTGGCGGGCGAACTTGCCCCCGGCGCCGTGGTCCTGGGCATCGTCGATCCGGGGGTGGGAACGGACCGCCGCGCGCTTGCCGTGGAAGTGGACGGGCGCTGGTTCATAGGGCCTGACAACGGCCTTTTCGCATTGACGGTCCGGCGGGCGGCGGTGGCGCGGGCATGGGAAATTACCTGGCGCCCGGACAGGCTTTCAGCCAGCTTTCACGGTCGCGACCTGTTTGCGCCGGTGGCGGCGGCGATCGCCGCAGGCGGGACGTTCGTCGGTACCTTCCCGGGGCGGGAAATCGCCGTTCAGGAGGTCGACCGGAACGACTGGCCGGATGAATTAGAGCGAATTGTATATATCGACGGATTCGGCAACGCGATTTCCGGCATGCGCGCAGAAAACCTCTCGCCAAACCACCGGATTCTAGTTCACAATGTTGAAATCAAAGGCGAAAAGACCTTCGCCTCGGTTCCGCCGGACAGCTTGTTCTGGTACGCGAATTCGAGTGGTCTGGTCGAAATCGCCTGTAACCGAGGGCGGGCGGATCGGCGCTTGGGATTGTCGGTCGGAACGGGGGTTCGTGTCGTTGGAAATCAATCTGTGACAGTAGTTACTTGATGGCCTATACAGGGAACTAACTGTACTGCAAAGGTGCAGATAAAGCCGTGTGCCATTGAGGGCCTGTCCGCAAGGGAGTTTACCGCTGCGTTCGTTCACGCGCGTGAACAGACAGCGAAAGTCTGCATGAGATCATGGCCATCCGTCTGAAATTTTGGGGAGTTAGAGGAAGCATTGCCTGCGCCACGCCGCAGCACATGAAGTATGGCGGCAACACCAGTTGCATCGAGGTCGAGGCGGGTGACTATCGGTTCGTCATGGACGCGGGCACCGGCATCCGGTCTTACGGCAACGCTTTCCTTCAGTCCGGCGCGAAATGCTCCCACTTGCTGCTGACCCACACCCATTGGGATCATATCAACGGGTTCCCGTTCTTTGTGCCTGCCTATAATCCCGAGTACGCCATCCATATCATGGCCGGCCATCTGAAAAGCCGCGGCGACGAGGGCATTCAGGACATCCTGTCGACCCAGATGCATAACCCCATGTTTCCGGTGCCGCTTGAGGCCATGCAGGCCAAGCTGCGGTTCGAGGACTTCGATGCGGGCGACAGCTTTTCCCTGCCGTCGGACATCACGGTGAAGACGGCGCCCCTGAATCACCCCAACGGCGCCACCGGATACCGGATCGAACACGAGGGGGCGGCGATCTGCTATGTCACCGATACGGAACACACGCCGGGCAAGCTGGATGAAAACATCCTGGGCCTGATCGAGGGCGCCGATCTGGTGATCTATGACAGCACCTACACCGAGGAAGAGTTTCCCGCCAAGGTCGGCTGGGGTCATTCGACCTGGAACGAGGGCATGCGTCTGTGCCGGGCGGCCAACGTCAAGCGCATGGCGATCTTCCACCATGATCCGGAACACGACGACGCCTTCATGGATAAATTGGCGATCGAGGCCGAGGCGGCCTGGGAAGGCAACTTCGTCAGCCGCGAAGGCATGGAACTGATCATCGAGTGATCCGGCCCGCGGCCGCCGCGTAAGCGCCGCGTTCTAATTTTATGAATTGAGATTGGGGCGTTCGCGCCGGCCTGTACCGGCCCGCTGGCGAAGGCCTATTGCTGCGCGGGGGCCGGTTGGCCCTCGACGGCGGCGGGCGGGACATCCTGGGGCGTCTGGGCTTCCTGAGGCGTTTGACCTTCCTGCGGGGCCTGGCCTTCCTGCGGCGGCTGTCCTTCGCCCTGCTGTTCCTTGGCGCGCTTCTCCGCCTCGGCCTTGGCGCGAATAACGGCAAGGTGCTGGTACCAGACCTCGCGCTCCTTGAGGGACATGGCGGTCACGCGGATCGACGTGCGCCGGTTGGTCATCTGGTTTTCCGGGATCGGCACGCCTTCCTCGGTGCGGTTCGGAACCTTCGGCTTCTGGTCGGCGAAACCAGTGGCGCTCATTTTCAAAGGATCGACAAACTGCCGGTCCGCGAAGAACCGCACCACCGTCGCGGCGCGCGACGTCGACAACTCCCAGTTCGAGGGAAAGCGTTCCGTCGAAATGGGCTCGTCGTCCGTATGGCCCTCGATCTGGACGTTGTAGGTGGCATAGCGTGGCGCGCTGATCGTCTGGGCGATCTTTTCCAGGTAGGGAATGGCTTCCTCGCGCAACTCCGCCGAGCCGGGCTTGTAGAAGGCGCCGGACGACAGTTCGATGACCACACCCTTGGAGTCCTTGGATACCTGCACGGCGCGGTCGGCCTGCATCTGGAACACCACATCCTCCAGGTCGATCTTCAGCTTTTCCGTGGGCGAGGCATCGTCGTCGGACGACCCGATCTTTTCCTTGATCGCGGCGGCCGCTTCCTCGAAGGCGGGAATGTCGAATTCGGCGAAGGTCAGCATCATCACGAAAAAGCACATGAGCAGCGTGATGGCGTCGGCATAGGTGACCAGCCAGTCTTCTTTTTCCTCTTCGGGGCTCGGTTTGATCGGAACTCCCATGGCGTCAGCCAGCGTCGGCGGGTAATGAGACGAAAACCCGCCGCGACATGGCTACCTCTTCATCTTGTCGATGTTGAAGTGGATGGCCGGGTCGAGGAAGCTGTTCATGCGGTCCGCGATGTAGCGGGGGTTCTTCTTGTCGGCCAGAAGCGACAGTCCCTCGGCGATCAGGTAGTTGCGGAAGCGCACGATTTCCTCGCGCTGCTGAATCTTGGTCGCGGCCGGAATGAAGATCATGCGGGCGAACATGACGCCGTACAGGGTCGTCAAAAGCGCGACCGCGAGGCCGGCACCCAGCTGCGTCGGATCGCCGCCCAGGTTGTCGAGCATGATAATCAGGCCGACCAGGGTCCCGATCATGCCGAACGCCGGGGCGGCGCCACCCATGCTGCGCAGGATGTCGACCTGCACGGTGTTGCGCCCGAAGGTCGATTCGATGGCGTTGGTCAGGATTTCGCGGACTTCCTCGCCGGTGTAACCGGAAATCACCATGTCGACGCCGAATTTCAGGAACTTGTCGCCGCGCACCGCTTTCTTGGCTTCGGCCTCAAGCGCCGGCGGACCGCTTTTCTGAACCGTGTAGGCCCAGCGGATGATTCGCCCGACTTCGGACTTCAGCACGTTGCGCCCGACCTTGGGCGAAAACAGGATGCGCCAGATCAGGCGCAGCGACAGCATGACGTAGCGCGGTTCGTAGGAAATGAATGTTGCCGACAGGGTGCCGCCGACAACCATCAGAAGGCTCGAAAGGCTGAGAAAAATCAGGAAGTTGTCGGTGCTCATCATGACTGAGCCGATGAACAGACCGAACGCGGCCAGCAACCCGACAAGTGTGGTAAACGACATGTCTTCCCCGGACCCCTACCAACGCGTGACGCACCTCACCAACAACGGGTCGGACGGCACACGGTGAACTCCCCTAGTAACCATCGTTTATAATAGATTGGCATAAAATAACAAATGGTTAGCGTTTCCCCCATTGCCCGGGGCCGGCAAACGGGGCGCGTCGCGGGGCTGGGGGCAGGACCGGCGTCAGCGCTCGCGGAAGGCCTCGTCCTTGAGCTTGAGGACGGGTTTGATGAGATAATCCATGACCGATTTGCGGCCCGTGTGGATGTCGACCGTGGCTTCCATGCCCGGCGTGATCGGCAGCAGATCCTTGGTCTTGCCCAGGTAGGTCTTGTCGGTCTGGACCACGACGCGGAAGTAAGGCGCGCCGTTTTCATCCGTGGAGGCGTCGGGGGCGACGGCGATCACCCGGCCGTCCAGGCCGCCGTAGCGCACGAAGTCATAGGTGGAAATCTTGACCACGGCGGGCTGGCCTTCGACGATGAAGCCGCGTTCCGTGGGATTTAGGCGGGCCTCGACGACCAGTTTGTCGCCCGTGGGCACGATCTCCATGATCGGCTCGCCGGGTTTGACCACGCCGCCGACCGTGTTGACCACCATCTTCTGCACGATCCCGTTGATCGGACTTTTGATCGCCGACCGGGCCCCTTGCTTCTCAGCCTCGGAAATCAGTTCCTGGATGCGGGCGATCGACTGTTCGACCTTGTTCAGTTCCTCGCGCGCTTCACGGCGGAACCCTTCCTCCGATTCCGACACGCGCTTCCTGGCCTCCTCGACCGCCGCCTGGGCGCGGGGGATGGCCGGAACCAGGCCCTTCAACTGGCCGTCCAGGTCTTCGACCTCGGCCTCCAGCTTCAGGTGTTCGATGCGCGCCGTCAGGCCTTCGGCCAGCAGCGACGCCGACATCGCCAGGCGTTCGCGGGCGAGGGAGTAGTTGCGCTCCGTCGCCTTCTTCTTGGCCTGCATTTCCTTGACGTCCAATTCGCGCTGCTTGATCTGTTCCTTCAGCACGCTGATCGACGCCTTCAGTTCGCGCTGGCGGGCGTCATGGGCCTGGCGCTGGGCTTCGACCAGGGCGGGCTGCCGGGTTTCCAAGGTGCGCGGGAATTTGAGCTTGCGGCCCTCGGCCTCGGCCTCCAGGCGCGCGCGCGCCGCCAGTTCGCTGTCGAGCCGGACCTGAAGTTCCTCGCGGTTGGTGCCGCCCGATGCCAGGTCGAGCAGCAGAAGATCCTGATCGACCGACACCGTGTCCCCTTCGGAGACGTAGATTTCCTGGACGATGCCGCCTTCCAGATGCTGGACGACCTTGGTCTTGCCCAGCGGCACGACCTTGCCCAAGGCGACGGAAACCTCGTCCAGCTTGGCGAAGTTGGCCCAGGTCAGCACCGCCGTGATCAGAATCATGATCGGCCAGGCGGCGACCCGCAGGGACGGCATCGGCCGTTTGACCAGCAGCTCGTCCAACGGAGAGGCAATGGGCGGGTTCGCTTGGTGTTGCATGTCTCGGCTCCAGCGCCGGGCGCGGTCATCCGGGAAGTTTCCCGGCCTACCGCGGGCCGCGCTCGTGCTCCATGGCTTTCAGTATATCAGCGTACGGGTCGTTACTTGAAGCGCTAGATGCCTTTGCCGCCGGTTTGGCCGGTGCCGGGGCAGGGGCCGGCGCGGGCGCTTGAGCGTGCGGTTTGGCCATCGCCGGTTGGGCCTGCGCGGGGGCGGTTGGGCGGGACGCGGCTTGAGGGGCTGCCTGTGGCGCTGCCTGAGACGGCGCGGGTTTCGCCGTCGGTTGGGCGGGGGCGGGACGCGGGGCCGGGGCGGGTGCCGCCGGTGCCGGGCGTTGCGCCGCCTGGGGCGCCGGTGCCGGTCTTGCGGGGGCAGGCTGCGGTGCGGGCTTTGGCGCAGGCGACGGCGCCATGGCGGGGGCCGGACGCTTGGGCGGCACGGGGTCGACGCGTCCGCCGGGGGCGGGCGGTTTGCCGCCTTGGGCGGCCTGACGGGCGGCATTGGCCAGGGCGGCGGCCATGTCGGGCATGGGCGGCTTCGCGGCCGGTGCGCCCGCGGGTTTGGCGGGGGCGGGCTTGGCGGGAGCGGGCGTTGCGGCACCGGCGGGCGTCTTGGCGGCGGGGGCTGCCGGCGCCGTACTTGGCGCGGCGGGTTTGGCCGGGGCGGCGGCGGGGGCCTTGCCGGCATCGGGTTTCGGCGCGTCGCTCTTCACGGCGTCTTCGGGTGGACGTTCCATGGGCTGCTGGCCGAACAGACGCGGCAGGATTTCCGCCGACGGCCCGGCCAGCGCCACGCGGCCCTGGTCGAGGGCGACCAGATCGTCGCAGGCGGCCAGCAGGATCGGGCTGTGGGTCACCAGGATGACGGAGCGGGTCTTGGAAATCTCGCGCAAGGTATCCCGCAGGGCCTGTTCCGCCTGACGGTCCAGGCTGGCCGAGGGTTCGTCCATCATCAATACGGATGGATCGCCGAGAAGGGCCCGGGCGATGGCGATGCGCTGGCGCTGACCGCCCGACAGGCGCGAGCCGGCTTCGCCGATGTCGGTGGCGTAACCGTCGGGCATGTCGATGATGAAGTGGTGGACGCCGGCGTGGGTCGCCGCCTTGATGACCTGTTCGTCCGAGGCGTCGGCATGGCGGTGGGCGATGTTGTCGCGGATGGTGCCGGCGAACAGCACGCATTCCTGCGGCACGTAGCCCATCCAGTCGGCCAGTTCATGGCGCGTGAACTGGGCGATGTCGGCGCCGTCCAGCAGCACGCGGCCGCTGGTCGGCCGGTACAGGCCCTGCAACACCTTCAACAGCGTCGTCTTGCCGGATCCGTTGCGCCCGACCAGGGCGTGAATGCCGCCTGCGGGCAGGCTGACGGTGACGTTGTTGAGGATCGGCTTGGTGCCTTCGACGTAGTTGAAGACGACGTTCTCCGTGCGCAGTTCGCCCTTGGGGGCTTCCAGTTCGATCTCGGACTCCGCGCGTTCGCTGATTGTCTCGAAAGTCTGGCCCAGGCGGTCGGCGGACTGTTTGAACGAATTGAAGGTGCGCCACTGGTTGACCAGCTGGTTGAGCGGTCCGAGCAGCCGGCCCGACAGCATGTTGGCCGCGATCAGCGAGCCCATGGTCATTTCCTGGTTGACGATGGCAAGCGCCCCCACGGTCGTCATCAGCAGCGTCGTGCACATGGTCAGCGAGCCGCCCAGGTTCGAATAGAAATCGGTCTTGGCGCCCCGCACGGCCGACTTTTCGATGTTGTCGGCGTGGCTCTGCTCCCAATGGGGGCGCATGGCCTGGTCGAGGGCAAGGGCCTTGATGGTGGTCCGCCCCTGGATCATTTCGGCGATCAGCTGGTCGCGCGAGATGGAGGACTGGCGTTCTTCCTGGTTGGCGGCGGCCATGACATTGCCCGACTTCCAGGCGACGAACATGAACAGCGGCAGGATGACCAGCAGCACCGGCGCCACGGGCGGCGCGATGACGATGATCAGGACAAGGAACATGAGGACGAAGGGCAGGTCGGTGATCAGCACGGCCGAGCCGCCGGACAGCGTATTGCGCACCGTGTCGACGTCGCGGAACAGGCCTTGCCAGTGGCCGGCGGGCTTGGATTCCAGTTCCGACAGCGGCAGCGACATCAGCTTGTCGAACAACTGGCGGCCGACCAGCACGTCGACGCGCAGCGCCACGGTCTGCATGACGCGCGAGCGCGCCAGCTTCAGCACTAGGTCGAAGATGATCACGGCGATCATGCCGATGACCAGCCCCCACAGGGTCGAGATGCCCTTGTGGAACACCACGCGGTCGAATACCTGCATGGAAAACACAGGCGTCGCCAGGGCCACCAGATTGATGAAGGCCGACATCAGCACGACCTCGCGAAAGGTCGGCATGAGCGATTTGACGAAGGGCTTCAGCCACGCCGTATTGTTGGGTTCCGCCATGGAATTCCCGCTGCTCCTAATATCCCAGCGTCAGGTTAATGTATGATGGTAAACACGGGATGAACAGGGGATGCGCGTAGGACGCTGCCCGAACGGCCCGGTTTCATGGCGTTTCGGCGCTCTGAATTTCCGCATATGCGGGCTTTCGGGCTGGCGGCATGGGCGCGAACCTGTGATAATGTGGCGGTAACTCCCACATTGCAGGTGGATTGCCGGGCAAAACCGAGTACCGGCGCCGCCAGGGGACGGGAGTGGTCTGCCCCGGAATCGTCCAGGACGAACCGGGAGGGCCAAGACAGGGGAGCTCAGAATTGCCTGACGAAGGCCGCGCGGACGTTATCCCGCCGACGGTGCCGAAAGGACCGAAGACGCCCGGCATGGCGATGCGCGCGTTGCGCGCCGTCGGACGTGGGTTCTATCGGTTCTTCCGCGGCGCCGTGCGGCTGGAACGCATCGTCGGCTACGTTCTGCTGTTCGGGTTCATTGCGCTTTACATCGCCGACCCCAAACCCGTTCAGTTCATGCGCCTCAAGGGCTTCGACTTTTTTCAGCAGATGAAGCCGCGCGAAATTCCGCCGCCCGAACGCAAACCCGTCACCATCATCGATCTCGACGAAAAAAGCCTGGGCGAGGTCGGTCAATGGCCGTGGCCGCGCAATATCCTGGCGCAACTGGTCGAAAACCTGATGAAGATGGGCGCCGTGGTGGTGGCCTTCGACATTGTCTTCGCCGAACCCGACAGAATGAATCCGTCCGCCATCGCGGATGCGCTGAAGGGCCTGGACGAGGATACCAAGAACAAGATCCGCCAGTTCAAATCCAACGACGAGATTTTCGCTGAAACCATCAAGCGGTCGCGCGTCGTGCTGGGCCAGTCGACGGTGGAAAACGAGCTTGAGGGCGTCAGGCTGCCGCCGGTGAAGAAATCCATCGCCATCCGCAAATACGGGCCCAACGTGCCCGACCCCCTGGACCTGCTGCCCAGCTTCCCCGCTCTGGTGCGCAACGTGCCGATCATCGAGCAGGCGGCCGCCGGGCGGTTCGGCGGGCACGGCATCTTCTCGATCATTCCCGAACAGGACGGCATCATCCGCCGCATTCCGTCGCTGTTCGTTCAGGGCAAGGACATGTTCCCGGCCCTCAGCGTCGAAATGCTGCGCCTCGCCACGGGGCGGCCGACGATCCTGGTCAAGGTCGATCAGGCGGGCATCAAATCGCTGGGCATCGCCAAGGGCCTGGAAATTCCCACGGACCAGAACGGCCGGATGTGGCCCTACTTCTCCAAGTCGGACAAGGCCAAGTACGTGTCGGCCGTAGATGTGCTGAACGGCACCGCCGACCCGGCGATGATCAAGGGCAAGCTGACCATCCTCGGCACCAGCGCCATCGGCCTCAAGGATATTCGCTCCATCCCGACGGAAAGCAACATCCCGGGGGTCGAGGTCCATGTGCAGATCATCGAAACCGTGCTCAACAAGGCCTATCTGACCCGCCCCAACTTCGCCCGGGGCGTGGAATTGTCGGTCATCCTGTTCGGCGGATTGGCGATGATCGTCCTGGTGCCCTGGGTGGGTGCCCTCTGGACCTTCATGGTGTTCGGCGTGACCACGGCCGGCGTCGGGTTCGGAAGCTGGCATGCCTTCGCCGAGTACCGGATGCTGATCGACGCGGTCTTCACCCTGGTCGCCATCTTCCTTCTGTATTCCACGCTGACCTATCTCAACTACGTCCGTGAAGAGGCATCGAAGAAACAGGTGCGCGGCGCCTTCGCCCACTATCTGTCGCCGGACATGGTCGAACGTCTGGCGGAAAACCCGGACAGCCTGAAGCTGGGCGGCGAAATGCGGGACATGACGCTGCTGTTCTGCGACGTGCGCGGCTTTACGACGATTTCCGAACAGTTCGATCCTGTCGGCCTGACGTCGCTCATCAACAAGCTTTTGACGCCGCTGACCAACGCGATCCTCAAGCGCAAGGGCACCATCGACAAGTACATGGGCGACTGCATCATGGCGTTCTGGAACGCGCCTTTGGACAACCCCAACCATGCCATGGACGGCTGTCGTTCGGCCCTGGCCATGCTGGCGGAAATGGAGCCGCTCAACACCAAGCTGGAACAGGAAGCCAAGGAAGAGGGCCGCAAGCACGTGCCGCTCAAGGTCGGTCTCGGCCTCAACTCGGGCCCCGCGGTCGTCGGCAACATGGGATCGGACATGCGGTTCGACTATTCCGTGCTGGGCGACACGGTGAACCTTGCCGCGCGCCTGGAAGGACAGTCCAAGTCCTATGGCATGAACGTGGTTCTCGGCCCCAACACCTACGAGGCGGTGAAGGACGAATTGGCCTGCATCGACCTGGATTTCATCCAGGTCAAAGGTAAACTGACAGGGGTCATGATCTACGGATTGCTGGGTGACGAGACCGTGGCCCAGAAGCCCGAGTTCCAGGAACTCCGCAAACTGATCTTCGACGCCCAGGAAGCCTACCGCGCCCAGAAATGGGACGAGGCGGAAGCCATGTTCAAGACCATCCGCGAGCGCGGCAACGACGCCAACAAGTGCTGGGATTTGGAAGCCAACCTGGACGTGCTGTGCGACGTCTACGAGGAACGCATCGCCGAATACCGGGTCAACCCGCCGCCGGCCGACTGGGACGGCGTGTTCGTGGCGACCAGCAAGTAATCAGCCCAGATCCAGCGTCGTCTCCATCACCGGCTCGTCGTCCAGCCTGTGGACCCGGAACCCCAGGTTGCGCACCATGTCCAGCATCGGGTGATTTTCCGCCATGACCTGGCCGGTCATGGTCTTCGTGCCGCGCGCCCGGCAATAGCCGATCATCTTTTCCAACAGCTTGTATCCCAGGCCCTGCCCCTTGAGGTCCGAGCGCACGATGATCGCGAATTCGCAGGTGTCGTTGTCGGGGTCGGTCACCGTGCGTACGACGCCGAGGGTTTCATGGCCGGCGCCACCGGCTTTGGGGGCCGAGGCGATGAAGGCCATTTCGCGGTCGTAGTCGATCTGCGTCAGGCGGGCGATTTCCGAATGGGGAAATTCACGGACCAGGCCGAAGAAGCGGAAGCGGATGTCCTCGGGTGTCAGCCGGTCGAGGAATTCACGGTGTTCCGGTTCGTCCTCGGGTCGGATCGGGCGCAGCAGCACCTCGAGGCCGTTGTGCAACGTGAACGGTTCTTCCAGCTCGGCCGGGTAGGGGCGGATCGCCAGGCCCCGCGACCGATCGCCCGCGGGGCTGGCGACGCGGATGCGGGCGTCCAGGGCCAGCACGCCGTTCTCGTCGGCAAGCAGCGGGTTGATATCCAGTTCGAGGATTTCAGGGATATCGACGACCATCTGCGAGATCTGGACCAGAGTCAGGCAGAGGGCGTCCATGTTCACGGGCGGACGGTCGCGGTAGCCTTGCAGCAGGCGCCAGATGCGGGTTCTGCTCACCAGATCGCGGGCCAGATGCATGTTGAGCGGCGGCAGCGTCACCGCCCGGTCGGCGATCACCTCGACCGCCGTGCCGCCCTCGCCGAACAGGATGACAGGCCCGAAGATCGCATCGCAGGTGACGCCGACGATCAGTTCGTGGGCCTTCGCGCGATCGGCCATGCGCTGCACGGTGAAGCCTTCGAGGCGGGCGTCGGGAAACTTATCGCCGATGATCTTCAGCATGCGTTCCGCCGAGGCGGCGACGGCTTCGGCCGTGTCGAGGAACAGGTCGACGCCGCCGACGTCCGACTTGTGACTGATGTCCGGCGACAGGATCTTCAAGGCCACGGGAAAGCCCATGGCCTGGGCCTTGGCGGCGGCCTCCGCGGGTGTGGCGACGATATGGGTTTCCACCGTCGGAATGCCGTAGGCCGCGAGCATCGATTTGGCTTCCGGTTCGCTCATCATGGCGTCGCCACCCGCGAGGTGCCCCTCGATCATCACCCGTGCGACGGCCGTTGCGGGGTTGAACTGTGCGGGCAGGGACATCGGCGTTTCCGTCAACATCTCCTGGTTTCGCTTGTAGGTGATCAGGTGCATGAAGGCGCCGACGGCTTCGCCCGGGGTGTCATAGGTCGGCACCCCCGCATCGCGCAGCATCTTGCGCGCCGGTGCGACCGCCTGCTCGCCGACCCAATTGGCCAATATGGGCGCCTTGGTCTCGCGCGCGACATCGATGACCGCCTGTGCCGCCGCCGTGCTGGACGCCGTCGCCGTCGGCGCGTGCATGACCAGGACGGCGTCGGCTTCCTTGGCCGCAAGCACGGTCCGCATGGCGGCGGCGTAGCGTTCCGGCGGCGCGTCGCCGATGATGTCGGCGGGGTTTCCGTGCGACCAGGATGCCGGTAGCACCTTGTCCAGGGCGGTCAGGGTGGCGTCGGAAAACGTGGCCAGCCGCCCGCCCGACTGGATCAGCCGGTCGACCGCCATGACCCCGATACCGCCGCCGTTGGTCACGATGGCGAGCCGGTCGCCGGGAAATTTCGGCGCCCGGGCCAGGGTTTCGACGGCGGCGAAGATTTCCTCGATGGTGTCGACGCGCAGCATGCCGGCGCGGCGGAAGGCGGCGTCGTAGACCGCGTCGGTCCCGGCCAGCGCGCCGGTATGGGAACGGGCGGCCTGCGCGCCGGCGTCGCTGCGCCCGGCCTTGATGACCAGAATGGGCTTGTTGCGCGATGCCGCGCGGCCGGCCGACATGAAGGCGCGCCGTTCGTGGATCGATTCCACATACAGCAGGATCGCCCGCGTGCCCGGGTCGCTGCCCAGATAGTCGAGCACGTCGCCGAAATCCGTATCCAGCGCGTCACCCATGGAGATGAAATGAGAAAAGCCGATACCGCGCGCCCGCGCCCAATCCAGCACGGCGGTGCACATGGCGCCCGACTGGCTGGCGAAGGCGATATTGCCGGGCAGGGCCGGCAGGTGGGCGAAGCTGGCGTTGAGTCCGATCCCCGGCACCAGCAGGCCGAGACAGTTGGGGCCCAAGAGCCGCATGCCGTACCCGCGCGCGATGGCCAGAACCTCGGCCTGGGCCGAGGCCCCGCCGTCGGACGCCGCGGCGGCAAGGCCCGCCGTCAGTACGATGGCGGCGCGGGTGCCGCGCCGGCCCAGGTCGTCGATGATTTTCGCTACCGTGGCGGGTGGCGTGCAGATAATGGCCATGTCCGGCGTTTCGGGAAGATCGGCGACATCGTCATAGGTCAGCACCCCGGCGACGGCCCGATAGTGCGGATTGACCGGCATGATGGGGCCGGAAAAGCCCCCTTCGAGGAGGTTGTGCATGACCAGATTGCCGACCGATCCCTTGCGGTCCGACGCGCCGATCACGGCGACCGAAGTGGGGCGGAACAGCTTGTTGAGGTTTCTGACGGTCATGGGGGCGCCTAACTATTCGCGGCTCAGGTTAGCCCGGTAATGTTTCAGAGCCATCGCAAATTTTGCAGCGCAGCATGCGCGGGGTGCCGGGTGCGGCCGGTTTATTTCGAGGTCATGACCCAGACGCCGTTCCAATCCTTGGGCGGTTCCGCCTTCAGCATTTCGCAGCGCCCGATATAGGTTTCCGCCAGCTTGTCGTTGGGGTTGAGGGCGATGGCTTCCTTGAAGGCCTTGGTGGCCTTGTCCCAATCGCCCTTGTCGTAATGGCTGCGCCCGGATTTGAAGTGGTTCACCGCTTCCATCAGGTTGGGGAAGGTTTCGTCCGTGTGGAAGTCGAGGACTTCGTAAACGCCGACCGGCTCGGTCTTGCCCTTGACGATCACCTTGTCGATGTCGCGAATGCGGTAGGTGCCCTTGAGCTTGCGGTAGGTGAATTCCGAGATCAGCAGCCGCGCCGAATACTGTTTGCAGGCACTTTCCAGACGCGCGGCCAGGTTCACGCCGTCGCCGATCATGGTGAAGTCCATGCGCTTGGGTGATCCGATGTTGCCCGACACGATGTTGCCCGTGTTCAGGCCGATGCCCATGTCGATGGGCATGTCGCCCTTCTTCACGCGGATCACGTTCCATTCGTCCAGTTCGCGGAGCATGGCGATGGCGGCGCGCACCGCCCGGTCCTCGCAGTCCTCGAGCGGCAGCGGCACGCCGAACCCGGCCATGATCGCGTCGCCGATGAACTTGTCGAGCATGCCGTTCTCGCGCGAGATGCAGTCCACCATGATGGTGAAGTATTCGTTCAGCATCTGCACCGTGCCCTGCGGGCCCAGGCTTTCCGTCAGGGTCGTGAAGCTGCGCACGTCCGAGAACAGGATGGTCGCTTCCAGGCTCTTGCCGCCCAGGATGTCCTCGCCGCCCTTCATCAACTGGTCGGCCAGGCCCGGGTCCATGTAGCGCGACATGGTCGACTTCATGCGCTTTTCCGAGGAAATGTCCTCAAGCATCAACATGGAGCCGAGCTTCTTGCCTTCCTCCGTCGTCAGCGGCAGGAAGTGCACGTTGACGGACTTGGTTTCGGCCCCCTGCTTGAGTTCCTGGTCCATGGTGATGTCCGGCTCCTGGGTTTCCTCCAGAAGCTCCAGGCGCTCGTTGATCCAGGGGTTCTCGATGGCGAAGAACTCCTGCGCCTCCTTGCCGATGATGTCGTCTTCGTCCTCGCAGTGCAGGATGCGCAGGCCCGCGGCGTTGCAGGTCACGACCTTGCCGTCCTCGTCGATGGTGACCACGCCGTTCGACATGCTTTCCAGCATGCTTTCGTTGTAGTTCTTCATGTTCTGGACGTCTTCGAACAGCTTGGCGTTTTCGAGCGCGATGGAAACCTGCGCCGTGAACGCCTTCAGCCGCGTTTCGTCCTCTTCCGTGAACGGCCCGCCGCGCTTGTTCAAAACCTGGGTCACGCCGATCATCTTGCCCGCCTTGTTGACCACGGGCACGCAGAGGATGGAGCGCGTGAAATACCCGGTCTTCTTGTCGAAGGCCGGATTGAAGCGCAGGTCCGCATAGGCGTAGGGAATGTTGATTGTGTCGCCGGAACAGAACACGGCGCCGGCGATGCCCAGATGATTGGGCAGGCGGATTTCGCCCAGGGAATCGCCCATCGCCACGCGGGAAAACAGCTCGTTGGTCTTTTCGTCGTTGAGGAACAGGGTCGAGCGATCTGCCGACAACATGCGGGTCGCTTCGGACATCACGCGCGACAGCAGCGAGCCCAGTTCCAGGTTCGACGTCACGTCCGACACCATGTCCAGGAACTTCATTTCCTGTTCCCGGCTTTTCTTCATGCTCTCGACGAACTGCGTGCTCTGCAACGCGACGGCGGCCTGGGTGGTGATGGCTTCAAGCAGGGCCAGATCGTCCTCGTTGAAGGGCTGGCCGCCCTTCTTGTTCAGGCATTGGACGACGCCGATGATTTCGTCCTTCACCGTCTTCACCGGGGCGGCGCAGATGGTATTGGTCTTGAACCCGGTCTGTTCGTCCACGGAGCGGTTGAAGCGTTTGTCCGTATAGGCGTCGTCGATGGTCTCGCCGATGCCGGACGTGAACACGGCGCCGGCGATCCCGGTGTTGTTGAGGATGCGGATTTCGCGCTGGAAATTGCCCTGGGCGACACGGGAATACAGTTCGCCCGTGGCCGGATCGTTGAGGAACAGGGTGCCGCGTTCGGCATCCAATTCATAGACGATGACCTCGACCAGGGTTTCCAGAACCTCGTCCAGGGATTCGATGCCGGCGACCCGGCGCGACACGTTCAGCAGCATCTCCGCCTGTTTCAGGCGGCGGTCGGCCTCGTGCAGTTTGCGGTGGATTTCCTCGTCCGTGACCGGCGGCTTGGCGGCGCTTGCGGTCGGGCGGGCCGGGGCGCCGCCCGCAACGTCGCGCTCGATGGTGCCGGGTGAGGGAAGGTTGCTGCTCATTGCCGCGCTTCGGACCCCCGCTGGGATTTGACCTCAAGGGTACGCCGCAGGGTGACGATGGCCTGTTGCAGTTCACCGACCTCGTCCCGGCGGGTCCGGTTCAGTTCCTGCACCGTCTCCTGATGCCGGAAATTCAGGTCTTCCATTTCCTGCCGCAGACGGGCGGCCGTCGCCTTCAGTTGCTGGATTTCGTCGCGCCCGGCGGAAACGGCCTCGTTCAGCTCCCTCTCTTTTTCCAGCTTGAGCGTCTCCATCTCGTCGCGCAGCGCCTGAATGGTGTTTTTCAACTGAGTGATCTCGTCGTTGCCGGCGGCGCGTTCTTCCTGAACTTCCTTCTGGCGGGCGAAGTTCAATTGTTCCATTTCTTCGCGGAGCGCTGCGGCCGTGTCCTTGAGTTGCTTGATTTCGTCGATGCCCTCGGCACGCGCTTCCTGCTCGACACGCTGCATGTCGAAGACCTTGTTTTCAAGTTCCTCGCGGAGCGCGGCGACGGTTTCTTTCAGTTGCCGAATCTCAAGCTGTGCATCCCGCAGGTCATTCGACTCTGTGGCGGGTGAGACCGGATCACTCATCCTCGAACACCTTTCCGCCTGTGGCGGTACTTTTGAGCATCTTCCGACCGCCATCTTAGCATGCGGATGGAACATCGTCGTGACTGCTCGTAACATAGTCGCGCCCTTCAGGGGCGGGCGTCAAGATTGCTTGTCGTTCAATTGCTTATGCCGGGATGCCGCCGGATGATGACTGCCGTGTGCCGGGATTGCGCGACCCTGTGGGAGGCCCCGCCGGGGGCTTCGGCCGGGCGCTGTCCGCAATGCGGCGGGCGGCGGGTTTTCTGCCATCCCGAGCTGGCGTCCCTGACCCTGGCCCATATCGATTGCGACGCGTTCTACGCCAGCGTGGAGAAGCGCGACAATCCGGCCATCGCCGGACGCCCGGTGATTGTCGGCGGCGGGCGGCGGGGGGTGGTCGCGGCCTGCTGCTATATCGCGCGAATCTCGGGCGTGCGCTCGGCCATGCCCATGTTCCAGGCGCTCAAGCGCTGCCCCAAGGCCGTGGTCATCCGCCCGGACATGGAAAAGTACCGGCGCGCCGGCCATCAGATCCGCGCCATGATGGAGGATCTGACGCCATTGGTGGAGCCGATCAGCATCGACGAGGCCTTTCTCGACCTTGCCGGGACCCAGGCCTTGCACAAGGGGCCGCCGGCGGTGACCCTGGTGCGCCTGGTCAAGCGGATCGAGGATGAGGTCGGCGTCACGGCCTCCGTCGGCCTCAGCTACAACAAGTTCCTGGCCAAGGTCGCGTCGGATTTGGACAAGCCGCGGGGATTCGCCGCCATTGGCCGCGCCGACGCGGCGGATTTCCTGAGGGACAGGCCCGTGGGCTTGATTTGGGGGGTGGGCGGCAGCCTGCGCGGGCGCCTGGAAAAGGACGGCGTGACGCGCATCGGCGACCTGCTGCGCTTTGATGAACGGGACTTGACGGCGCGCTACGGCGCCATGGGCAGCCGGCTTTACAATTTCGCGCGGGGCCAGGACGACCGCCGCGTGACCCCGGGCGGCGACGCCAAAAGCGTCTCGGCGGAAACCACCTTCGACGAAGACATCGGCGATCTGGAAAGCCTCAAAGCCGTGTTGTGGCGGCTTTCAGAAAAGGTCTCGTCCCGCCTGAAAGGCAAGGGAATCGAAGGCGGCACGGTTGTTCTCAAGCTGAAGACCGACAAGTTCCGGCAGCTGACGCGCTCGCGCCGGCTGGACCGCCCGACGCAGCTGGCCGAGGCCATCTACCGCGCGGCCCTACCGTTGCTGGAGAAAGAGACCGACGGAACGCGGTTCCGCCTGATCGGGACGGGCGTGCAGAACATCGCCCCCTTGGGGACCGGTGCGCCGGAAACGGGCGATCTTCTGGCCGGGACGGGCGACCGCCCACGCAAGGTCGAGGAAGCCATGGACCGGGTGCGCGGCAAATTCGGGGTGAATGCGATCAAGAAAGGCCGCTCTCTCTGATCTTGTCTTGCCATTCCGTCACCAGCCGTCGCAGCGGGCCTGTGTCGCGCGGTAGCTGTCGACGGTGTCCAGGCGGGCGTCGGCGGTGGCCATGTCCTGCTGCATGCGCTCGATCAGGGGCGTCAGGCGGTCGCGCAGCAGATTGACGAAATACCGGGCGCCCGTGCTCATGGAGCCGGCAACCTGCGGTGCGGCGGCGGCCGCTTCGCCGGCTAGGCGGGCGCGGATGTCGGGCAGGTAGCGGGCCAGGGTGTCCTGAAAATTGCGCACGTGCTGGTTTTCGTGTTCCAGGATCACGTCGTACTGGCAGCTGCCGGGACGGTAGCGGCGGTCGACATAGACGTCGATGCGGTCGTAACCGATGGTCAGTTCCGCGTCCTTCAGCCCGACGCAGAACCCTTTCGCCAGGCGTTGGCCCTGCACCTGGACGCGGAATTCCCATTTCAGATCCCGGCCCATCAGCCCGACCGGATGCCAGTCGGCCTGGGCCGCGGCCCCACCCGCGCGGCGGCGCTTGGCCTCCAGCTGTTTGCCGGAAAAACCGTTGGAAAACCGGATGCTGCCGCGGTTTTCCGTCAGCCGGGTGGTCGTCTCGACCCCGGGCAGGCGGCAATCCGCGGCCCGTGCGGGCGCCCACGGCATGGTTCCCAGAAGCATCAGGGTAAGGGGCAGAAGCGCCAGACAGGGCCGCAAGCGGCGAATCCTCCGAACAATGCGGCGCCGACCGGCACCGCCCTGTCTGAGATAATACCGCAAGACGTGCCCGTCCAGGTTTCCGGGCCGGGTGAATTGACGCGGCCCTCGTCCCGGATTACCAACAATCCCAAGGGGGGCCTGATACCGTAGGGAACATCCAGGCCATGACGTTTCAATCCACCGTGCCGGGCTTCGGCAAGAAGGTGATCATCGAGGTTCGCGTCAACGAATACATGGCGCGCGACGTCAATCCGAACGTGCCGTTCACGCCCGACGAGATCGCCGAGGCGGCGGCCGCCTGCCGCGCGGCGGGGGCGTCGATCTGCCACTATCATGCGCGCAACGCCGACGGCTCGCCCAACCACGACCCCGACGCCTACTTCGAGACGATCCGCAAAATCCGCGCGGCCAGCGACATCATGATCCATCCGACCCTGGGCCAGGTGACGCTGAAGTCCTCGGACGAGGCCCGTTTGCAGCACATCGTCAGGGCATCGCAGGATCCGGCCCTGAAGCCCGATTTCGCGCCCATCGACATCGGTTCCACCAACGTTGACGTCTATGATCGGGCGGCCAAGCGCATGAAGACGGACGAACTGGCCTATGTGAACACGCCCAAGACCTGCGCCTATTTCGCCGAGCGCATGCGCGAAATCGGGGTCAAGCCGGTCATCGTGTCCTGGACCGTGCCATTCACCCGCATGTTCGAGGCGTTTTCGGAAATGGGCCTGGTCGATCAGCCGGCCTATCTGCTGTTCGCGTTGTCGGATTCTGGCTATCTCGGGGGCCATCCGGGCACCATCAAGGGCCTGATGGCGCATCTCGAATTCCTGCCCCAGGGTGCCCGGTTCGAATGGTCGGTCAACAACAAGGTCGGCAATCTGTTCGGCCCGGCGGCGCTGGCGCTGGAAATGGGCGGGCATGTGGCGATCGGCCTGGGCGACTATCCCTATCCGGAACTGGGCACGCCGACCAACGCCGATCTGGTCAAGCGCGTCGCGCAAATGGCCGAGGCATTCGGCCGCGAACCGGCGACCCCGGCCGAGACCCGGGCGATGCTGGGCATGGCCTGACGCCGGGTTCGCCCGGGTGCGTGCGGAATCTGCTGATTTCAGTGTCCGGGTCGGTATAAACTGAATTTCGGGAGCGGGGGAATCCTAGCCAAAGGAGACCTGAGGGTGAAATACCAAGTTTCAGAAAAAGGAAACGTCGCTACGGCGCGGATTTCCGGGCAGATGACGTTTTCCGACCGGGGGGAGGTTTCCGGTCTGGCGCTTGCCCTGACGCGCGGGAATTTGCCTGAAATCGTCGTTGATCTTTCCGCCGTCGAATACATTGATTCGGCGGGGTTGGGCGTTCTTTTGATCCTGCGCGAAGCGGCCCAGGAAAAGGGTCGGACAATCACGCTTACCGGCATGACAGGTAGCGTCAAGGAGGTCCTCGACCTTGCCTGTTTCGATACGCTGTTCACGTTCAAGCCCTGACCCATATTGATCCAGCGGGGAAACCGGCATGCCGAATGTCCGGGTCCTGATCGTCGATGACGAGGAATTCAATCGTCAGACCCTGAGATATTGTCTGGAGCCGGAAGGCTTCGTGATTGACGAGGCCGCTAACGGCGCCGAGGCCTGGGCCATGCTCTCCGGCGGCGAGGCGCAATACGATGCCATTCTCCTTGACCGGAAAATGCCTGAAATGGATGGCATGGAAGTGCTCGCCAAGATCAAGGGCGATCCGGGCCTGAAGGCCATTCCGGTGATCATGCAGACGGCCATGGACCTTGAGGCTGAAATCGTCGATGGCATCGAGGCGGGGGTCTATTACTACCTGACCAAACCTTATGACGTTGACGTTTTGGTTTCCGTCGTGCGCGGGGCGACCGACAATTTTGCCCGCCAACAGCGCCTGCAACAGGAACTGGCCAAACGATCCGGCGCGATCAGGTTGTTAGCCGAAGGCCGCTTTGTCTTCATGACGCCGCAGGAAGCCGACTCCCTGGCCGTTCTGCTGGCCGGCGGTTTCGAGCGCCCACCAGCCGTCGCCATGGGGTTGTCGGAATTGATGATAAACGCCGTTGAGCACGGCAATCTTGAATTGGACTACAAAAACAAATCGGCCCTCATGGCCGAGGGACGTTGGGACGCGGTCATCGACGCGCGCCTGCGCGAAGCCCCCTACAAGGACCGGCGGGTCACGGTGGAAGTGACCCGGACCGCCACGCACACACGTTTCAGAATCACCGATGAAGGCAAGGGGTTCGATTGGCATTCCTATGTCGACCTGACCCTGGAGCGGGCGTTCGATACCCACGGGCGCGGCATCGCCATGGCCCGGAAAATGGCGTTCGAGGCGATGGCCTACATGGGGGCCGGCAATATCGTCGAAGCGATGGCGCGGCATGGGCCGGCGCCCATTTCCGTCGAAGCCGGCGCGCGGGGCCCTGCTATCGCTCTGGTCGGGCCGATTACGGACGAGGTCGCAGACAGATTGCGCGCAGTCGGGGATTGGCGCGTGGTGACAAATGACGGCGCCGCCGCTTTGCCTGGGACGGCATTGACGGTCTCGGCGTCCGGGGCAGGGGGGGTCACTCTCCATCACGGCGATGCCGCCACGCCGCCGCTCGCCCTGCCGGAGGACCTTGATCTGGTCGAAGCCATAGCGCGGGCGGTCATCCTGCCCGCAAGCATGGAGATCGGCAGCGACGCCGATATCCGCCTGTCCCCGGCTTTATCCCGCTACCAGAAATCCCTGCTGCCCGATCCCGCGGTGCTTGGCGGTGGGGTCGGGGTGCGACTCACGGCCTGGTCGATCGCCTGCAGCGGCGTCAACGGGGACATCTGGGGTGGACGGGTTCTGGCGGACGGGCGGCTTGCCCTGTTCATAGCCGATATGACCGGCCACGGCCCGGTCGCCGGTGTTAATGCGCTGCGGGTGCAGGCGCTTGCTTCCGTTTTTGAAGATCCGCCTGACGCTATATTGCGCCGGCTCGACGGAATCCTCAAACAAGCCCTGCCGACCGGCGAATATGCCGCCATGTTGTATGGGATCGTCGATGTCGCGGCCCGAAGGTTCGACTACGCGGCCGCCGGGGTGCCCCATCCCGTTGCGTTTCCTGCCGACGGCAGTGATCCCGTGTCCGGTCAAGGCAAGGGCCTGCCCGTCGGCGCCAGCGGCAATTTTCCCTATGAACTGCGGCGCTTGGACATACCCCGGGGCGGGTCCCTAGTGCTATTCACGGACGGCCTATTCGCCTTGATGGACGGGGATGTCACCGCCGCCCATGCCTTTGAACGTCTTATTGCCAGGCTGGCGGATGCGAACAGTGATGGTGGGGTGGCGAAGGCTCTCACGGGATTGATTGATGGCCATTCCGGGCCTTCGGCCGATGACATAACGGCGTTGTGTCTGACGTTTGCGGAGTGATCCAAGGCGGCCATGGCAACGAAAAAGGGCCAGCCCTGGCATCAGGACTGGCCCTCTTAATTGGCTCCGGCGGCAAGACTCGAACTTGCGACAAGTCGGTTAACAGCCGACTGCTCTACCAACTGAGCTACGCCGGATCAGGCGTGGAGGCGCGGACCGGAATCGAACCGGTGTACACGGCTTTGCAGGCCGCTGCGTAGCCACTCCGCCACCGCGCCCCAGATGGCACCAAAGTGCCGGGGCTTAATCCCCCAGGAAACAACCCCGTTGCGGAGGTCCCTTCCAAGGGCCAGGCTGACCGGCTTCGGCCCACAGAGGGCGGGACATTACATACTGACCCCCCGGTGGTCAAGCAACTGTTCCGGCGAATTTCCAGGCATCGGAAATGGCCTGGAAAAGGGCGCTGAAATGCGCGCCGCCATTGTGTTCGCCGACGGCTGGGACTATACAGAATTCAGCCAAATCGGGCCCCCAAGCGGCCCGTTCCAACGCGAAGGAGAACCGGCGACATGGATTTCGCAGCCGCGCGCCGTAACATGATCGATTGTCAGGTCCTGCCCAACCGGGTCACGGACGAGCGTGTCATTGCCGCCATGGCGGACATGCCGCGTGAGGCATTCGTGCCCGAAGCGAAGCGGTCCATCGCCTATGTGGACGAGGCCCTTGCCGTCGGCGGCGGGCGTTATCTGATGGAGCCCATGATCACCGCGCGTCTGTTGCAGACCGCGCGCATCGGCGCCGACGACGTGGTGTTGTGCATCGGCTGCGGCACCGGCTATTCGCCGGCCTTGCTGTCCAAGCTGGCGAATACGGTGGTGGTCGTCGAAAGCGACAAGGCGATGGCCAAGCAGGCTCAGGAAACCTTGGCGGGGCTTGGCATTGACACGGTTGCGGTGATCGACGGCAAGATGGCCAACGGTTATCCGAAACAGGCCCCCTACGACGTTATTTTCTTTGACGGCGCCGTGCCCAACGTGCCGGAAAAGATCGAAAAGCAGTTGGCCGAGGGCGGCCGTCTCGTGGCGGTCTGCTCGAAGCGTGGCTCCGCCGTCGGCAGCGCCGTCCTGGCGGCGCGTTTCGGCGGCCATATCTCCCACCGCGATCTGTTCGACGCGGGAACGCCGGACCTTCCCGGGTTCGAGCTGGAGGAAGCCTTCACCTTCTGACGCAGCCGAATCCGATGCGGGTTGGCACCATGAGGCGGTCGAAGGTTGTATATGCAAGTTTTTGAATTATCTGTATTTTTGCACGTATTTTGTTGAAATCTGGACGCGGCGAATGCAGGTAGTATGTTAACCCAACACAACCACAGGCGAGTAACGGCCTTGATCACGCGAATCCTTTCCCCCTTTCAGTACGTTCCCGGAATTTCCCGCGCCGCCGCCGGTGCCGCGGTGCTTGCCGGAGCGCTTGCCTTCGCGCCGACGCCGGCCCAGGCACAGACCCTGGCCGAGGCGCTGATTGCCGCCTATTCCAATAACCCGACCCTGGCGGCCCGCCGGGCGCGTTTGCGCGCCACGGACGAACAGATGCCCCAGGCGCTGTCCAACTGGCGGCCGTCGGTCGCCATCACGGGCTCCACGGGCAAGGAGTACAATTCAAGCACCCTGCGGGCCGGCGGCTTCGGGGGGCGTTCGCAGAACCGTACCCCCCAGACCCTCGGTGTGTCGGTAACACAGCCGCTGTTCCGCGGCGGGCGCACCGTCGCCGCCACCGAAGAGGCGGAACATGCCGTCCGTGCCGAGCGCGCGCGCCTGATCGACACGGAACAGGACATTCTGCTGTCCGCCGCGACGGCCTATCTGAACGTGTTCCGCGACGAGGCCGTTCTGGCGCTCAACATCAACAACGAAAAGGTCCTCAAGCGTCAACTTGAAGCGACCAAGGACCGCTTCGAGGTCGGCGAAATCACGCGTACCGACGTGCACCAGGCCGAAGCCCGCCTGGCCGGCGCCACGGCCGACCGCATCCGGGCCGAGGCCAATCTGGAAAACTCGCGCGCCACCTACGAAAACGTGGTCGGCCTGCCGGCGCCGAGGAATCTGGAGCTTCCGGGTGATCCCGGCGGGTTGCCGAAGGACCGGCTTGACGCCATCAAGCTGGCCGCGACCACCAACCCCAACGTCATCGCCGCGGAGTTCGACCGCAAGGCGGGCCAGAAGGCCGTGCGCGAGGTGAAGGGGGAGTTGCTGCCCGAGGTTGATGTGACCGCAAGCTTCGACCGGGCGTTTGAAACCTCTTCCGACAGAGGAATATCGAATTCCGCGGATATCAGACTCAACCTTACGGTCCCGATCTATCAGCAGGGGGCGGTCTATTCCCGCCTGCGCGAAGCCAAGCAAAGCCTTGCCGAACTGACCCGCAACATCGACCAGGCCCGCCGTGACGCCATCGAGGACGCGACCAGCGCCTGGGAGAACTTGCAGACGGCCCGCGCCCGCGTGGTGTCGTTCAGCGCCCAGATCGAAGCCAACGTGGTCGCCCTGGACGGGGTCGAGCGCGAGGCCGCCGTGGGCTCGCGCACGGTTCTGGACGTTTTGGACGCGGAACAGGAATTGCTGGATTCCCGCGTCGGTCATACGGAGGCCCAGCGTGACGAACGGGTCGCCGCGTTCGAACTGTCGGCCGCCATTGGCCGGATGACCGCCACGGATCTGAAATTGGCCGTCGATGTTTACGATCCGCGCATGCATTACGACGAAGTGCGCGGCAAGTGGGTCGGCGGATCGAGCAGCGAAGAGGGCAAGTAGGGCGGTTTTCGCCCCTTGTCGTCGCTGATGACGGTGGCGCCCATGACGGCGCCCGACAATTAATTCCTGTGATATACCAAATATTAACGATCAACGTGGGTTAATGGCTGGTGTATCTTGGGAAAAGTGGCGTGACTCGGGCCTGCGTGGGAGTGGGGAGCCGGGGACCGCGACAAGAATTGATGGGCATGCGGGATTATGAGCGAAGAAGCCGAAGCCGCTGAAGGCGGCGAACCTTCGATGGAAGACATCCTTTCTTCCATCCGCAAGATTTTGGCGGAGGAAGAGGATGAAGAGGGAGGCGATGCGCCGGCCGAGCAGGCTGCCGCGCCGGAGCCCGAGCCCGAACCGGCGCCTGCGCCGGCGCCCGAGCCGGAACCCGAGCCGGAACCCGACATCGAAATGACCGACATGGACGAGCCGGAGCCCGAACCGGAGCCGATGCCCGAACCGGAAGACCTGTTCGAGCCGGAACCGGAACCCGTGGCCGCCGCCGCGCCGCCGCCCCCTCCGCCGCCGCCCATGCCGGAGCCGGAACCGATGGCGGACATCATGGAATTGACGCCCGACATGGTCGCCCCCGACGCCATCATGTCGCGGCCGACCTCGCTGCACGGCTCGGACGTTCTGGCCGAATTGGCCAAGGCGATCCTCGACCGCCGCGACCTGCCGGTGATGTCGTCGGGCGACGCGTCGCTGGAAGGCATCGTGCGCGAGATGCTGAAACCGATCCTGCGCGAATGGCTGGACCGCAATCTGCCGTATCTGATCGAGCGCCTGGTGAAGAAGGAAATCGACACCATGGTCAACCGCGCCGAAGGGCTCGACAACTGGGGCTGATCCCGTAAGGGAAGGCGCGTGAAAAAGAATCGAAATGATGACCCCGGGGGCTTTGTTCCCCGGGGTTTTTCGTTGTATACCCGCCCATCCCCATCCACTGACTTAACGCCCTCCCGAGGACCCTGCTTCCATGGCCGAACTGGAAAAAACCTACCACCCCGACGCGGTGGAAACCCGCCGCTACCAGGAATGGGAACAGAGCGGCGCCTTCGCGCCCGGCCAGGGACAGGTCGAGGGTGGCAACGGCCAGCCCTATACCATCGTCATCCCGCCGCCCAACGTGACCGGCAGCCTGCACATGGGGCATGCGCTGAACAACACGTTGCAGGACATCCTGATCCGCTACCGCCGCATGAAGGGCGATGCGGCCCTGTGGCAGCCGGGCACGGATCACGCGGGCATCGCCACGCAGATGGTGGTTGAGAGGATGCTCGAGGCCGAGGGCGTGAAGCGCACGGATCTGGGCCGCGACAAGTTCGTCGAGCGGGTGTGGGACTGGAAGGCGGAATCCGGCGGCACCATCACCAAGCAGCTGCGCCGGCTGGGGGCCTCCTGCGACTGGTCGCGCGAACGCTTCACCATGGACGAGGGCCTGTCCAAGGCCGTGGTCAAGGTGTTCGTGGAACTGCACAAGCAGGGCCTGATCTACCGCGACAAGAGGCTGGTCAACTGGGACCCCAAACTGCATACGGCGATCTCGGACCTTGAGGTCGAACAGCGCGAGACCAAGGGCAAGATGTGGTACTTCAAGTATCCCATCGAAGGTCAGGATGGAAAGTTCATCACCGTCGGCACGACCCGCCCGGAAACCATGCTGGGCGACACCGGTGTCGCCGTGCATCCCGACGACGAACGCTATACGGACCTGGTCGGCAAGAACGTGGTGCTGCCGATCACCGGCCGTCTGATCCCCATCGTCGCCGACCATTACGCCGATCCGGAAAAGGGATCGGGCGCGGTGAAGATCACCCCGGGCCACGATTTCAACGACTTCGAGGTCGGCAAGCGGGCCGGGCTCGACATCATCAACATCCTCGATGAGAACGCGTGCATCATCACCGACAAGCCGGTCAATCGTGCTCTTGATTATGTGGCACCAATTTCTCCAGGTGGGGCCAAATACGCTATGACTGACCGGGAATTGGCCAGCGATATTGGAATTCCGGAAAAATTCCATGGCATGGAGCGGTTCAAGGCGCGCGACGCCGTGCTGGCGGAGATGGAGGGCCTGGGCCTGCTGGAGCGGGTCGAGGACAACGACATGACCGTGCCCCACGGCGACCGGTCTGGCGTGGTGGTCGAGCCCTGGCTCATGGATCAGTGGTTCGTCGACGCCAAGACGCTCGCCAAGCCGGCCATCGAGGCGGTGGAAAGCGGCAAGACCCAGTTCGTGCCCAAGACCTGGGAAAACACCTATTTCGAATGGATGCGCAACATCCAGCCCTGGTGCGTGTCGCGCCAGCTGTGGTGGGGGCATCAGATCCCGGCCTGGTTCGGCCCCGACGGCGCCGTGTTCGTGGAAATGAGCGAGGAGGCCGCCCAGGCCGCCGCCGACGCCCATTACGGTAAGGCGGTCGAGCTGACCCGCGACCCGGACGTGCTGGACACCTGGTTCTCCTCGGCCCTGTGGCCGTTCTCGACCCTGGGCTGGCCCGACGAGACGCCGGAACTGGCGCGCCACTATCCCACGGACGTGCTGGTCACCGGCTTCGACATCATCTTCTTCTGGGTCGCCCGCATGATGATGATGGGCCTGCATTTCATGGGCGAGGTGCCGTTCCACACGGTCTACATCCACGCCCTGGTGCGGGATGAGAAGGGCCAGAAGATGTCCAAGTCCAAGGGCAACGTCATCGACCCCCTGGATTTGATCGAGAAGTTCGGCGCCGACGCCCTGCGCTTCACCCTGACCGCCTTCGCCGCCCAGGGCCGCGACGTGAAGATGTCGGAAAGCCGGGTCGAGGGTTACCGCAATTTCTGCACCAAGATCTGGAACGCGGCCCGGTTCTGCGACATGAACGAATGCCGCGTCGATCCTGATTTTAATCCGAATTCAGTTAACTCGACCTTGAACCGCTGGATCGTCGGCAAGGTGTCCGAGGCCGAGACGGCCATGACCACGGCGCTCGACGCCTACCGTTTCAACGACGCGGCGGGGGCGCTCTATTCCTTTACCTGGAACACCTTCTGCGACTGGTACCTGGAATTCGCCAAGCCCGTGTTCATGGGATCGGACGAAACCGCCAAGGCCGAAACCCGCGCCACCACGGCCTGGGTGCTGGATCAGATCATCACCCTGCTGCATCCCATCGTGCCGTTCATCACGGAAGAGCTGTGGCAGACCCGGGCCGAACGCGCGCAGCCGCTGATCACCACGCCCTGGCCGGCCTACGACCCGGCCCTGGTCGATACCGCCGTCAACGCGGAAATGGACTGGGTGGTGCGCCTGATTTCACAGATCCGCGCCGTGCGTTCGGAAATGAACGTGCCGCCCAAGGCGAAAATTCCCATGCTGCTGAAGGACGGCGACACGGCCGCCCAGGCGGCGCTGGCCACGCACCGCGACCTGATCCTGCGTCTTGCCGGCCTGTCCGACGCGGGCGTGCTGACGGGCGAGGTTCCCAAGGGCGCGGTGCAGGACGTGCTCGACGGTGCCATGATGATCCTGCCGATCGCCGACGCCATCGACCTGGAGGCCGAAAAGGCGCGGCTTCTGAAGGAAATCGCCAAGCAGGACGCGGAAATCGACCGCTTCGAGAAGAAACTGGGCAACGCCAAGTTCGTCGCCAACGCCCCAGCCGAGGTGGTCGAAACCGAACGCGAGAAGCTCGGCGAGGCCCAGGCCACCCGCGGGCGCCTGGACGAGGCCCTCAAGCGTCTGGCGACGGTGGGCTGATTTCCCGTTTCGCCGGCGGCATTGATCCTATTCTCCTAATATGCGCCCGGAATAGGAACTTTCAGGGGCTGGTGTGACTGGGGCAGGGGGCGTTAGCCTTCCTTGTAGGCAGATCAAGGAGGTTACAAAGTTGGAACCACCGATGCAGTCCCCCGACATATCGACCCAAACCCCATTTACCCGGTGATCATCGGGTGGGATCGGGTGCGACGCCGATCCCGAAACTGAAACGGAAAGCCCCGCCCTTGAAACCGGCGGGGCTTTTACGTGCGTGGGCGGGACAATGGGCCGGCGTTGAGGGTTTTTGTCCGGTCGCACGGGGGCCTTGTGAGGAGCCGTCCGCACGGACATAATCGGCCTGAAAAAACCGTGGGGCGGGGCGTAGCGCAAGGATAGAGGCCAAACATGGATAAAGCAGAACAACAGATCGCCAACGCCCAGAAAGCGATCGAGACGGTCATGCAGACGGCCGCCGACGTGGGCACCGAATACGGCATGAGCGTGATCGGCGCCATCGTCATCCTGGTCATCGGCTGGTGGATCGCCGGCTGGGCCAAGCGGACGGTGACCAAGGCCCTCAACCGGGTCAAATCGATCGACGACACGCTGACGCCGTTCCTGTCGTCCATCGTCGGCTATGTCGTCAAGATCTTCGTCCTGGTCGCGGTGCTCAACCAGTTCGGGGTGCAGACGACCTCGCTCATCGCCATTCTGGGCGCCGCCGGCCTGGCCATCGGTCTGGCCTTGCAGGGCACCATGCAGAACGTCGCGGCGGGGGTCATGCTGCTGGTGCTGCGCCCGTTCAAGGCGGGGGACTTCATCGACGCCGGCGGCCAGGCGGGCACGGTGGTGGAAATCAGCCTGTTCACCACGGAATTGAGGACGCCCGACGGCATCTTCAAGTCGGTGCCCAATTCCTCCATCTGGGGGGCCTCGATCACCAACTTCTCGCGCAATCCGACGCGGCGCATCGACCTTCTGGCCAGCATTTCCTACGGCGACGACATCGAAGGGGCGATGGCCGTGCTCAAGGGCCTGCTTGAGGCGGAGCCGCGCGTTCTCAAGGATCCGGCGCCTGAAGTCATGGTCATGGCGATGGCCGCCAGTTCCATCGACATCAACCTGCGCGCCTGGGTCAACATCGGCGATTACTGGCCGACCCTGTTCGAGCTGAACAAGCGGGTCAAGCTGGGCCTGGAAGCGGCGGGCTATACCATCCCGTTCCCGCAGCAGGACGTCTACATGCATCAGGTCGGCAAAGCCGCCGAATAGATTGCAATGCGAATGCCGCCGACGCCCCCGGGGGGGCGGCGGTAACCGCCTGTTAAGCCCGCTGAAATAGGCTGATCGTCGGAGACGTATGACGATGACCGAGTTTCAGGCCCCCGAACTGCCCCTCAATCCGACGCCGGAACAGCGCGCGGAATACATCATGATGCGCCTGGAGCAGTTCATCCGCGAAGGCCGCAGCGTGGGCGAGGGCATGTCCTTCAAGCAGTGGCAGGCCATGGCCAAGACGGAAATCGCCGTCGCCGTCGCCGCCGCCCAGAACGAGGTGCAGAAGGACGACCCGGTCACGCGCCGCCTGCTGTTCATGACGGCGGCCTGCCTCACCACCATCGGCTTCTGGGGCACGGCCGTCAGCCTGCACAAGACGGCCTACCTCGTGGGTGCGCTGGTCTGCGCCGGGGCGGGCATCCTGTTGCTGATCTGCGCCGGCGAATGGCGCTTCCGCAAATGGCGGCGCAAGAAGGACGCCCAACTCCGCATCGAACGCCTCGCCAACATCGAGGCCCTCAACAAGCGCATCAAGGGCCTGGAGCGCGCGCTCGAGAAAGAGGAAAAGATGCTGGAGAAGAAGCTGAAGAAGGTGCGGGGGGAGGTCGATACCCTCCACGCGGCGACCACGCCGCCGGTGCCGAGTTGATGACTCTAGGAGTGTGGCTCTGAAGTGCAGAACGAAGAATCGCCATAATTAGCGTCTAAGGGGAGATCACTACCCGACCTTCTCCAGGAATATTTATCTCTTCTGGACCCGAATATTGCCTTCGAAGACTTAACGTTTCATATCGAAACCCGGCGTGGACATCTGAGAAATCCGGAACCTCAGCGTCTAACCAGGGGTCATTTGATGTGTCTGGAGGAGTGATTCTAGTACCGCCGGGAGGTATTATTATTCCATCCTGATAGGTCTTGAGACGCGTCCTCTCCGCTTCAGCTTGATCCGGAAAAGTAAGTGCCACTTCTCTAAATGTACCGATATCAGCATAAATTTTCTTTTGAATTCCGGACAGTGCGCTCGCAACATGTTCGGATATTTTATTGACGCTATCGCCATCCGAGGGGTGGGATAGGCATTTGTTTGAAATCGTCACAGCCATCGGAATAAAAAAATTTGTGCAGTTTTTACCAATTTTCGAAAAATGCATCCCTTCTGTAAGAATTTTAGGCATTAATATTTCAATATCATCATGAGCAATTAATGTATTGCGGATACTTATTATATGATTGTGAATTGTGATGTTAAATCCATCTTCATTTTTTAATAATTTAATTTTATATTTAATTTGCCCTGTCGACATTTTAGTTTGAATAAAGGGCTTAGCATAACGGATTACAGCAGAATGAAATAGGCTAGAAGCTAAAAGATGATCGTTAGAATTCACGAGATCAGTTAGGCGTAAGAGCGCTTGGTGTGATGCCCTTACGTTTTGAAATGCTTTTATTCCGACAATGCATTGACGATGCGCTTTTTGGAACTCGTTCATAGCCTCACAAGTGCTCCATACAATTTCGTCACATTAATCTATGCTAACATATGTTGTGCTGGAGTGCGGCGACCAGCCGCTCAACCTCTTCCACCGTATTATAATGCGCCATGGACGTGCGGACGACGCCGTCGGTGGTGTCGCTGACGCCGACGGCTTCGAGCAGGCGCGGCGCGTAGAAGTCGCCGTTCCAGCAGGCGATCTGCTGCGCCGTCAGGGCCGCGACGACCTCGGCCGATGATTTCCCTTTGACCGTGAACGAGAAGGTCGGCGCGCGGAGATCGGCGTCGGCGGTTTGGCGGCCGAGCAGGCGGAGGCCCGGGATGTTCAGGGCGGTGTCGAGGAAGCGTTCGGCGAGCGTCTGTTCATGCGCCGCGACGAGGCCGAACACCTGTTTCACGCGGGCGTGCAGCGTGTTGGCGGGGGCGTCGAAATGATGGGCCGCGAGGGCTTCGAAGTAATCGGCAATGCCGGCCAGCGCCGCGATGGTCTCGTGATTGGGGCCGGCGGGGTTCAGCTTGTGCTGGATGTCGTCCTCGGCGAAGAACAGGTGGCCCTGGCCGCGCGCTTCCAACAATCGGTCGCGCTTGCCGTAGAGCATGCCGATGTGCGGCCCCATGATCTTGTAGAAGCTGTAGAGGTAGAAATCGACGTCCCAGGCCTTCACGTCCACGGTCCGGTGGGGGGCGTAGGCGACGGCGTCGACGCAGACCATCGCACCCGCCGCATGGACCTGTTTGGTGATCGCTGCAACGTCGTTGATGTCGCCGGTGATGTTGGAAACATGGGGGAAGGCGACCAGCCGGGTGCGGTCCGTGAGCAGGCCGTCCAGTAGATCGACGCGCAGTTCGCCCGTCGCCGCGTCCACGGGCCAGTCCTTCACGACGATCCCGAATTCGGCCAGCCGCCGCCAGGGCGAGGAATTGGCTTCGTGGTTGAGGACCGCGACGATCACCTCGTCGCCCGCCTTCCACAGCGGCCTGAGCGCCTGCGCCAGGACGTAGACGTTCATCGAGGTCGAGGGCCCGATCACCACCTCGTCCGGCGCGGCCCCGATCATCTCCGCCATGCGGGCGTGGCCGTCGGCCATGCGCTTGGCCGCCAGCTGTGATTTGGGATAGGGGGCGAGGGGCTGGACCTGGCTTTCGCTCATATAGGCGGTCATGCGCGCGATCACGGCGTTGGGCACATAGGAGCCGCCCGCGTTCTCGAAGAACGCCCAGCCATCGCGCCAGCAGGCGTCCGGGAACTGGGCGCGGGAGAACGCGACGTCGAACGCGGGGGAGGAAGTCACCGATGCGGCCCGGTCACGCCTGCATGGCGAGGGACATGACCAGTTCGGCCAGAACCTCGGGATCGGCTTCGAACTTCAATCCCAACCGCCCCTTGCGGCACCAGGCGACGGTCGCCGAGACGTCGCCGAAGGCCCCCAGATCAAGGGTCAGGTGGCGGCCCTTGGACAGGTCCAGGGAGGCGACGATCTGCGCCCCGCCGGGGGAGATATCCTCGATCAGGCATTTGGTGGACGCGCCGCCGACGGTCACGCGGGCCTGAAAGCCCGAGGACTTTCGATCGTACTCGCGCCGGTTCAGGGCGAAGGCGTCTTCGGCCATGGCCGTTGTCCCGTCTGTGTCACACCCGGGCCGAACCCTGACCCCGTCTGAGCGCGGGGCCTAGATGTCGGCGAACACGTGGGTTTCCGCCTTGGCGCCCGGATGAGTGACGGCGCCGTCGCAGGCGGGACCCACCAGTTGAGCATACTTCCAAAGCACCCCCGACTGATAGTCGTGTTTGCGCGGCGTCCAGGCCTTGCGGCGGGCGTCCAGTTCGGCCTCGCTCAGGTCCACGTCGAGCGTGCCCTTTTCGGCGTCGATCTTGATCACGTCGCCGTCCTTGAGCAGCCCGATGGGGCCGCCCACGGCGGCTTCCGGGCCGACATGGCCGATGCAGAAACCGCGCGTCGCGCCGGAGAATCGGCCGTCGGTGATCAGCGCCACCTTTTCGCCCAGGCCCTGGCCGTAGATCGCCGAGGTGGTCGACAGCATTTCGCGCATGCCGGGGCCGCCCTTGGGCCCTTCGTAGCGGATAACGACGACCTCGCCTTCCTTGACCTGCTGCTTGAGCACGGCCTGGAGTGCGTCTTCCTCGCAATCGAAGCAACGGGCCGTGCCCGTGAACTGCAGGCTGTGCAGGCCGGCGACCTTGACGATGGCGCCATCGGGGGCGAGCGAGCCCTTGAGGCCCACGACCCCGCCCGTCGGCGTGATCGGGTTGGACACCGGATAGATCACGTCCTGGTCCGTCGGGAACACCACGTCCTTCAGGTTCTCGGCGATGGTCTTGCCGGTCACGGTCATGCAGTCGCCGTGCAGGTAGCCGCCGTCCAAGAGCGCCTTCATCAGCACCGGCACGCCGCCGATGTCGAACATGTCCTTGGCCACGTACTTGCCGCCCGGCTTCAGGTCGGCGATGTAGGGCGTGGTCTTGAAGATCTCGCAGACGTCTTCCAGCGAGAAATCGATGCCGCATTCATGGGCCATGGCCGGCAGGTGCAGCCCGGCGTTGGTCGATCCGCCCGACGCCGCGACGATGCGGGCCGCGTTCTCGAACGACTTGCGGGTCACGATGTCGCGCGGGCGCAGGTTCTTTTCGATCAGGTCCATGACCGCCTTGCCCGATGCCACGGCGTATTCGTCGCGGGTCTCATACGGCGCGGGTGCCCCGGCGGAGCCGGGCAGGGCCAGGCCGATGGCTTCCGACACGCAGGCCATGGTGTTGGCCGTGAACTGGCCGCCGCAGGACCCGGCGGACGGACAGGCCACGCATTCCAGTTCGTGCAGGTCTTCGTCCGACATTTCGCCCGAGGCGTTGGTGCCCACGGCTTCGAACACGTCGATCACGGTCACGTCCTTGCCCTTGAACTTGCCGGGCAGGATGGAGCCGCCGTACATGAACACGCTGGGCACGTTGAGCCGCAGCATGACCATCATCATGCCGGGCAGGGACTTGTCGCAGCCGGCGAGGCAGACCATGGCGTCATAGCAATGGCCGCGCATGGTCAGCTCGACCGAGTCGGCGATCACGTCGCGCGACGCCAGGGACGACTTCATGCCCTGGTGGCCCATGGCGATGCCGTCGGTCACGGTGATGGTGGTGAACTCGCGGGGCGTGCCCGATGCTTCCTTGACGCCGGTCTTCACGGCCTGGGCCTGACGGCTCAGCGCGATGTTGCAGGGCGCGGCCTCGTTCCAGCAGGTCGCGACGCCGACGAAGGGCTGGTTGATCTCTTCCTCGGTCATGCCCATGGCGTAGTAGTAGGACCGATGCGGCGCGCTGGCCGGGCCCTGCGTGGTGTAGCGCGACGGCAGTTTGGACTTGTCGAACGTTTTGGCCATGGGGCTCTCCCTGGAACGGCTTGGATACTTGAATTCGGGACCGTTGGTTTAATGCCGTAAGGCCCCGCAAGGCAAGGGCGCTTGCGGGAAAAGGTGCTGTGCCGCCGTAATGTGACGGTTTAGACGGCGCCCAGTTCCTTACGCACGATGGCGGCCCCGGCGGCAAGCGCCTTCAGCTTGCCCTCGGCCACGTGCCGGGGGAAGGGGGCGAGGCCGCAGTTGGTGCAAGGGTAGATGCGCTCCGCATCGACATAGCGCATGGCCGAGCGGATGACCTCGGCGACCTGTTCCGGCGTCTCCACGTTGTAGTTGGCGACGTCGATGGAGCCGACCATCACTTCCTTGTCCTTCAACAGGCTCATCAGCGAATGGGGCACGTGGGATCCGGCGCATTCCAGCGACACCTGGTCGACCACGCTGCCGTTCAGGGCCGGGAAGGTTTCTTCATACTGGCGCCATTCGCTGCCCAGGGTTTCCTTCCACTGGTTGTTGGCGTCGATGCCGTAGCCGTAGCAGATATGCACCGCCTTCTTGGTCGTGATGCCCTGGAACGCCCGGTTCAGGCAGGCGATGCCCCATTCCTTCACGTCGTCCAGGAACACGTTGAAGGCGGGCTCGTCGAACTGGATGACGTCGACGCCGAGCGCCTGTAGCTCCAGCGCTTCCTCGTTGAGGATTTCCGCGAAGGCCCAGGCCATGTCGGCGCGCTTGCCGTAGACCTCGTCGGCGATGGTGTCGCAGATGGTCATGGGCCCCGGCATGGTGATCTTCAGGCCGCCCTTGGTGTGTTCGCGGCAGAAGGCGGTGGATTTGGAATGCGCGCTTTCACGGCGCTTGACCTTGGCCGTGACCGTCGGGACGTCGGCGTCATAGCGGTTGTCGCGGATGCCCATGGTGGTCATCTTGGCCCAGTCGATGCCGTCGACGAATTCCAGGAAGCCGTGCACGAAATGCTTTCGGAACTGCTCCCCGTCGGAAACGATGTCGATGCCCGCGTCTTCCTGGGTCTTGATCCACACCAGGGCGGCGTCGCACTGGCCCTGCCACAATTCCTCGCCCTCAAGCTTCCAGGGCGCCCAGAGCTTTTCCGGCTCGGCCAGCCAGCTGGGTTTGGGCAAACTTCCGGCGACGGTGGTTTTCAGCATGGATCGACTCCCAAGGATGTATTTGTTGTGAATTTCTTGCGTTATAAACGGTTTGGCAGCCCCTGACACCTATACGTCTTCCATTCTGCAATTTCGCGACTTAGTTTTTTGAAGACGTATGAAGGCGTTAACTGAATTGAAGATTTAGAAAATTTTCTGTTCAATCAAGTGTCATATTAATCAGAGAGGGGGCCAGGGAATGGGGAGAATTTTATCATTAGTTGCTTGCTGTGTTGTGTTGGCAAGTTGTGCAAATCGTGACGGCCTGCTCATGGCAATTAACATGTCTGAGGGCGAGGTTCCGCAAGCTCCTGCTGATAAAGCTCGGACGGTGACCCTTGGAAAAATTTCGACGATATTGCAGAAACAAGATCGTCCTTACGATCAGCGAGAATTTGAATTTGCCTTAAAAATTGTCCTGAAAAAATCAGACCTCGCTTCACCAGACACCGCAAAGGCGCGATATGTTCTCGATGTAGATTTCTTGGAGTTCGACGATTCTCCGGGCGGGTTTGGAAATCTTCACACAAGCGCAACCATCGGCTATCGCGTTACTGATCGGACAGACAAAAAAGTCATCTATGAAAACCGGATACAATCCACCAATGAGACTGAGAACGTAAAAAAATATGACGAAGCCGGAAAATTTGTCGCAGTTATGGCCCTCGGCTTGCTTTTGGGGAATCCTTCAGCCGGAGGTAACTCCTCTAAGCAAAGGGAATATTTGACTCTGGAAGCTGTGAACGAGGTTGTCCGGCGCAACTTGATCGCGTTCGTCTTCGATTTTATTGGAAACAAGTAAATTTCTGGCTCCCTCCCTTTCCGGAAATATCCGATGCCATTAAGGTGCTTGGCTGATCACAAAAGACATTCCCCTGAGGAGCCTCGTCTATGAAAACCAAAGCCGCCGTCGTCTACGAACTGGGTGCCAAGCGCCCCTACGCCACCTCCCTGCCCATGAAGGTCGAGGAAGTGGACCTGGACCCGCCGCAGGCGAACGAGGTTCTGGTCAAGGTCGCGGCGGCCGGGGTGTGTCATTCGGATCTGTCCGTGGTCGCGGGTGTGCGCGAACGGCCTCTGCCCATGGTGCTGGGGCACGAGGCGTCGGGCGTGGTGCAGGAACTGGGGCCGGGCGTCGAGGGCCTGGAAGTGGGCGATCATGTGGTCTTCGCCTTCCTGCCGTCCTGCGGCCAGTGCCTGCCGTGCAAGGAAGGCCGCCCGTCGATCTGCGAAAAGGGCGCAGCGTCGAACGGAGCCGGCACCCTCATGGGCGGCGGCATGCGCCTGCATAAGGACGGCAAGAAGCTGTACCATCAAGCGGGGGTTTCTTGTTTCTCGGAATACGTGGTGGCGCACCGCTCGTCCGTGGTGAAGATCGACAAGGACCTGCCGCTCGATATCGCCTGCACGTTTTCCTGCGCCGTCATCACCGGCGTCGGCGCGGTCCTGAACACGGCCAAGGTGCCGGCGGGGGCGTCCGTCGGCGTGGTCGGCCTGGGCGGCACGGGGCTGGCCGCCGTCATGGGGGCCAAGATGGCGGGCGCGCGGCACATCGTCGGCATCGACGCGCTCGACGACAAGCTGGAATGGGGCAAGAAGCTCGGCTGCGACGCGGTGTTCAACGCGCTGGACAACGACGTGGTCGAAAAGGTCAGGGACGCCACGGGCGGCGGGCTGGAATACATGTTCGAATGCGTCGGCCGGGTCGAGGCCATGGACCTTGCCTACAAGGTCACCAAGCGCGGCGGCACGACGACGTCGAGCGGCCTGTCGCATCCCGCCACCAACATGACCGTGCAGCACGTCAACCTGGTGACCGAGGAGCGCACCATCAAGGGCTCATACCTGGGCAGCTGCATTCCCGAGCGCGACATCCCTCATTACATCGAGATGTACAAGCGGGGCGCCCTGCCGGTCGACAAGCTGATCTGCGAAAAAATCCCCCTGGAAGACATCAACGCGGCCTTCGACCACCTGGCCGAGGGTCATACGGTGCGCCAAGTCATCGTGTTCTGACCGCGGCCGGATAAATGGTCGACTTCAACGAGATCTACAAGGACACGGGTGCTGCCGTGCGGGTCGGGCTGGTCGGCGCCGGGGAATTCGGCGCGAGCCTGATCACCCAGTCGTTGAACCATCCGGGCATCGACGTGCCGGCGGTGGCCGATATCGACCCGGACCGGGCGGTCAACGTGCTGCTGCGTTGCGGTGTCGCCGGCGACGGCATCGAGATCTGCCGCGACGCGGCCTCCGCGCGGGACGCCATGACGGCGGGCAGGGTCGCCGTGGTGCCGGACGGCCTTCTGCTGGTCGATACCGACATCGATGTCGTGGTCGAGGCGACGGGCGCGCCCGAAGCCGCCGCCGCCGTGTCCGAGGCGGCGATCCTTTCCGGCAAGCACCTGGTTCTGGCGTCGAAGGAAATGGCGTCCGTCTGCGGCCCCTGGCTGGCCAAGCTGGCTGCGGACCGTGGTGTCGTCTACACCTTGCCCGACGGCGATCAGCCGAGCCTGTTGATCGGCCTGATCTCGCGGGCCGAGCTGCTGGGCCTTGAGGTCGTGATGGCGGGCAAGGCGAGCGAATACGACGTCGTCTGGCACCGCGCCAAGGCGGAACTGAGCTACCACGGCAAGGTTTTCAAGGTGCCCGATTTCGCCGATAGCTGGCATCTGGACGGCGCCGACATTCCCGAGGTGTTGGCCGATCGGGCGGCGCCCCTGGGGGTGACGGCGCTTAAATCCGTGCCGGACCTGTGCGAAATGATGCTGGTGTGCAACGCCACGGGCCTGCGCCCGGATTTCGACGCCTTCCACGCGCCGCTGGCGCGCACGGTCGAACTGCCCGATGTGTTCCGCCCCGAAACCGAGGGCGGAATCCTGTTGGACCCGGAGGGTGGCGTGGTCGACATCGTCAACTGCCTGCGCCGGTTCGACGAACTGAGCCTGGCCGGCGGCGTGTTCGTGATCGTGCGTTGCACGGACCGTGAGACCTGGGGCGTCATCAAGGCCAAGGGCATCCCGGTCAGCGCCTGCGGCAACTACGGGCTGCTGCACAATCCGGTGCACCTGTTGGGGATCGAGGCGGCGGCCTCGATCATCGCCGCCGCGAAGGGCGGCATGCCGACCAGTGGGCGCGCACCCCAGCCGTCATTCGACCTGGTCGGCCGCGCGACCCGTGCGTTCAAGGCGGGCGAGGTCCTGGACATGGGCGGCCATCACCATACCATCGCCGGGTTGGAGCCCTTGGTGCGTCCCGCGCAGGCCGCCATACCCGGTGGGCCGCTGCCCTACTACATGGCGGCGAATAATCGGTTGGCGATGGACGTGCGGCCCGGGGAAATCCTGACCGTCGAGATGGTGGAGGCCCCTCAGGGCTCCGCGCTTTGGCGGCTTCGCGGGAATCAGGATGCGGCGTTCCCGACCTCACCGGGCAACGGCGCCGGATCGGGCTGAGCGCTCAGAAAATCGGAGCGGTACACGTACATCGACAACACATGCGCCCTGGCGCCGTCATCGTCCGCGAGCGGCAGGTCGATCGCCTCATAGGTCGCCGGATTGGGGCGAGCATAGGCGGTCACGCCCCAGCGTCGCACAGGCATGTCGCTTGTCAGGGCAAGGCGCTGGGAATCAAGCATGGCGTCGCGCGCGTGGTGTGGGAAGTATTCCGATATCCGCTGACCCGTGCCGTCGAAACCCAGCCAGGTTCGCAATTCGCTGCCCCAGAAACGATTGACGAAATCGCGGCCTCCGTCGATGGCGTCGCGCACGATGATCTTCGGCGCCTGACGCACGATGGCCGGCAGGCCAACGTCGATCAACCGGGGACAGTTGGAACCGTCGCACAGGCTTTGCCAATACTCCAGCAGCCAACGAAGCTCCCAGGCGTCAAAGGATTGCGTCTGTTCGAAAAAGAACGTTGCGCTTCGCGGTGCGCGGTTGTTGCGCGATATCGACATAGAAGAGCCTCCCGCCTGGGCTCTCCCCACCCCAAGAATTTGATTTTAGACCTAATGATGCACGCAGGACAACCCATTGGGTTCTGGCCCCGCCGGTCAACGCGATGGGGTCGACTTTCGGCCTAATTGCCAAAAGGTCGACTTTCAGACTTTAATCGGCCAGGGGTGGTAGATGAGTCTCAGAAGGATCAAACGTGCGCATCGACGTCACGGCCGTGCCGGCCGAAACAGTGGACCTGCCGGTCGGACTGCGGGAAGTGTTGGGGTATTGGGACCGGCTGCGGGGCGATAGCTGGGCCCCTGCCTGGGCGGATTTCCGATTGCTCGACCTGCCGTCGTCGACGATCCCTTTCGTGATCGTTCTCGATGTGGTGCCGGACCCCCTCGATTTCGTCTACCGATTCTGGGGAACCGGTAATACGACGTATATCGGTTACGACTGCACGGGGATGTCGGTCCGGCAGAACAAGCTGTTCAGCGCCAAGGTGTTCGGTGAATGCCAGCAGCTTGTCGAGAAGGGCCGGCCCATCGTGTGGTTTTCCAAGGTTGTGCGGGACGACGGTCTGTACCGTGAATATATCCGCCTGCGGGTTCCGCTTTCGGACGACGGGGAAACGGTCACCCATATCGTCTCGGCGGTCCGGATCGAGGAAAAGCTAGACGAAATCTTCACGCCCGTATCCGGCTAGACGGGCGGTTCCGGCGATTTCTCATTGATCATCCGATACAGGCTCATGGAAATAATATGGGCGCGTTCCCCCGCATCGTTTGCCAGGGGCAGGGTGATGGTTTCGAACGCGACATAACTGCGTTCCGGGTAGACGCTGACGCCCCAGCGGCGGATCGGCATGTCGCCGGTCAAGGCCAAGCGGTGGGATTCCAGAATGCGGTCCCGGCCGGCCGCGGGGAAATACTCACTCAGCAGCTTGCCCGTCGCGTCAAGCCGCAGCCATTCCGTGACGGCCGTGCCCCAATACCGGACCCGGAAATCGCGGCCGCCGTCGACGGCGTCCTTCACGACGATGTTGGGCGCGTACTTGTACATGGACGGCAGGTCGATGTCGCGCCAGCGCGGGCAGTCCCGGTCGCCCCGTTTGTCCAGCCAATGGTCAAGCAACCATCGCAGAGCGGGCGTCGTAAAATCCCAAGTTTGTTCGACGAACGGCCCTTCGACCGTGTCCAAATGCGGACCGTGACTCACCATCGGCATCTCTCCCCAATGCCATCCCCAAGGCATTTCCCGGGACAGGTTAGTGGATTATCTGGGACGCCGCCATGCGATCCGCACACATAGGTATGACTATTTGGTCGACTTTCCGGTCCTGGAACCGGCGGCCTTCGTGATGATATAGTTCGGGAAAACACGCCGGAGGCCCATTCATGACAATCAAGATCGACCCCCTGGACGCCCCGATGGGCGCCGTGATCCACGGTTTGGATTCACGAAAGCCTCTGACCGACGATGATTTCCGCGCGGTGGAGCAGGCCATGCTCGACCATATCGCCATCGTCATCCCGGATTTGGAGGAAAACGTGCCCTGGTTGCGCGATTTCGGCAGCCGCTTCGGCCCCCTGGTGCCGCATATCCTGAACCAGTACCACCACCCGGACGGCTTCGAGGTGTCGATCATCGCCAAGAACATGGACAGCCCGGAAAGCCGCACCACGGCCAAGCCGGCCGGGGCGTTCTGGCATTCGGACCTGTCCTACGAGGTTAATCCGTCGGACGCCATTTTCCTCTATTCCACGCATCTGCCGTCCAAAGGCGGCGACACCATGGTCGCCAACATGCGGGCCGCCTACGCGACCCTGCCGGACAGGACCAAGGCGCGGCTCGACGGCCTGACCTGCACCCACCGCTGGGGCTGGAATACCCTGGGGGCCACGCCGACGCTCACGCCGGAACAGCAGGCGGCCCATCCCGACGTGATCCATCCCGTGGTCCGCCCGCACCCCAAGACCGGGGTGCCGATCCTCTACGTCAATCCGGGCTATTCCATGCGCATCAACGAACTGGAACAGAATGAGAGCGACGACCTGCTGGCCGAACTGTTCGAGCACGCGCTGAAGCCCGAATTCCAGTACCGCCACACATGGACCCTGAACAGCCTGGTCGGCATCGACAACCGATCCTCCATGCATTGCGCGGTCGATGACTACACCGAACCCCGGCGCATGCTGCGCATGATCGTCGGCTGCACCGACGGGCGGAAGGGACGGGTCGCCGCATGACGAAGGTTCTGTTCGTCAACGGCACCCTGATGCGCGGGCTGGCCTTGAACGGCAACCTCGAGGGCGCGGCCTTCCTGGGCGAAGCCCGGACCGTGCCCGAATACCGGATTCATTCCATCGGCGACGTCCATCCCGGCATGTACAGGGTGGCGGCGGGCGGAATTTCCGTCCCCGGCGAGATTTATGAAATGAGCGACGAGATTTGGGCCAGGGTCGAAGCCGGGGAGCCGCCGGGGCTGTACTGCGGGCCGGTGGAACTGGATGACGGCCGGGTTTTGGACGGAATCCTCTATCCCCGCGAGATGGCGGAAGGCAAACACAAGGACATTTCCGAATTCGGCGGTTGGCGGGAATACGCGGCGACGCTGGCGGACTGAACCCGTTCGACGGATTTCGGCGGCAGCCTACTTGCGGTGGGCTTTCGCCGGCATAGATATTTCCCAGGATACGGGCGTTCCCAGGGGGGAACGCCTTTTCTTGGGCTAAGGACATATCGATGCTGCGGATTCTTCTGTTTCTCGGCACCAACCTGGCGATCGTCGCACTGATCAGCCTGACTTTCCGCCTGCTCGGGCTGGATGGCTTGTTGCAGGCCAATGGCGTCGACCTGAACATCAACGCCTTGATCGTCTATTCCGCCGTCATCGGCTTTTCCGGCGCGCTGATCTCTCTGTTCCTGTCCAAGACCATGGCCAAGGCGGGAATGGGCGTGAAGGTCATTCAGCACGCCGCCAACCCGACGGAACAATGGCTGGTCGATACGGTCGCCCGGCAGGCCAAACAGGCCGGCATCGGCATGCCCGAGGTCGGCATCTTCGACCATGGCTCGCCCAACGCCTTCGCCACGGGCTGGAACAAGAACGACGCCCTGGTCGCCGTGTCCACGGGTCTTCTCAACACCATGGACAGGAAAGAGGTCGAGGCTGTGCTGGGCCACGAGGTTTCCCACGTCGCCAACGGCGACATGGTGACCCTGACCTTGATCCAGGGCGTGGTGAACACCTTCGTCATCTTCCTCTCGCGTGTCGTCGGCTATCTGGTCGACCGCCTGGTGTTCAAAGTCGAACGCGGCCACGGCCCGGCGTTCTGGATCGTCTCGATGATCGCCCAGTTCGTGTTCGGCATCGCCGCCATGATGATCGTCATGTGGTTCTCGCGCTGGCGTGAATTCCGCGCCGACAAGGGCGGGGCGGAGCTTGCCGGCCGGCGCAACATGATCGATGCGCTCAAACGCTTGCAGGCGGCCCATGACGCGCCCGACATGCCCGACGAGATGAAGGCCTTCGCGATCAGCGCCGGGCGCATGCAGGCGGCGTTTTCCAGCCATCCGCCGCTCGCCGACCGCATCCGGGCGCTGGAAGCCATGGAGGGCGCCGACGCCCAGCCGCCGCGCCCCCGGCGGCCCTGGCGCTGACGCGGGCCCGCCGCCGTTCATGTCGCGAGGAACTCAAGCCGTGGGTCGGTGATGTTGGGAGTGATCTCCAGAATCTCGGCCGCCACCACTTTTTCCGCCACGAACGGGTCGTCATCGACCCGCCGACGCATCTCGTCGGGCGTGCAGCCCTGGGCCAGGATTGCGCCGCCGGCGTTGGGCTGAAGACTGCCGACCATCAGGAAGACGCCGTCGTCGACGCCTTGTCTGATCCAGGCCTTGTGGGCGTCCATGAGCTCTTGAGCGCGCGCCTTGTTCTCTGAAAATCTGAGCAGGATGATGAACATCAAGTCGCCTCCTTATCCATTGGCGGCGGCACGCTAGCCGGGATAGGTGCCAAAATTTGTCACTAAATATGCTATCCTGAGGCATGACCGTTCGCAGCCGCCAGGACGAGCTGGTCCGCCACCTTCGCCGCAGCGGCCACGCCACCGTCGATGATCTTGCCCGTGCCGTGGGCGCGTCGCGGCGAACCGTGCTGCGGGACATCGCGGCTCTGCGCGATCAGGGCTTCGTCATTCATTCCGAGGCGGGCCGGGGCGGGGGGCTGTTGCTCGATCCCTCGTCCGTGCAGCTGACGGCCCGGCTTACGGCCGACGAGGTGTTCGCGCTGCTGGTCAATGTCGCCGTCATGCGGGCGTCGGGCACGCTGCCGTTCGGCGGGCTTGCCGACGCGGGGCTCGCCAAGATCGAACGCGCCTTGCCGCCGGACCGGGTCCGGGACCTGCGCGACATTCTCGCCCGCCTTTATATCGGCCCACCGGCCTGGCCCCGGCTTCGGGACTCGTTGGGGCCGGTCGAGCCCGGTCTGCTGCCCGAGTTCGAACGGGCGTTCATCGACCTCAACCGCCTGCGCTTCGACTACGTCGACCGCCACGGGACGTCGTCCCGGCGCGAGATCGAACCCCAGGCGCTGCTGGTCCGCCCGCCCGTGTGGTACGTGGTCGGCTTCGATCCCGCCCGCGACGGTTTCCGCAACTTTCGAATGGACCGGATCCGCAATGCGGAACGCGACGGCGGCACCCGGTTCCGCCGCCGCGCCCTGCGGCTTGAAGACAACGTCTGCCTGGTGGCCGAGGCACCGCATCCCTGAAACGACGAAGGGCGGCCCGACCGGCCGCCCCCCGCGTGTTCGGTATCCTGAACCGGCTTATTTGCCGAATTTCATTTCGTCGCCCGGCTGCATGATCACGACGTCGGTCTTGCCACCCATGTCGGCCAGCAGCTTCTTCAACTCGTCCGGCGTGCCCTTGAGGGGCGGGAAGGTGCCGTAGTGCATGGGCATCGCGGTCGCGGGCTTGAGGAATTTGGTGAGCGCATAGGCCGCGTGGCGGGGGTCCATGGTGAACCAGCCGCCGATGCAGATCAGCACCAGGTCCGGCTTGTATAGGTCCTGGATCAGCTCCATGTCCTTGAACACACCGGAATCGCCCGTGTGATAGATGGTGTAGCCGTCCTCCAGCTTGATCACGTAGCCGGCGGGCTCGCCGCCCGGATAGATCATTTCCTTGCCGTCGGCGCCCTTGTTGACGATCTCCGACGAATGTTCGGCATGGGTCATGGTCACCGTGATATCCGGGCCGATGGGATTGATCGGGCCCGACTTGTTGAAGCGGACCAGTTGCTTGCCGTCGACCATGCCGAGAATGCGCAGCGTATGGCCCATGTCGGCGTTCACGCCGACCTTGGCGCCGGTCATCTTGGCCAGTTCGGCCGTGTCGCCCAGGTGGTCGCCGTGGCCGTGGGTGACCAGGATCAGGTCGACCTTGCCGACTTTCCCCAAGTCCTTGTCGGCGGCCGGGGTCTTCGGGTTCTTGGTGATGAAGGGATCGATCACGATCACCTTGCCGCCCGGCGTCTTGATGCGGAAGGCGGCTTGTCCGTACCATTTGACCTCGGCGGCCTGGGCGTCCTTGGCCGGGGCCGCGGCCCAGGCGAACCCGGCGACCAGCGCGCCGATCACGGTCGTCGTCAGTAAGCGTCTCATGTCTGAACGTTCTCCCAAAAGGGCAGGGGATATCCCCGCGTGAGGCAGAGCCTGCCATAGAACCCGAACGCCGCAAAGGCCCGCGCATGAGGCTTGACGAATATGGAACAAAATGCGAACAAGTAACGCGAAACGGAGGAGGCATTCATGACGGTAACGGGTGAAGACGGGCGCAAGCGCTGCCGCTGGGTCGGCCAGGGCAAGGATTTCTATGAGGCCTATCACGACGCCGAATGGGGCGTGCCCGTGCACGACGACCGCCACCATTTCGAGATGCTGAATTTGGAGGGCGCGCAGGCCGGATTAAGCTGGGAAACCATCTTAAAGAAACGCGACAACTATAAGAAACTGTTCGCTGATTTTGATCCCGTGAAATGCGCCAAACTGACCGACAGGCAGCTTGAAAAAATCCTCACCGACCCCGGCATCATCCGCAACCGGCTGAAGGTCTACGGCGTGCGCAAGAACGCCCTGGCGTTCCTCGAGGTGCAACAGGAATTCGGCTCCTTCGACGCCTACGTCTGGGCCTTCGTCGGCGGCAAGCCGATCGACGGCCGGCGCAAGGCCATGGGCGACGTGCCGGGCAAGACGGAGATCTCGGATGCCCTATCGAAGGACCTGAAAAAGCGCGGCTTCACCTTCGTGGGCAGCACCATCGTCTACGCCTACATGCAGGCGGCGGGGTTGGTGAACGACCATGTGGCGGACTGCTTCCGCTACAAGCCGTGCAGGGCGCTGGCGAAGTAGGCGATCAGCCGTCGTGGCGGTGGCTGCCGGGCAGGACCGGCAGGGCCGGGTCGAGCGGACTCCAGGCCAGCTTGTCGTTGCCCCAGATGTGATCATGGGGCGCGACCCGCTCCGGGCTGTCGAGGGAGGCGGCCGTGATGTCGATGCTCCCGTCCTCGTCCGCGTGCTGATAACTGAGGCTGGTGCCGCAGTCGGGGCAGAACCCGCGCTTGACCTTGGGCGTCGAGACGAAGAAGGCCGGCGGCTCCGTGGTCCATTGGAAGCCGCCCATGGGCACGGTAACCCAGGTCACCAGCGTGCCGCCCGAGGCCCGGCGGCAGCTTTCGCACAGGCAGTGGGTGGCGGTCACCGGCTTGGTGATCCGGTAGCGGTGTCGGCCGCACAGGCAGCCGCCCTCAAGGGGCTCGGTCATGATGGCTCCTTTCCCGATATGCCGGGCAAAGGCTAGCGATCGCGGCAGGGCCGAAACAAACGGGAAATTCTCATCGGTCGATAAGCTGGCCTTGGCTTTGCCCGCCAACCCGTCAAACCGGCGCGTGGTCCAGGGCCTAACCGACCGCGAACTTGATCACGAAGATGCCTGCGAGCACCACCATGGCGGGACCGGCTTCCCTGGGCCGCCCGCTCAGGATCTTGATCGCCACATAGGCGATGAAGCCGAGACCGATGCCGGTGGAGATCGAGAAGGTCAGCGGCATGGCAAGGGTGGTCACGACCGCCGGGATGAAATCGGTGAGGTCCGTCCAATCGATGTCGGCCAAGGCTTGGCACATGACACAGGCGATGAAGAACACGGCCGAAGCGGTGGCGAAGGCCGGGATGCTGCCGGCCAGCGGCGCGAAGAACAGGGCCAGGAGGAAAAACACGGCGACGAAAACTGCCGTCAGTCCCGTCCGCCCGCCGGCCCGGATGCCCGCCAGGCTTTCGATGTAGGACGTGGTGGTCGAGGTGCCCAGGGCCGCGCCCACCATGGTGGCGCTCGCATCCGCCACCAGCGCCTTTCTCAGGCGCGGCATCTGTCCGTTCTCGTCAAGCAATCCCGCGCGCTGACAGACGCCGATCAGGGACCCCGTGGTGTCGAACAGGTCAAGCAGCAGGAAGGTGAACACGATGGTCACAAGCCCCAGTTCGAGCGCGCCGGGGATGTCGAGGGCGAACAGGGTCGGCCGCAGGCTGGGCGGCGGCGCGAAGACCCCCGTGGGCGCCGTCAGGCCGAGGGCCATCCCGAGCCCCGTCACCACCAGGATGCCGATGACGAGAGCGCCCGGAACCTTCCGGTAGTCCAGCGCGACGATGACGAGAAACCCGAGGCAGGCGAGCAGCGTTTCCGGCCGGGTCAGATCGCCGACCGTGACCAAAGTGGCTTTGTGCGCGACGACGACGCCGGCGCTTTCCAGGGCGACGGTGCCGAGCAGCAGACCGATCCCCGCCGAGATCGCCATCTTCTGCGATTTGGGGATCGCCCCGATCAGCCAGGCGCGCAACGGCGACAGGCTGATGATCAGGAACAGCAGGCCCGATACGAACACGGCGCCGAGGGCGACCTGCCACGTGTGGCCCAGGGTAAGGACCACAGTGAAGGCGAAGTAGGCATTGAGACCCATGCCCGGCGCGAGCGCGATCGGGTAGTTGGCATAAAGCCCCATGATCAGGGAGCCGACGGCGGCGGCCAGACAGGTCGCGACGAAGACCGCGTCGCGGTCCATGCCGGCGGCCGACAGAATCTGCGGATTGACGAAGATGATGTAGACCATGGCGAGGAAGGTGGTTGCACCCGCCAGGGCCTCCCGGCGCAAGTTGGTCTGGTGATGAGAAAGCTTGAAGATCGCGTCGAGCATGTTTTCCGTCGCTATCCGGTCCGGCGCTCAGTCCGCCAGCTCGACCCACACCGGCGTGTGGTCCGACGCCTTTTCCTTGCCGCGCGGCGTCTTATCGATGGCGCAGGCAAGCAGCCGGTCGGCGGCTTGCGGCGACAGCAATAGGTGGTCGATGCGCAGGCCGTTGTCCTTCGCCCAGGCGCCGGCCTGATAGTCCCAATAGCTGTACTGGTGGACGCCCGGATTGAGGGCCGTGAAGGCCTCGGTCAGACCCAGGTTCAACAGGGTGCGGAACCGTGCCCGGCTTTCCGGGCGGCACAGCGCGTCGTCGGCGAATTTCACCGGATCGTAGACGTCGGCGTCGGTCGGGCAGATGTTGTAGTCGCCGCCCAGCACGACCGCGTCCTCGGTCTTCAGCAGGTCCTTGGCATGGGCGATCAGGCGGTCCATCCAGCCGAGCTTGTAGGTGAATTTTTCGTGGTCGCCGCCGTTCTCGTCCCGCGTCGGGTTGCCGTTGGGCAGGTAGATGGAGGCGACGCGGACCGGGCGCTTCCCGGCCTCGATCACGGCCTCGATATAGCGCGCCTGTTCGTCACTGTCGTCGCCGGGCAGCGCCGTCAGCACCACGTCCATGGGATGCTTGGACAGGATCGCGACGCCGTTGTAGGTCTTCTGTCCCGAGATCGCGACGTTGTAGCCGAGCTCTTCGATCTCCAGCCTCGGAAAGCCGTCTTCCTGGCACTTCAGTTCCTGCAACAGGGCGACGTCCGGTTGAAACTCGGCCAGCCATTCCTGCACCCGGGGCAGGCGGGCCTTCACCGAATTGACGTTCCAAGTAGCTATTTTCATGGCCAGGTTGCGATCTTCACGGTTCAGGCTCTCCCAACAGAAAAAGGCCCGCGTATTTGCGGGCCTCTCTCGTAACACAAAACGCCTGGGCCGGTTAAACCCCGAATGACGAGCCGCAGCCGCAGGTCACGTTGGCGTTGGGGTTGGCCATCTGGAAGTAGGAGCCGATGAGGTCTTCCTTGAAATCCAGTTCCGAGCCCTTGAGCAGGTCGAGCGAGGTTTCATCGACCACCACCTTGACGCCGTTCTTCTCAAAGATCAGATCGTCGTCGTTGACCGTTTCGTCCAACTCGAAGCCGTAGGAAAAGCCGGAACAGCCGCCCGCCGAAACCGCGATGCGCAGCATCAGGTTGGGGTTGCCGTCCATGTCCTTCAACTGGCCGATGCGCTTGGCGGCGCTGTCGGAGATCAGGATGCGTTCCTCGGGTGCCAATTGCGTGCCGTCCGGCATGGCGAAAATCCTTAAATGCGTGGGTGTGTGCGGGTTGCCCTGAATCTAGGCGTTCCGGCCTGAAATTTCAATGATCGGGCGCGGGGGGCCGGCGTTACTTTTTCCGGGGCCGTGCCGGGGCCTTCTTCGCCGTCCGGGCTTTCAGGAAATGGTCGATCCCCGCCTGGGCCACGTCCATGTCCTGTTCGGGAGCACCCCCGGAAATGCCGATGCCGCCGACCACGTCGCCGCCGGCCGTCACGGGCCTGCCGCCGCCGACCAGGGAGAACCGCCCGCCGAGCGCCTGCTGGATGCCGAAGGTTAGTTGGCCGGGCAGGGCGGCGGCGTTGTACTCGTGGGTCGCCTTGCGCGACACGGCCGCCGTGGTCGCTTTTTCAACGGCCAGGGTGGTGCTGAGGATCTTGCCGCCGTCCATGCGCTCGAACGCGATCAGGTGGCCCGATTCGTCCACAATGGCGATCACCATGGGCACCTTGATCGCGTTGGCGCGTTTCGTGGCGCCCCGGATCAGCAGGCGTGCGTCCTCCAGGGACAATCTTTTGATTTCAAGCATGTCGGCCTCCACCTCTCCCGGTTATAATCGGGCCGTTCAGCCATGCAACGACTTTCGCCCCGGCCACGGCAGGAGGAAACCATCGACACCCACTGGCGATCCCTCGATTCCGCCTTTCCCCTGGCGGCCTATGCCTGCCGGTCGGAAGCCTCGCGCGGGCGCCTGCACCCGGAGGGCGAAAGTGCGACCCGGGGCGCCTTTCAGCGCGACCGCGACCGTATCATCCATTCCGTGGCCTTTCGGCGGCTGGCCTACAAGACCCAGGTTTTCGTCAACCACGAGGGCGATTTCTTCCGCACGCGGCTGACCCATTCGCTCGAGGTCTCGCAGATCGCGCGCTCCATCTGTCGGTTCCTGCACCTGAACGAGGATCTGGGCGAGGCCCTGGCCCTGGCCCACGACCTGGGCCATCCGCCCTTCGGCCATGCCGGGGAAGACGCCCTGAAAGAGGTCATGGCGCCCTACGGCGGGTTCGACCACAACGCCCAGTCCCTGCATGTGGTGACCAAGCTGGAGGAACGCTATCCCGGCTGGGACGGCCTGAACCTGACCTGGGAAACCCTGGAAGGCGTGGTCAAGCACAACGGCCCCCTGATCAATGCGGGTAACCGGCCGCTGCCCCGCGCCATCGCCGAATACCAGAACCTACAGGATCTGGAACTGCACACTTACGCCGGGGCCGAGGCCCAGGTCGCCGCCATCGCCGACGACATCGCCTACAACAACCACGACATCGACGACGGCCTGCGCGCCGGGCTGTTCACCATCGACGACCTGAAGGATGTGCCCCTGGTCGGGCGCATCTTCCATGATGTGCGCCGCGACATGCCCGATTTGGACGAATCGCACCTGATTCACGAAGCCGTGCGCCGCATGATCGGGGACATGGTCTCCGACGTGATCGCGGAAACCCGCCGCCGCCTGGACGACGGCAAGCCCGACAGCCCCGACGCCGTGCGCGCCCTGGGCCGTCCCGTGGCCGGGTTTTCCGACGACATGCGCGAATGGGACGCGGCGCTGAAGAAGTTCTTGTTCGACAACATGTACCGGCACTACAAGCTGAACCGCATGACCAGCAAGGCGCGCCGCGTGGTGAAGGACCTGTTCTGCCTGCTGATCCGCGAGCCCGAATGCCTGCCGACGGAATGGCGGGCCAAGGCCGAGGGTCCGGAAACCCAGGCGACGGCGCAGCATCTGTGCGATTTCATCGCCGGCATGACCGACCGCTACGCCGGCGAGGAACACCGCCGCCTGTTTGACCTGCACGCGCGGACGTCGTAGACGGGCCGTGCCGAGAAAAGACTGAGTTTCGAGGGATCGACATCATGGCCCGCCGGCCCACCAGCGATATCCGCGTCTCCGCCTCCGACGCGCTTGAGTTCGAACCGGAACCCCGGCGTCGGCGGGGCATCCCGACCACGGTCTGGCTGTTGCTGGTGCTGATCCTGGTCACGGCGGCGGGGTTGGGCGGTTTCCTGTTCGGCGACCGCCTGGCGGGGTTGAGCGGCGAGGAAAGCGGCCAGGTGCCGGTGGTCCATGCCGCCGAGGGCGCCATCAAGGTGCGGCCGGACAACCCAGGCGGCCAGGACATTCCGTTCCGCGATTACGACATCAACAAGCGCATGCAGGGCGAGGCGCCGACGGGCCGGGTGGAAAACCTGCTGCCGCCGCCGGAACAGCCCAGGGAATTGCCGCGGGCCCAGGCCCAGGTCCAGGCATCGACGGCGCCGACCCAGGTGCCGCCGGTGCCCGCCGCCACGGCGGGCGCGCAGCTGGCGCCGCCCACGGAACAATCGAATGCCGAGGCCCTGTTACCGTCGGCCCCGGCCCCGGCACCCAAACCGGCGGCGCCGACGTCCATGCCGGCCCGCGAGGTCGCGCCGCCGCCGCCTGCGACGGTGGCCAAGGCGCCGACGCCGCAACCGGCCCCGCCGCCGCCCGTTCCGGCGTCTCCCGCAGTGTCTTCCACGGGGGGACCCATTGCCCTAGTCCCGAAATCCGCGACGGCGGCTCCCGCCGCCGCGCAGCCGACTCCGGTCGCCAAGGTTGCGCCGCCCCCTCCGAGCGCACCGGCCGCGACGGAAACGGCGGCACTCAGCGGTTGGCAGGTACAGCTTGCCGCGTCCCGCGCCGCCACGGCGGCCAAGGCCGAGGGCGAGCGCCTGAAACAGAAGCATTCGGACGTGCTCGGCAAGCTGGCGGTCAATATCGTCCGTGCCAACCTGGGCGCCAAGGGCGTATTCTACCGTATCCGCCTGGGCCCGGCCCGGGACAAGGACGAAGCCCGCGCCGTCTGCGCCCAGCTTGCCAAGCGGGGGCAGGGGTGCCTGGTGATCGCCCCCGGCAAATGACCGGACAGATGACCGGGCGCAAGGGGCCGCCCCGGGCCGCGGTTTTCGGCTGCGAAGGCCCGGCTCTGTCGGACGCGGAGAAGCGGTTCTTCGAGGACGCCAATCCCCTCGGCTTCATCCTGTTCGCGCGCAACATCGAGACCCCGGATCAGGTCCGCGCGCTGGTGCGTGATCTGCGCGCCACCGTCGGCGACGCCGCCGCCCCGGTGCTGATCGACCAGGAAGGCGGGCGGGTGCAGCGCCTTAGGCCGCCGCACTGGCTGGACCGGCCGCCCGCGTCCCAATTCGCGGCGGCCTACCGGGAAAACCCGGACCGGGCGTCGGCGGACCTTGCGGCGAACGCCCGGGCCATCGCCTGCGACCTGGCCGGCCTGGGTATCACCGTCGATTGCTGGCCGGTGCTTGACCTGCCGCAGCCGGGGGCCGATCCGATCATCGGCGACCGGGCGCTGGGGGCGGACACCGCCGCCATCGCGGCGCTGGGCGGGGTCATCATCGATGCCCTGCACGCGGGCGGCGTGACGCCGGTCATCAAACACATTCCCGGCCATGGCCGCGCCACGGTCGACAGCCACAAGGCCCTGCCCGTGGTCGCGACGGACCTCGCCACCCTGCGTGACACGGACTTCGCGCCGTTTCGGGCGCTGAACGCGGCCCCTTGGGCGATGACGGCCCATGTCGTCTATACGGCCGTCGATCCCGGCACCTGCGCGACGTTCTCGCCCAAGGTAGTGGATCGGGTGATCCGCGGCGACATCGGCTTCGACGGCCTGCTGATTTCCGACGACCTGTCCATGCATGCCCTCACGGGGGCCTTCGCCGAACGGACGCGGCGCGCGCTTGCGGCGGGCTGCGACGTGGTCCTGCATTGCAACGGCGTGATGGCCGAGATGGCGCCCGTGGCCGAAGCCGCCCATATCATGACCGACAAAGCCCTGGCCCGTGCGGCCTGGGCGGAAACTCAGCGCCGTGCGACGGAGACAACTGCATGATGACCGATATCGACGTCGCGGGGCTGCTCTATACGGCCTCCGTCTGGGTCCTGCCCGTGTTGCTGGCCGTGACCTTTCATGAAGCTTCGCACGGCTTCGTCGCCAATATGCTGGGCGACGCCACGGCGAAGAACCTGGGCCGCGTGACCTTCAACCCGCTGAAGCATATCGACCTCTTCGGCACCATCCTGCTGCCGGCCCTGTTGCTGCTGGGCTCCGGCGGGCGATTCATGTTCGGCTATGCCAAGCCCGTACCCGTGAATTTTTCCCGCCTCAACCGGCCGCGCCGCGACATGGTCTTCGTCGCCGCCGCCGGGCCGGGGGCCAACCTGATCCTGGCGGTATTGTCCGCCGTGGCCTTGACCAGCGTCGCCGCCCTGCCGCCGGAACTGAGCGAATGGATGGGGCGCAATCTGGTCAATTCCGTATGGATCAACCTGATTTTGGCCGTGTTCAACATGCTGCCCATACCGCCCCTGGACGGCGGACGCGTGGCTGTCGGCCTGTTGCCCGATTTCCTGGCGATTCCGCTTGCCCGGTTGGAACGGGTGGGATTCCTGATTATCCTGGGGGCCGTGTTTCTGTTGCCCCTGATCGGCGATCAGATCGGCATGGATTTGAACGTGTTCTGGTGGCTGGTGGGGGTTCCCGCGTCGGCCCTGATGAATTTCCTGTTCGCGGGCCTCGGACTCGCCTAAAACCCGGGCGACCGGGCCGGAAACGCAGGGCCGGAAATGCAAGGAATGGCATGAGCGACGATTTCGATACCCCGGAGACGCCGACGGTGCACCGCGAGGTCATCTTCGTGGTCGATCTCGACGGCTATGAAGGGCCGCTCGACGTTCTGCTGTCCCTGGCCCGCGACCATAAGCTCGACATCACCCAGATTTCGATCCTGGCCCTGGCCGATCAGTACCTGAAGTTCATCGCCGCCGCCCAGCAGACCAACCTGGAGATCGCCGCCGACTATCTGGTCATGGCGGCCTGGCTGGCCTACCTGAAATCGCGTTTGCTGCTGCCCGACCTGGGCGGCGAGGACGAACCCACGGGTGAGGAGATGGCCGCCGCTTTGGCCTTCCAGATGCAGCGCCTGGAAGCCATGCAGAACGCCGGCCTGCTGCTGACCGAGCGATCGCAACTGCGCCGCGACTTCTTCGCCCGGGGCGCGCCGGAAAAGCATCCGGTGGAGACGGAACAAATCCTCGACGTGAACCTGTACGAGCTGTTGCAGGCCTATGCCCGCCAGCGCCGGCGGGGTGCGGGCGGCGACCGGACGTTGCACATCGAACCGTTCGAGGTTTATACGGTCGAGGACGCGCTCAAGCGCCTGCGCCATCTGCTCGGCCGGACCCCCGACTGGCAGTCCCTGTGGACCTACCTGCCCGAGGAACTGCGGGGCGGGCTGTTCGGGAAGTCGGCGGTGGCGTCCACCTTCGCCGCCAGTTTGGAACTCGCCAAGGAAGGCAAAGTGAACATTCGCCAATCCGATATTTTCGGCCCGATTTACCTGCGGGCCCGCACTGACGGCGGCAACAACACCGATTCCGCCACCGGTCCCCGCGTGGTCGCGGGCAGCGATGCCGACGGCGGGGAGCAATAGACCATGAGCGACGTCAACCGCGATCACCTGCGCCTGCTGGAAGCCGTGCTGTTCGCCTCGGCCGAACCGCTGACGGAACGGGTGCTGTCCAACCGCCTGCCCGAGGACGCGGACCTGAAGGCCCTGTTGGCCGAACTACAGGACCAATACGCCGGGCGCGGCGTCAACCTGATCCGCGCTGGCGGGTCCTGGGCGTTCCGCACGGCGGAGGATCTGGCGGCGCAGATGACGAAGCACATCGAGGTCACGCGCAAGCTGTCGCGCGCAGCCATCGAAACCCTTGCCATCGTTGCCTATCACCAACCCATCACCCGGGCCGAGATCGAGGAAATCCGTGGTGTGTCCTTGAGCAAGGGCACCATGGACATCCTGCTTGAGGAAGGCTGGATCAGGCCCCGCGGTCGCAAGGACGGGCCGGGCCGGCCGCTGACCTGGGGCACCACGGACGGCTTCCTCGATCACTTCGGGCTGGAAACGCTGCGTGACCTGCCGGGCGTCAAGGAACTGAAGGCCATGGGGCTTCTGGAATCCGGGCCGGCGCTCAACGTCTACCGTTCCCATGGCGAGTTGACGGACGGCGGCGGCGTCGATACGGAAGACGATAACGAGGGCGATGCCCCGCCGCCCGGCGGCGCCGACATTACCGAAGACGACCGCATCGACGCCCTCGATCCCGATGACGGTCTGACGCCCGCGGGGTAGGGGATAGGCGGCGGGCCGGGCGAAGATTTCCGCCTGCCGGACTTATTCGCGAAAGCGGGCCGAAAAGCCTTGCATGACTGGTCGATTCCCTTACATCTATCCCCGTCAGGGGGG
>SWBZ01000213.1_pt1 | contig 57289 bp, 55 predicted proteins | sample 4693031 | NCBI WGS metagenome assembly SWBZ01 (sample SAMN10267274, study PRJNA491770) | bioreactor metagenome | isolation source: DHS bioreactor inoculated with | place: Japan: off Shimokita Peninsula
CCACCAACAGGAAACAACGGAGTGACACCACGCCACGGGACTTGACCTCGTTCCCGTCGAACCATGCGAGTGCCTCCCGCACCCGAGGACCCCGCAGCAGCCCGTCGTGAGAGTTTGCGCAATCGGCCATCACGCGAGCCTCAGTTTCTCGGATCCGCGCCTCGTCCCCAGATTCCCGCAACCGCTCAGCACCGTACTCGCGTACCGTCTCGAGCATCTGAAACCGTCCCGCCGAGCGCCGCGCGAGCGAGCGCTCGACGAGGCTTTCGAAGACCGCTCGGCCAAGTCCCAGAGCGTCGGCGACGGCGTCGGCATCCGCAACACCGATACCGTCCGGGAAGACTGCCATCGCCTGCAGCGCGCAGCGTTCGTCGACGCTGAGGGTCTCCCAACTCCAATCGATCAGCGCGCGGAGGGTGCGGTGCCGCGATTCTGCCGTGCGTGGACCGCCGGTCAGGAGGGCGAAGCGATCCGCAAGGCCCGCGTCAATCTCGGCCAGCGTGAGGGTACGCGCCTTGGCAGCCGCCAGTTCCAGCGCGAGCGGGAGTCCGTCCAGACGTTCGGCGATACGGACGGCGACGGCTCGCTCCTCGTCGCTCACGCCGGTCGCGCGCGCTGCCCGCACGCGACGGGCGAACAGTTCGTCGGCATCCTCGCGGGGGAGCGGTCCGATCGGAACGAATGCCTCACCGACGACGCCCAGCGGCTCGCGGCTCGTCGCCAGCAGCCGGAGTTTCGGCAGGGCTTGCAGCAGATCATGAGCGACAGATGCCGCCTCGTCGACAACGTGCTCACAGTTGTCGAGCAGCATGAGCGCGGCTCGTCCCGCGAGAGCCTCGAAGACGCGCTCTCGTGCAGAGACTCCTCCCGAGGGAGCCGTCGACTCTGCCACGCGCACGGTGCGGCCCACCGCACCCGAGACTGCGCTCCACAGGTCTCCGGATGCGACGGGTGCGAGCGCCACGACGATCGCATCGGGCGCCCGGCGTGCCGTTTCCAGAGCAAGGGTTGTCTTTCCGGCGCCGCCGGGGCCGATGAGAGTCACGAGACGCTCGGTTTGGAGTTGCTCGTGGATGAGTGCGAGTTCGTCGGTGCGGCCGACGAGGGGTGTTGCGGCGGCGGGCACCGTTGCTGGGTTTGACAGTTCGGTGCTCTCCGCGACCGATCTGGCAGCGAGGCGGCGGGCGTGGGCGACGTCAGCATGCAGGTCGGCGCTGACCCACTCGAATCCGTCGCCGGGTGTCCAGGGCTCGCCGACCCACAGGTTAAGCGCATCGCGGGCCAGCGCTGCTGCTTCCGTTTCGGGGGCTTGTCGGGCGCGCAGCACGAGGTCCTGGAAACGGGTGATGTCCACGTCCTGGCGATCGACGTGCGGGCGGTACCCGCCCGGTGCGGCAACGAGAACGCCGTCGGGAAGCTCGCGGCGCAACCGCGAGGCGAGGGACTGGAGGGCTGCGCGAGGGTCATCCGGTGGGTCGTGGGGCCACAGATCATCGGCGAGCGTGCGGTAACTCACGACCGTGCCCGCATCGATCGCAAGGCGGAACAGCAGCGCTTCTTGGCCCCGTCCACGCACGGCGGCAGGCCCGTCATCCGTGTCGACGACAAATCCGCCGAAGAACCGCAGCTGCACCCTCACACCCTATGGCGCGGGCCTTCTCTCGCGGGGGTCAACCTTTGGCGGCGGCCTTCATCGCCTTCTTGTGCTCGCGCACCTTCGCGAGGGATTCGGGGCTCGTGATGTCGGCGACGCTGCGGAACGAACCCGCCTCGCCGTACGGAGCAGAGGCTTCGCGCCACCCGTCGCCAGCAAACCCGTACTGCTTTCCCAGCAGAGCGAGGAAGATCTTCGCCTTCTGCTCGCCGAACCCGGGCAGCTTCTTCAGGCGCCCCAGGACCTCCGGGCCGTCCGGGTCGCCCTTCGTCCAGATTGCTGCGGCGTCGTCATCCCAGTCGGTAGCGACCGCCTCGCACAGCGCCTGAACTCGGCCCGCCATTGATCCTGGGAACCGGTGCACCGCCGGAGTCTCGCGGAACACCTCGACGAACGCCTCGGGATCATAGGCGGCCAGGGCGGAGGCAGACAGCTCTCCGGTGCGATCCTTGATCTTCATCGGTCCCGTGAAAGCAGTTTCCATCGCGATCTGCTGATCGAGCAGCATCCCGATCAGCAGTGCGAGCGGGTCGTCCGACAGCAGGCGGTCGGCAGCGTCATCGCCGGTGATGTGCAACTCCATGGCACCAGTGTTCCACGGGCGACCCCGTTGACGCGGGCGGATACGGGAGGATGGAGGAATGGCCGAGTCCGCGTTCGAGAAGCTGGTCGAGCACGCCCGATCCGAGAATGTCGTCGTTGTCGGAGCAGGGCTCGCCGGACTGGTCGCCGCGCTCGAGTGCGCGAAGGTCGGCCTCCGAGTGACCGTGGTCGAGGCATCCGAGCGGCTCGGCGGCGCCATCGCGCACGCCGAGGTGGCAGGTGTCATGGTCGATCTCGGTGCCACGGGGTGGGCAACCCGAAACGGTGCCGTCGATGCGCTTGTGACGGAACTGGGTCTCGCCGACGAGGCGATCGAGCCAGCCACGTCGGATGTCTGGGTCGCCGTCTCCGGCGCAGTGCTGCCCTACCCGGCGCAGAACGTTGCCGGCATCCCCGCGAACCCGTGGGATCCCGTGGTGCGCAAGGTCATCGGCTGGGCCGGTACGTGGCGGGCGTACCTCGACCGGTTGCGGCCCCCGCTGACAATCGGGCAGGAACGCAATCTCGGCGCCCTCGTACGCCGTCGCATGGGTGCGCAGATCCACAACCGGCTCGTCGCACCGTTGACCAGGGGCCGCTACGGCCTGCCCCCGGACGCGGTCGATGTCAGCCTCATCGCACCGGGTCTGGGCTCGGCATTGACACGAACCGGCTCGCTTGCGGCGGCGGCGGGCGAATTGATCGCGGTCGCAGGCGATCAGGCCGCGGCGCCGCCCATTCGGGGTCTGGCGGGCGGACTGACACGCCTCGTCGACGCTCTGGTCGCTCGGCTCGGCGACTACGGGGTGTCTGTCGTCACCGCCGCGCGGGTATCCCAGCTGACTGCCCAGGGCGACTCGTGGACCGTGACAGCGCAGACAGTCGACGGTACGCAGGATCTGCCAGCGGATGCCGTCATCGTCGCTACGGGAGCCGCTGACGCCGCCCGCCTGGTGCCGTTCTCGGTTCCGGCTCTTCTGGAGCGCGAACTCGTCCAGGAGGTGATCACCCTCGTGGCTTCGGCACCGGCACCCGCAGAACCTCACACCACCGTTTTCACCGCGAACCCCGCGACTGAACCCGTTGTCGCATCGGATGAGACGCAGCGGTGGGCGAATAGTGTTCCCGGAGTGCGCGTGGCCCGCCTCACCTACGGTGACCTGGACACCGCCGCCCCCACTTCAGAACTGAGCGACGAGGATGTCTTCCTCAAGGCTGCGCGGGACGCCGAAGCTCTCCTCGGGCTCCCCGCCGACGCAATTGTCGAGGCCCGCCGGGATCGGTGGGTGCAGCCGCCGAGCGCGCTCATGCGTGGCCGCGATGAGGCCGCCGAGACGCTGCGCGCGCGCGTACGGGCGGTGCGCGGTCTCGGGCTCGTGGGGGCGTGGGTGGCGGGTCCAGGCCTCGCGCGCGTCACCGCGCACGCGCGTGAAGAGGCTGAGCGGCTCCGTGTCAACCTCCTGTGGGGGACGCATGCCGATGGCGTTACGCTGGGTGAGGACCACCCGCTCGACAAGCGTGAGGAGACCCCATGAGGGGCAAAGCAGGACTCGTCGTCGGACTCGCCGTGGGCTATGTGCTCGGCTCGCGTGCCGGTCGGCAGAGATACGAGCAGATCAAGTCCCAGGCGCTGAAAGTCTGGAACCTGGAGCCCGTGCAGAAGCAGGTGGGCAAGGCCAAGGACTTCGCGAAGTCCAGCGCGATGGCGCTGCCGAGCACCCTGTGGGATTCGGCTGTGAAGGTGACGAAGGCCGCGACCTCGAAGGGCACGGCGGGGGAACGTCTCGACGCTGCAGTGAAGGCGGGCAAGGAATCGGTGGATGCCGTCAGTAGTGCCGCCGACACCTCGGCCGAGGCTGTCAAACAGGCTGCCGATGAGGCGATCGACGACATCGCCAAGGCCGCCGGCAAGGAATGACATGACGGCGCCTCGAGAATTCCGCGATCGGGCGAACGACTCCCTTCTGACGCTCCTCGGCGAGGTTCCGGAGCTGATCCGGAACCTGATCGTCGCCGAGGTCGACGCTGCCAAATCCTGGGCTCGCCAGGCGGGCAAGGATGCCGGAATCGGCGTGGTTCTGTTCCTCGTCGCACTGTTCGTCTTGTTCTGGTCGCTTCCCGTGTTCGGCACTTTTCTCATCGCCGGTCTTTCGTCGTGGTGGCCGGTGTGGTTGTCGGCGCTGGTCGTCTTCGCGGCCCTGCTTGTCGTGACGATCGTTTTCGCGCTGCTGGGCGTGCTCAGATTCCGCAAGCTCACCCGCAGGCGTAACCCTGCCCAGGCCGTCGCCCAAGACATCAAGGAGATCCGCGATGAGCTCTGAGTCCGGTGTCCCCCGCACTGCAGTAGACCTGTCTCTCACCGACCCGGTCGAGAAGGCTCGGGCGGAGCTGAAGGCAGCGCTCGCTGCCATTGAAGACAAGACCAACGTGCCGCGACAGGTCTCGAAGGCGACCGACAGCGCCGTGGCCAAGCTGCGTCGCTTTTCGCGCGAGCACCCCGTGGCAACCGTCACCATCGCGGTTGTGAAGGCGGCGGCTGTGGGCGCTCTGGTGTGGTGGGGCGTCAACTCCTACGTCAACAAGTAGCGCCGCAGCAACCACGAGGTGACCATCTCGTGACCTTCTACCCGCGACACGACGCGAGTCAGGGGGTTATGCTCGGACAACAGGCAGCGCAATGATGCGGAAGCTGCCGACGACGTGGATATTCCCGCACCGTGACCCCCGGTGCCATGTCGTTCGGCTGCTCGAACGTCGGGCGGTCGATTCCGCATCGATGAGTCGATCATGAACCGAGTAGCGTCAGATACCGCCGCCAAGCCACTGGCCGGGTGGCGCGTTCTGGTCCCCCGAGGCGGCCCGTGGGGAGACTCCGTGGCCGCGACCCTGCGCCGTCAGGGCGCCGTTCCCGTCATCGCCCCGTTGATCAACTTCGCCCCCACGACCGATCACACGGAACTTGAGTCAGCTCTGGCCGCGCTGGCGGCGGGAGACTTCGACTGGGTGACGCTCACGAGCGCGACCACCGTCGATGTCCTCTATGCCTACCGCGCCGTGATCCCGCCGCAGACGAAGGTTGCCGCCGTCGGCGAAACGACCGCGGCCGCGCTCCAAGCTGTCGGATATCGCGTGGATCTCGTGCCGGACCTCGACAACTCCGCAGCGGGCTTGGCCGAGCAGCTGATCGGCCTCGAGCCGGAGCCGCGCGACATCCTGACCCTGCGTAGCGAGACGGCCAAGCCCGTTCTGACCGGGATGCTCACGGAAGCCGGCCACCGCGTGCGCAGCGTGGTCGCCTACCGCACGGTCGGGGTTCCGGTGACCGAGCGCATCGCGAACGACGTGCGCAGCGGTCGGATCAACGCCATTCTGGTCACGAGTGGTTCGGTGGCCGAGCAGGTCCGTTTGCAGTTCCCGCAGATTCCGCCCTCGACCGTGTTGGCGGCGATCGGTCCGCGAACGGCGACTGACGCGCAGGCGGCGGGTCTGACTGTCGACGGTGTCGCCGATCGCCAGACCGTCGATGCGCTCATCGAGGTCGTTGCGCGCTTTCCGCTGCTTTACGCCACTGACGAAGCGGCGCCCTGACCTGAGTTCCACTGGATAAGTGCACTCGACCGGATGCCGAGGCCGAGCTCGTCGGCTTCGTGCAGTTGATCGAGAGTGTCGACGTCCCGACGTGCGCTCCAGACTGTGGGGTGTCCTGAACCGGTGTCGATCTCACGGGCAAGGTCGACGAACCCTGCTGCGAAGTGCCGCGCGAAGGAGTTCTCCCCGAACGCCGGAATGAGCTCGCCAGCGATCGTCCGCGTGAGGAGGGTCGTCCCGGTCCCCTCCGCGTCCGGCAGCGCCGCCATCTCGTGCCGTCCCGCCGCCGCGAGAGCCACCGCGAGATCCGCGGCGCGAAGCGCGGGAAGGTCGCCGAGCATTGCCGCTCGCGGCGCCGCAGCATCCGTCATCGCAAGCCCTGCCAGCACCGCGTCGTTCAAGCCGGTTCCGGGGTCAGCGACGACGAGGCAGGTATCCGAGATCTCACGCGCGATCTCGGCATCCGCGGTCACGACCACCACCTGCGCGACGGTCGGGCACGCCTGTGCTGCGGCTATCGTGTCGAGCCCGATTGCGCGCGCCAGCGCCGCCCGATCCACGCCCGGCACGTCGAGGCGGCTCTTTCCCGCGCCGCCGCGCACCGGGATGACGAGCGTCCAGCCGCTCACGGATCCAGACGTTCGCGCAGGCGGGGGAGGATGTCGCGGCTGTAGCGTTCCATGAACTCCGCCTGGTCGTGCCCGGGGTCGTGGAACACGAGGTGACGGAAGCCGCGCTCGGCGACTTCGACGATGCGATCGACGTGCTCGTCGGGGTCGGACGAGACGATGAACCGTTTCGCGACGCGCTCGATCGGCAGTTCCGCGGCTCGTCGCTGCATCTCGATCGGGTCGTGGATGCCGACCTTCTCTTCGGGGCTGAGCGCGAGAGGGGCCCAGAACCGGGTGCGCTCGAGGGCTTCGGCGGGATCAGGGTGGTACGAGACCTTCACCTCGATGAGCGTGTCGATGTCATCGCGCGTGCGTCCCGACTTCTCGAGTCCCTCGTCCAGTGCCGGCAGGAGCGTATCGGTGTAGAGCGCCGGATCCTTGCCGCTGGTCGTGATGAATCCGTCGGCGACCCGACCTGCGAGGCGCGTGGCGGCGGGCCCGGCGGCGCCGATGTAGACCGGGACGGGAGTGTCGGGACGGTCGTAGATCGTCGCATCGCGGACCTGCCAGAACTCGCCGTCGAAACTGACGCGCTCGCCGGTCCACAGCTTGTTCAGAAGCGTGAGCGACTCCTTCAGGCGCCGGAAACGTTCGGGCGGCTCGGGCCACGGGATGCCGAGGGTCACTTCGTTGAGGGATTCGCCGGTCCCGACCCCCAGGATGATGCGCCCCGGGTACATCACGCCGAGGGTCGCGAAAGCCTGCGCGACGACGCCGGGGTGGTAGCGGAAGGTGGGGGTGAGCACCGACGTGCCGAGGAGGATCCGGGATGTGCGTGCGCCGACGGCGCCGAGCCACGGGATGGCCGCGGGCGCGTGGCCGCCTTCGTGCATCCATGGCTGCAGGTGATCGGAGACGAACACCGAGTCGAACCCGGCGTGTTCGGCATCCACCGCGAAGTCGGCGAGCTCGTTCGGGCCGAACTGCTCGGCGGATGCTTTGTATCCCAGGCGCAGGGGGATGGTCATGGCGTGGTGCTCCTTTCGGTAGCGGGTTCGATCAGGAATTCGCTGCCGTCGGCCCCGCGGAGCTGGTCGCGGAACTGCGTCACGGTGCCCGGCCACAGCAAGGTGAGGCGCCCGGACCGTTCGTCGACGTACCAGTTGCGGCATCCGCCGGACACCCAGGCGGTGTCGCGCGAGCGTCGCACGATCATGCGGGTGTACTCCTGCTCGACGGCGGGGTCGGGGCGCAGGGTTGCCGTTGCCGGGGTCGTGGCGATTGTCCGCGCGGCGTATGCTGCCTGCTCCTCCAGCATGAGGATCGATGAGTTGTGACCGAGGGACGCGTTGGGTCCGTTGAGGATGAACAGGTTCGGGAATCCGCTCACGACCGTCGACAGCGCCGACGACATCCCGCTTGCCCAGTGCTCGTCGAGAGAGAGGCCCTGCTCGCCGGTGACCAGCTCGGCGTAAGGCTGACGCGTCGCGCTGAACCCTGTCGCAAGAACGACAGCATCCACGGTATGGCGCCGCCCGCTCGCGGCGACGAGGGTACCGCCATCCGCCCGCGCCAGCGCCGAAGGCTCGAGGGTGACGGCATCCGAGGCAACGGCGGGATAGAAGTCGTCGGAGAGCAGCACCCGCTTGCATCCGAACGCGTAGTCGGGGGTGAGCCATGCGCGCAGCGTCGGGTCGGATACCTGCGCGTGCAGATGCGCCTGGGCCTGGTCGGATGCCGCGGCAGCCGCAGCGGCATCCCCCGCGCGCGAGGCATGGCGGGCCTCACCCTCGAGGAAGAGCTCGTCGCGCAGGGCGGTGAGCACTTCGGGGTTGGCCGCGAACCGCTCGCGTTCGGCATCCGTGTACGTCCTGCCGCCTCGGGGCAGGATCCAGGGCGCAGAACGCTGGAACAGCGTTACCTCGGCGCCTCGGCGCACGAGCTCGGGGACGAGCTGGATGCCGCTCGCGCCCGTGCCGACGACCGCGACGCGTTGGCCCTCGAGGTCGAGCTCGGGGTCCCAGCGCGCGGAGTGCACGACCGGTCCGGGAAAGGCTGCCAGGCCGTGCACTTCCGGCAAGGACGGTTCCGTGAGCCGACCGCACGCGAGGAGGAGCATCCGTGCCCGGATGGGTCCGACCGTCGTGCCGAGGTTCCAGCCGTCGTCGTCCCAGCGGGCCTCGAGCAGGGCAGTGTTGAACCGGATGCGGCGCTCGATCCCGGTCGTGGCGGCCACCCGTCGGAGGTAAGCCTGGATCTCACCTCCCGGTGCGAACTCTCGCGACCAGTAGGGCCACGGGTGACGCGCCAGAGCGTAAAGGTGGGCTGGCACATCGCACGCGACGCCCGGGTAGGTGTTCTCGCGCCAGGTGCCGCCGACGTCGCCTGCCCGCTCGAGGATCACGACGTCGGTGATTCCGGCAGCTTCGAGTTCCATGGCGGCGGCCAGCCCCGCGAAGCCAGCGCCGACGATCACGACCTCGTGTTCGGGGGTCATCGCGGCTCCCGCGTTCGGTCGCCGGCGATATCGTGCGGGCGCGATATCGGGCGGGCATCCCGGTAATCGGTCGTGCGCTGCCGGAGGGGCCGCATCAGGTGCCGGGCGATACGGTCGGCATCCGACAGCGGAAGTTCGCGACCGTGCTCCACCCCGGTGCGGGGGAGGACCCGACCATCGAGGAGTGTGCCGCCGAGGTCATCGGCTCCTGAGCGCAGGAGCATGGGAATACTGGCCGCATCAAGTCGTGGCCACGGCACCTGAATGTGTGAGATCGCGCCCGACAGCAGCAGCCGTGAGACGGCGACCATCGCGCGATGTTCATCGATCGGCGACCGGCCATCGACGAGGGGTACCCCGTGGCCAGGGAGGGGGATCGGCACGAACTCGGTGAATCCACCCGTCTCGCGCTGTAGGTCGCGAAGGGTGCGCAGGTGCGCAATCCGGTCGGCGGCGCTCTCGACGTGGCCGTAGAACAGCACGGATGTCGAGCGCAGCCCCGCCGCGTGTGCGGCGCGGATCGCAGTGAGCCACTGGTCGATGGGAAGGTCGGTGGGGGCGACCCGAGCGCGGACGCCCTCGTTCAGCACCTTGACGCCGGTGCCCGGGACGGTGTCGACGCCCGCGGCCTGCAGGGCACGGTAGGCCTCGTCGATCGACAGTCCGCCGCGAGCCGCGAAGTCCCAGACATCCTGCGGGCGGAAGGCGTGCAGGTGGAGCGTCGGCGCGGCATCCTTCACCGTGCGAGCAAGCTCGAGGTAGGCATCCGCCTCGATCGGGATGATGCCCTGCGCGCACAGCTCGCTCGCACCGAGGTCCGCCGCATCCCGAGCGATCTCGGCGACCTCGGCGATCGTGAACGTGTCGCGGTCCCGGTCGCCGGTGGGCGCGCTCGGACGCAGCCCCGTCGTGGTGAGGTTGCGGTTGACGACGACACTGATGGCCTCGCCGACCGTGTAGCGGCGCACATCGTCGGCTGCGCGGGTGACAGCGTCCAGGTCTGCGCCCGTCGCCGTCAGCAGCCGCGCCCAGTCCTCGTCGGCGAGGGACTCCGGGTCGGTCGCGGCATCCGTGACCAGTCCTTCGAACGAGCCGCGCCGAGCGGGCCGGGCTGTGCCCGCCGGGGTCGGCGCAGCGGCCGTCGACAGCGCGAGCCCCGATACGGGGTCGGCGAGCGCAGCCACCGCGGCATGCAGTTCCGGCGCGATCCACGTCGTGGCATCGCGAACATACTCCGGATGCGCGGTCAGGCGCTCGCGCAGCTCGAAACCCAGCTCTGCGGTGCGTGTCGCCAGATCGTCGAGGTGGGGCCACGGACGTTCCGGGTTCACATGATCTGCTGTCACCGGCGAAACCCCGCCCCAGTCATCAGCCCCGGCACGAACGAGAAAGGCGAACTCGGTCGGGTCGCTGAGGTTCGGTGGAACCTGGATGCGGGCCCTCGCGCCCATAGCCAGCCGGGCGGCTGCCACCGCGGCGACGTATTCCTCGAGCTCGGCATCCGCCGCGTCGCGCATCGCGGTCCCGGGCTTCGCGCGGAAGTTCTGCACGATGATCTCTTGCAGGTGTCCATGACGACGGTGGGCATCCCGCAGAGCCAGCAGGGAGTCGGCTCGGTCTGTGATCGTCTCGCCGATCCCGACGAGGATGCCGGTCGTGAACGGGATGCGATGGATGCCGGCATCCTCGATCACCCGAAGCCGGATCTCGGGATCCTTGTCGGGCGAACCGTAGTGGACCTGACCGGGAGTCTCAAACAGCTCTCGGGATGTCGTCTCGAGCATCATGCCCATCGAGGGTCCGGTCGGGCGCAAGCGCAGAAGTTCGTCGGCAGTCATGACGCCGGGGTTCAGGTGCGCGAGCATCCCGGTCTCGGCGGTGATGAGACGGGCGACATGCGCGACGTAGTCGAGCGTCGACGCAAAACCGTGCTCGTCGAGCCAACGACGGGCCTCGGGCCACCGTTCCTCGGGGCGGTCGCCGAGCGTGAGCAGAGCCTCCTTGCACCCCTGGCGCTGGCCTGCGCGGGCGACGGCGAGCACCTGCTCGGGGCTCATGAACACCGGCTTTCCCGCGCGCTGCAGCTGTCCGGGGGTATCGACGAACACGCAGTAGTGGCAGCGGTCCCGGCAGAGGGTGGTGACCGGGACGAACACCTTGCGGGAGTACGTGAAGATTCCCGGGCGACCCGCCTCTCTCAGGCCGTGATCCCGCAGGTCGCTCGCAACATCGAGGACGGCATCCAACTCCGGCCCTCGCGCGCTGAGCACCGCGATCAGATCGTCGCGGCCGAGGTCGCCGCCCGCTTTGGCTCGTGAGAGGGCATCGTCGAGGCTCACGGCAGCGGGGCGAGTCGGTGTTCGGTTGAGCGTGCCCACCACCCCAGTGTTGCACCGTCCTCGAGGTACTCGGCCGCGTCGCGATGGCGTTCTCGCGTCCGGTGGATTGTGCGCGTGCGGACGCGCGGATGGTTTCCGTGGAACGATCGTCTTTCGGACGCCGTTTTGAGAGGGCGTGCCTACGTGAACCCTTCAGGCGCTCCTTGGGAAGTCAGGGCGGCGACGGAGTGACGCCGGTCACGGGCATGGTCCCTACGGCCTCCTGTGGCGTTCTGAGCGCCTCTAGAGCCTTCCAGGCATACGTGAGCGTCGTCTTGGATCGCCCCCCAGTAGCCGCCGGACGCTGCTTCGCGCCCCGGCGATCGCGGCAAAGGTCGGGTGAATCCTGCTCATTACTGAGCAGCCTCTTGCGTAGTCGGGCGTTGGTGGTGACGGACAGCACAGCGTGTTGTGGTGGTCGGCAATCCGGTTGTGCAGGAATCGCGGCGCGTTGAGATCGTTCCGAATACCCCGTAGTCATGCGGGGCCTGGGGTTCTCCAGGAGGGTAAGTGTCGAACCTGTCGTGTGCCGTTTGCGTCCTGTCGGCGGGCTACAGTTCCGGTTTGTTCATCGGGAGGCATCGCTCTTTCCTAAAGAGGAGCCAGTCGGGAAGATGGTTCCATGGACATAAGCCGAGTCGACCCGCGTGACGCAGCGTACGAGATGGAAGATCCGGTCTATCGCGTCTACTTCAGTGAGCTCGGTGCCACTGATGAGTGGCAACTTGAGGGTGCATCGTCGGTAATCGAGGTCATCGACTGGGCGCGGGCCGATGGACGAGAGTTCACGGCTTACGTGGAGACCGGCTGGCCATCTGGGATGGGATTGTTGCGTGTCTTCAGCTGGGCGGGGTAGCGCAGACGCACCCCGCCCAGCCTCGGTTTAGGGCACCCAGAGGAAGCTCGAGGCTGCGCTCGGGGGCGCAGCCAGCGGCAGGAGGGGCGGCGCAGTGTTCGCCGAAGCTGAAGCTCTGAAGTAGGCGGCCCGAGAAATATGCGTACCGCTGTTCAGTGCCGGGACATACCAGGTTGTCGTCGGTCCCCAATTGACGGTACTGGTGACTTGCACGTACTGCGTGTACAAGGACTGCGCTACGATCCCCATGGTGGCAACGTCGTTGTAGGCGGTCTTTCCAAGGTACATCTGCACCTGCACTGGAATCGTGCCGGATGGACCCTTACACCGAACGCGTGACTTAGCGATGACACTGGCCGAGCCGTTCGACCAATGCGGGTTGTCGACCGTCAACAGGCACGTATAGCTTGAAGCAGCGGCCGCCGCCACGCCCCCTTCAGACCTGGACGTGGAGGTCGCCGGGACGGCGAAGACTACCTCCGAGGTGGATGATCCAGGGCTCATCAGCGCTGTTTCAGCCGGGGCTTCCGGTCCGGGCGGGACTTGTTCTGCACCTGCCGGTGATGCGATGGCGACAGTGAGAAGCGCCGCAGCAAAACCAGCGGCAATCAGTGATACTCGACGTCGACCAATTCTTCGTTCCATATCAATCTCCTTTCTGAGACAGCAGTCACGCTAGTGACTCGCTGTAGTGCTGTCTGTAGGTAGAAAGGGGGACAAGGGATTCGGGGCGGCGGGAGACCTGGAAAACGGCACCGGGGTCGAGATCAACTCGCGCCACCACGGCAGCCCGGAGCACTACGAGGCTCTGGCCGGGACCCTCGTGGTAGAGGAGATGAGGGTTACAGGCAAGAACGTGTGGATGCGCTCGCTCCTCGTGAGTTGAGTCCCGCATAGTGGTGTAGCGCGTGGTGGCTGGCCGAGCTTGTCGCTATGACGTAGACGCGGTCACCGTGTGATCCTTCGAGGAAACTCTCACATCCCTCTCGAACGGAGTCATCACGATGATCGCACCTCTTATTGTCTTATTGTCGACCGTGCGACCGTGCGAGCGTGCTCGCTGAAGCCCTGACCGACGCATCGCCGGATCTGATGCGCTCGCTGCTGCAGACCATGATCGACGCGCTGCTGTCCGCCGACGTGGACGCCGTCGTCGGCGCCGAATGGGGCAAGCCCAGCGCCGACCGTGTCGCGCAACGCAACGGTTATCGGCACCGTGACCTGGACACCCGGGTCGGTACGATCGACGTCCAGATCCCGGAGTGGTTGCTCGCGCGCCGCAAGCGCGCCGCAAGCGCGCCGAAACGGCGATGATCACCGTCGTCGCGGACTGCTACCTCGCAGGCGTGAGCACGCGGGGGATGGACAAGCTCGTGAAGACGCTCGGGATCCACGCGCCTAAGCGCAGACCCGAAGGGTCGGACTCTGGAAAGAGCGATCGCACGGAGCGAGCGGTGGAGCCGACCTATGATCGGATGCCGACAAGGGACCAGGAATCAGTGGAGGCTCGCTGAGGAGCTCAAGCTCCCGGTTCGGCGCGCGGGACGCCGCAGTCGTTGTCGACGGTGCAGTTGACGCGGAGAGTGCACGTGCTGTCGATCGCGCCAGAGCGTCTGCCGTTGGAGGGAGGGTGCAGAGGGATCGTTGCGGGCTTGTAAGCAAACTCCCCGTAAGGGCGCGAACGCCGCTGGCAGACTAGGTTCATGGTCACCCTGCTGCTTGACTCCGCTCACCTGGAGGTGGCGTTGTCGGGGTCTGAGCGGCTGCTTGCATTCCGTCGGCAGAATGTAGACCTCCCGCGCGACACAATCGCCAAAGTCCAACTCACCGACGACGTGTGGACGTGGCTTCGCGGGGTGCCGAGTCCCGGAACGCATGTGCGCGGAGTCATCGCGATGGGCACGTGGAAGTCGGCGAGCAGCGAGGACTTCGTCGTCGTGCGAGGTCGTCGTCCCGGCGTCGTGATCGACCTCGAGGGGCACCCGGACTATCAGCGCATCGTTCTCACGACGCGCCACGGGCTAGCGCTCGTTCAAGCGCTGCGGCTCGACGTCGACGGCCCTGCCGAAGACGTCGCCGACCTCGTCAGCTGACGTCGCGGCGCCAGTTCAGCGCGTAGCCGAGCACGAGCAGCACGGCGGCATAGGCGAGAAGGACGGCGCCGCCCGCCCACCATTCGAGTCCGCTCGTACTGGTGCCCGCGCCCGCCATCTGGAAGATGCTTGCCCCGACCAGGGCATCGCTCGCTGCGCCCGGCAGGTAGTTGGTGACGGTATCGAGTCCTGACACGAACGCTCCCGCCGCGCGGGCGATGGGTTCGAGGAACTGGGTAAAGACGAGCACCCCCACGACGGCAGCCACTTGGTTGCGCACAAGCGCGCCGACGCCGATCCCGACGATCACCCAGATCGTGAGAGCGAGTACGACCCGCGCGATCAGCGCCCAGGTTGAGCCCACCCCGAGGTCGGTCTCGACCCCGAACGCTGCGAGGAGGCCAGCGGCCGGCCCGACGGATGACAGCGCGCCGACGATCCCGAAGCCCGCGCCCACGACGATTCCCGCGACGATCTTCGCCCACAGCACGGTTCCCCGGCGCGGTGTCGCGAGGAACGTCGCCGTGAGGGTCTTGTGCCGGAACTCCGAGGTGACCATGAGGGTTCCGAGGATGAGAGGGATGACGTATCCGACACTTGCCGCCAGTGAATACAACACCGGTGCGACTCCCTCAGTCGGAACCGGTGCGCCCTCGCCAGGGAGCATCCCGCTGCCGACGGCCCCGATCGCGAAGGCGAGAGCGGCCGCCGTGAAGGCGATGTAGACCACGAGCACGAGGCCCAGCACCCACCACAGGGATGTCGAGAAGAACTTCGTGAACTCCGACCGGGTAACGGTGGCGACGGTCATCGGTTCGCCCCTTCCTCGTCGGCTCTCGCTTCAGGGTCGATGTCAGGCTCCGCCGGTTTTGTCGCGTCTTCGGGCTCGTCCGTTCCGTCAGCTACCGAGGCGGTATCGGCGTCCCAGTCGGTCACGGCCTCTACCTCAGGCTCGTCGTCAGCGTCGTCAGCGTCCGGGGGCGTCACACGTCGCGGGTCATCCGTCAGCAGGAGAGGGGGCCTGGTTCCGTTGACGTACTCGAGGAAGATTTCCTCGAGGGCCGGCCCCCGGTCGGTCAGTGCCGAGAGGGCGACGCCGGCAGAAGCAGCGATCGCTCCCACGTGAGCAGCGTCGAGGCCCTGCACCTGGATGCCGGTGCGAAGGTGCTCGAGCGGAACCGCAGCACCCTCTAGCGCCGCGACAAGGGCGCCGCGGTCGGGTGCGTCGACGAGGGTGATAGGAACCTCCTGGTAGGCGAGGTCGGCGAGCGACCCCTCGAAGACGAGGCGGCCGCCGGAGATGATGAGCGCGGCATCCACCGTCTGCTGCACCTCGGCGAGCAGGTGAGACGACACCAGGATGGTCCGCCCCTCGCCGGCCAGAGTCCGCAGGAATGACCGCATCCACCGGATGCCTTCGGGATCGAGGCCGTTGGTCGGCTCGTCGAGCACGAGCACCCCCGGGTCGCCGAGCAGCGCGAACGCCACCCCGAGCCGTTGACGCATTCCGAGCGAATACCCACCGACTTTGCGTCCCGCCGCGTGCGTGAGGCCGACCAGTTCCAGCACCTCATCGACGCGCGAGCGCGCGATGCCGGCAGCCTGTGCGTACACGGTCAGGTGCGCCGCGCCCGTTCGGCCGGGATGGAAGCCGGTGGCTTCGAGGACCGCGCCGACAGTGTGCAGCGGATAGGTGAGTTCGTCGTAGCGGCGACCACCGATGGTCGCCGAGCCCGATGTGGGACGGATGAGGCCCAGCAGCATCCGCAGCGTCGTGGTCTTGCCGGCCCCGTTGGGTCCGAGAAACGCCGTGATGCGTCCGGGCTGGATGCTGCACGTGAGATCGGCGACCGCCGAGATCGTCCCGAAGCGCTTGGTGAGCCCCGCGAACTCCAGAACCTGTCCGTCGGGCATGAAGAGCCCCTCCCTGGGTGTGGATTGCGCACCAGTTTGGCTGACGGAGCGCTCCCGGACGCGGCACCACGCCCGAGGCCGCCCGAAGACCCCCTTTCGTGGCGGCCTGTCGCTAGCGTGGAGTCGTGGAGACGACGGCACCGACGGTTGAGATCGAGCAGCGCGGCGAGATCGGCATCCTGACCCTGCAACGCCCGCGCGCACTCAACGCCCTGGACCTCGGGATGGTCACGGCGCTCGCTGCGGCCCTCGATCGGTGGGAACGGGACGACAGTATTCGGGCCGTGGTGCTGCGCGGCGCGGGCGATCGCGGGTTCTGCGCCGGCGGCGATGTGCGTGGGATGTACGACACACTCATCGGCGATCACCCCGAACAGGTCGAAGCCTTCTTCCGCGCCGAGTACGCCCTCAATGCCCGGATCGCGGAGTATCGGCATCCGATCGTCGCGTTCGCCGACGGGATCACGATGGGCGGCGGCATTGGCCTTGCTGGCCACGCATCTCACCGTCTGGTCACCGAGCGATCAATGCTCGCGATGCCCGAGACACGGATCGGCTTCACGCCGGATGTCGGCGGGTCGTGGCTGCTGGGTCGCGCCCCCGGGCGGATCGGCGAGTACCTGGCGCTGACCGGAAACACCGTCGGGCCTGCCGACGCCATCGAGGCGGGTCTCGCCGACCATCACGTGCCAAGCGAGCGGCTCGAGGCTCTGCTGTCGGACCTGGCTGCCGGAGCCGATGTCGACGGTGCGATCCAGGCGGTCGCGACAGAACCGGCTCCTGGAACCCTGACGCTGACCCGGGAGTGGGAGTGGATCGACGTCGCATTCTCACAGCCCACTGTCGCCGAGATCGTCTCGGCACTGCAGGGACGGCTCGAGGATGCCGCGCGCGAGACCGCCGCGCATCTGGAGTCGCTTCCCCCGACTGCGCTCGCGGTGACGCTCGAGGCCGTGAGACGCGCGCGGAAGCTCCCCGACCTGCGGGCGGCTCTCGCCCAGGAGTATGGGCTTGTTCTCTGGTTCGGGACGACACAGCCAGATCTCGTGGAGGGAATCCGCGCACAACTCGTCGACAAAGACCGCTCACCCCGCTGGAATCCCGCCCCCGGCAAGGAGCTTCCCGCAGGCCTTCTCGATCAGGCCTTCTCGTTCCAGCCGCCGACGCCCCTGTGGAGCTGAGGTAGCCCCGCGAGGCGTCCCGTGTCTGTCAGTCGATGAGTCCGAACAGCTGCAGCGGATGGGTGAGGCGCCACCACGGGGACGGTTGCTCGATCTCGGTGGACACGGCAGCTTCGACGGTGGTCGAGTTCACGGGGCCTGTGAGGGTGAAGGTCCCCGCGGGAGATCCGGCTTCCCACTCGTCGACGGCGAGGGCGGATGACGAACTCGACGTCGCGCCATTCCACAGGATGACGGCGGCATCCGCGGTCGTGCGGATCTCCGGGTTCGATCCCCACGCGGTCTCCACGGTCCCGACGACCGTGCCTGCCGGGATGACGTAGGGGGTCGTGAGCTCAGCCTCGAGCTGAGCCAGCAACGCCCGGGCCGAGCTGTCGCGCAGTTCGTCGCTGGGTTGGGCGAGGACGGTGGCATACGCGCGGACTGTCTGGTCACCGACGGTGATGTTCTTCGCGGTGGCCAGGTCGTCGACCTCGCGGCCGTTCACAAAGAGGGACCCGGTCTTGATACCGACGACGCCGGGATCTGCGAGCAGATCGTTCGTGTTCGTGACCACTCCGGCACCGGGAAGATCGACCGACGGGGTCGCCACGATCTCAGCGATCACGGGGTTCTCCAGCGCCTTTCGTCCGAGCGCGATGACCCCCGCGGGTGTGCCCACGTTGTCGGAGTCGATGCCGGTCGGCTCCACGACCGTGATGCCGCTGATGCCGTGGGTACGCAGCCAGTCCGCGGCGGCGCTCTCGAAAACCTCGTCGGTAGGCCAGAACTGGTCAGCCAGTCGGGACGCGTAGTTGTTCGCGGAGCCGATCAGCAGTCCCTGCAGCATCTGGTACTCGCTGAGAGAGCCGCCCACGGGAACGTCCAGGGCCGACTCGCCGCGCCCGCGATAGTTCCAGTAGGTCGACCGATCACGGGAGTTGAAGGCGTACTCCGGGCCGGTCTCACCGGGCGCGAGGGGCTGTCGGTCGAGCACCATGAGTGCGGTCACGAGCTTTGTGATGCTCGCCAGCGGTGCGTCATCCGTCGTTGAGACCAGGGTTGCGTCGGCGGCCGTCGACTCGAACCCGTCTACGGCAACCGCAGCCGATCCGTCTGCCGGCCACGCCGGGGCGGCGGCGGATGCCGTGAGAGGTGCCACATCGACGGGCTGCGCGGTCGGCATGACCGCGGTCAGCGGCCAGAGCAGCGTGACCGCGGCGTATGCCGCGATGACGGCGAGAACGACAAGGGTCGGGCCCATGACGGTTCCGCGCAGCAGTGACCGACGCGGCATCCCGTCGAGGAGATCGCCGGTGTCCGAGCGTTCCGGCGCCGGCCGTGACACGGGGGCTCCCGTGGGCCGGGCCCACTGCAGGGCAGCGGTGTCGGCGCGCTCAACGGCGGCGCCCGCGGCCGCACTCGACGCCGGGTCGGCGTCGGTCGGGTCGGGGGCGGCCGGCGCCTCCGTGTCAGTCATCCCGCCCAGATTATCCGTACCTGACGCGTATACTCGGCACCACGAACCACGGGAGTCCGGTGTGCCGGGCTGAGAGGAAGCGAATCCACGCTTCGACCGTCGAACCTGATCTGGGTCATGCCAGCGCAGGAAGGAGAACAATGTCTGTTTCGTCGTCCACCCCCACCACCGTCACGAACCGGTTCCGGTGGCGGATCGTCGATATCGTCGTCGCCAGCGTCATCGGTGTCGCATCCGGTCTGATCTTCCTGGCCTGGAACGTCGGGTACGTCGGGCCGAGCACGCTGCTAGAGCCGCTGCTGCCGGGTCTGCAGGGCCTGCTCGACGGACCCTGGTTGTTCGCCGGAGTCCTGGGTGCTCTCGTCATCCGCAAGCCGGGTGCCGCGATCTACACCGAGCTGCTCGCTGCCGTCGTCTCGGCACTGGTCGGCAACCAGTGGGGCGGGTTCCTGACGCTCGAGGCCGGCTTTGTGCAGGGGCTCGGCGCCGAGATCATCTTCCTGATCTTCGCCTACCGCGTCTGGACGCTGCCGGTGGCCATCCTCGCCGGCGCTGGCGCAGCCCTGGCCGGTGGAATCAACAATCTGATCCTCTGGTACGCGGGGGCAGACGTGACTTTCACGATCGTCTACCTCATCAGCACCGTGATCTCTGGGGCGGTGATTGCTGGCCTTCTCTCGTGGCTGCTGGTGCGAGCGCTGGCCGCCACGGGAGCGCTTGATGCCTTCCCGGCCGGGCGCGAGGTCCGGCAGCGCGTCTGACGTGACGGCACAGTCTTCCCAGATCCCTTCCGCTCCGCGCCATCCCGTCGCCATCGGCATCGACGGGTGGGGGTGGCGGCACGGGAGCCGGCGGGCGTGGGCCCTGCGTGAGATCGACCTGCGGATCGAGCCGGGCGAGCGCGTACTGCTGCTCGGGGCGTCGGGGTCTGGCAAGTCGACGCTCGTCCGGGCGATCGCTGGCGTGCTCGGCGCGGACGAGGGCGAGAGTGAAGGCTCCATTCGCCTCGACGCTGTTCCGCCAAGCGCGGCGCGCGGCAGGGCTGGCCTCGTGCTTCAGGACCCCGACTCTCAGGTCGTTCTTGCGCGCGTGGGCGACGAGGTCGCCTTCGGATGCGAGAACCTCGGCGTCCCCCGCGACGAGATCTGGTCGCGGGTGCACGAGGCTCTCGAGCTGGTGGGACTCGACGTTCCGCTCGATCGCTCGACGAGCGCCCTCTCGGGCGGGCAGAAGCAGCGGCTGGCGCTGGCAGCCATCGTCGCGATGCGGCCAGGGCTCATCATCCTGGACGAACCGACGGCCAATCTCGACCCCGACGGGGTCGTGCAGGTGCGGGATGCCGTGGCCCGGGTTGTCGACCGGACGGGAGCAACCCTCGTTGTCGTCGAGCACCGGGTAGCGGCCTGGGAGGCGCTCATCGATCGCGTCGTGGTCCTCGAGGCGGGCGGCGTCGTCGCCGATGGGTCGCCCGAGGCGGTGCTGCGTGATCGGGGCGACGAACTCGCCCGGTCCGGTGTGTGGGTCCCGGGGCATCGACCGGCGCGGCCGCCTCGGGCTACCCGCTCTCGGGGATCCGTCCTCGTATCGACGGATGACCTCGTGGTTGCGCGCGTGCCGGGGCGTCCGATCGCCGAGATCCCTCACCTGGAGGTGACGGAGGGGGTGGCGACGGCGATCACGGGGCCCAACGGCGCCGGAAAGTCCACACTCGGGCTGACCCTCGCCGGGCTGATCCCGCCCGCCTCGGGGACGGTCGTGCCGTCTTCCGCGCTCGCGGACGGTCAGCGGGGGCATCCTCACGAGTGGCCCTCGCGCGCCCTGCTGACGCGCCTCGGCATGGTGTTCCAAGACCCCGAGCATCAGTTGCTCGCACGCACGGTTCGCGGCGAACTCGAGGTCGGACCCCGCGCCCTCGGGCTTGCCGAGTCCGAGGTCACGGCGCGGGTCGATGAACTGCTGCACCGGCTGCGGCTGGACCGCCTCGCCGAGGCGAATCCCTACACACTCTCGGGCGGTGAGAAACGCAGGCTCACGGTCGCCGCGGCGCTCGCGACCCGGCCTCGTGTGCTCGTTCTCGACGAACCCACGTTCGGCCAGGATGCCCGCACCTGGGCCGAGCTCGTCGCGCTCCTTGCGCGGGTGCGTGACGAGGGCTCGGCGGTCGTGACGATCACACACGATCTCGAGGTCGCCGATGCCCTGGATGCCGACCGCTTCGTGCTGGGTGGGGCGTCGTGATCGACATCCACATCGTCGCACCTTCGCGGGTGGCGGGACTGAACCCGGTGGCCAAGCTCCTCGCGATCGTCGTGCTCACGATTCCGCTCGTGCTGACCCTGGATGCAGTGTCGGCGGGGGTGGCGCTCGTGATCGAACTCGCCCTGTTCCCCTTCGCTGGCCTCGGCTGGCGGCAGTTCTGGCGGCGCACGTGGATCGTCTGGCTGCTCGCGCCGTTGACCGGTGTGACGATCGCCCTGTACGGCCAGGCGAGCGGCCACATCTACGCGGAGTGGTTCGTCGTGCGTATCAGCGAGGGGTCGCTCGCTCTGGCGCTTGCGACGATGCTTCGGGTGCTCGCGATAGCACTGCCGTCGGTTGTTCTCTTTGCCACCGTTGATCCGACCGACCTGGCCGATGGGCTCGCGCAGGTGCTCCGTCTTCCGGCCCGATTCGTCCTCGGCGGGCTCGCTGGGCTGCGCATGGTCGGCCTGATCGTCGATGACTGGCGTGCGTTGGAACTCGCCCGCCGATCGCGCGGTGTCGCCGACCGTGGCCGCATCCGTCGCTTCCTCGGGATGGCCTTTGCCCTGCTCGTGCTCTCCATTCGACGGGGGACGAAGCTCGCTGTGGCCATGGAGGCCCGCGGCTTCGGGGCGCCCGGTCCGCGAACATGGGCGCGAGAGTCCCGGTTCGGGCTGGCCGAGTGGCTGCTGGTACTCCTCGGCGCGGCAATCGCCGCGGTCGCCGTCACCGCCGCCGTCCTGACCGGCTCCTGGAACTTCATCCTCGGCCCGGCCTGACCCGGACGTCGCCTCGGTTGTAGCCTGGTGCGCGACATCGAAGGAGAGTCGGATGAAGGTCACTGGTGCTGCAGCTCTCGTCACCGGCGGAGCGAGCGGTCTGGGGTTGGCAACGGCGGAGCGGCTCGCTGCTGGCGGTGCGCTGGTGACGATTGTCGATCTACCCGGGTCGCCCGGCGCCGAGGTTGCTGAAAGGCTCGGTGGCACGTTCGCTCCGGCCGACGTCACGGATGCCGAAGCCGTGCGCGACGCGGTGGCGGTGGCGTCGGCATCCGGTCCGCTGCGCGTCGTGGTCAACTGCGCAGGGATCGCGCCCCCGGCCAAGGTGCTCGACCGTGACGGGGAGCCGTCGTCGATTGTCGCGTTCGAGCGGATCGTGCGCATCAACCTCGTCGGCACGTACACCGTCGTCGCGCACGCTGCGGCAGCGATCGCGAGGACGGAACCGGATGCCGAGTCCGGCGACCGCGGCGTCATCGTCAACACCGCCAGCGTCGCCGCGTTCGACGGGCAGATCGGGCAACCGGGGTATGCCGCCAGCAAGGGTGGCGTGCACGCCATGACGCTGCCGATCGCACGAGAACTCGCCCGTCACGCCATCCGTGTTGCAACGATCGCTCCCGGAATCATGGAGACACCGATGCTCGCAGGTCTGCCGCAGGCGGCGCAGGACTCGCTCGGTCAGCAGGTGCCGTATCCGGCGCGACTGGGCCGGCCGGCCGAGTATGCGGCCCTGGTCATGAGCATCGTCGAGAACGGCTACCTCAATGGCGAGACGATCCGCCTCGACGGAGCGATCCGGATGGCGCCCCGCTAGCGGCTCCCTCTGCGTCGGGTCTCAGCGGCGCCGTTCGCGACGTCGAGAGTAGGCGGCAGCGCTGCGACTGGAGAGCGCGAGCAGAATCAACACATCGAGACCGACCGCGAGCAGAGACGTTCGAAGCGTCACGTCCTGCTCCCGCAGGAACCAGGTCGTGAATGCCGTCGATATCGAGATGACCGCGAAGACCATGACGATCAGGCGTGCCCAGTTGCGGCCCCACCAGAGCGAGAGCACGACGCTCACCTGAACCGCAAGGCTCACACCCATGAGGGCGATCACGATCCAGAGGGCGAACTGTTCCTCCTCGGCGGTGAGCACATCGCCGCCGACGGCGAGGTCGGCGCTGTCCATCACGTCGGGCCACTCCAACCACAGCCCGATGATCAGAACGATGCCGGCGAGCACGCGCAGCAGCACCAACAGCGTTCCTGTGGTGATCGTGGCGGGTCGGCGCATCCGGGGATCCCGGGTGAGCGGGGCGAACAGTGTGGTCGGCGGTTCGAAAGCTGCCCGCTTGCGGGGCAGCCCCTGCGGGGCTTCCGTCGCCGCCGCAGATATCACGACACCCGCGCTGCTATCAGAAGCCGGGAGGGACGCATCCGTGGTGTCGGGGCCCGCTTCGCTCGCGGCGGCCTCGGCTACCGCCAGGGGGCGCAGATCCAGGATCGGCAGGTCGCCGTCGGTGCGGATCGAGTCGCCGCCGCCGTTACGAGCGTGATAGCTCGTCGAGAAGTCTTCGATGATCTCGACACGGATCGTCGGGTCCGCGGCGAGGAGCGAACTGACGATGTGGTCGCGTTCGACATCCGTGTCGGCGTCAATGCGGTGGGTGACCTGGAGCGTGAACAGCGACAAGCCGACGGAACTGTCGAAGGTGCCCGCCGCCAGCCACTCGACGCGGCGACCGCCGGGGAGCGGCCAGTCGTCAGGGCACCGCCAGAACCGCACATGGTGACGCTGCGCGGGATTGCCGTCGACCTCTTGCTGGTAGGCGAAGTCCTGCATCCGGCCGAAGAGGAACAGTGGACTCACGGGCGCCCGGTGGTAGCTGCGCCGAGTGAGCGTCGAGGTCACGATCCGAACCGATGAGCGCAGCGTCACGGGATCGGCGAGAGTCCAGCCAGCCCGTTCCATCGCCTCGTGCAGCGCAGCCTCCTCGCCCATGAAGGCAAGATTGACGGGATCGCCGAGCAAGCCGTCGCTGGTGCGGGTGCGTCCGATGAAATAGCCGGGTACGTAGATCGTCGTGAGAATGCGGTGGATGCGCGGCAGGACCAGGTAAGCAAGCAGCGCCCAGAAGGCGATCGCGACGAGGATCCCCCACCACCCGACACGGAAGGACTCGGTGAAGCTCAGGTACGCGAGCCACAGCGCCGAGATGCCGGCGAACACGAAGAAGAACCAGTCGAGCGCGACTCCGATGGAGTAGCTGCGCCGCCGTTCTCCGCTCACGCCGCCACCCTACCGCCGCTGGCCCTGCGGATCGCTGCTTCGCCGCCGGCAGATATGAGTGGGACGCAGTGTCACAGATGGTGAAACGCGGGCTCGCGCGCGATGGTGGCGAGAGTAGAGTGGCGGGAGGTTTCGAAGGGGAACGCCGTCTGGCCGCACCCTCACTGCTGAAGGAGGCCGAGATGAGCGATTCCATCCTGGTCGAGGTCGAGGACGGCCTCGCGCACGTCACCTTGAACCGTCCCGCGCGCCTGAACGCCGTGGACTTCGAGATGGGTCGCCGCTGGCGAGATGTGGCGGTCGAACTCACCGGCGATCCCACCGTGACGGCGATTTTGCTGGATGCCGCGGGTCCGGCGTTCTGCGCCGGCGGCGACGTGGTGGCGATGTCGGAGGCTGACCCCGGCGACGGGAGCGCCGGTGACGCCGTCACGGCGATGGCGAGAGTCATCCACGAGGGGATCCTCACGCTGGTGTGCTCATCGACCCCGATCGTGGCGTCCGTGCAGGGCGCTGTCGCCGGCGGCGGTCTCGGGCTCATGCTGTGCGCCGACTACATCGTCGCCTCCGAGGCCGCGCGTTTTGTGAGCAAGTACGCCAACATCGGCCTCACCCCCGACCTCGGGGTCTCGACCCTGCTGCCCGCGGCGATCGGGCAACGGCGGGCACTCACACTGCTGCTGCAGGACCGCACCATCACAGCCGAAGAAGCCCTTGAGTGGGGCCTCGTGAACGAAGTGGTCCCGGCCGACCGGGTGGCCTCGCGCGCTCGAGAGGTAGCCGATTTCTGGCAGTCAGGTGCTGCAGCGGCCTTCGGTGAGGCCAAGCGGCTCGTGCGCTCTGGTGCGGGACGCGCGTTCGCTCAGAATCTCGAGGATGAGGCGCAGACGATCGGGGACCAGTTCGTCACTCACGAAGCCCGCACGCGAATCGCCGCGTTCGCTGCTGCCTCGCGCACCCCGAAGAACGACGCCGCCACACGGAAGGACCACGCGTGACCGAGAAGAAGCTTGCCGGAAAGACCGTTCTGCTCTCCGGCGGTAGTCGCGGGATCGGGCTTGCGATCGCACTGCGGTGCGCCGCTGACGGCGCGAACATCGCTCTTCTCGCGAAGACCGATACGCCGCATCCGAAGCTTGAGGGCACTGTTCACACGGCGGCAGAGGCGATCGAGGCGGCGGGTGGTCGAGCGCTCCCGATCGTCGGCGACGTCCGCAACGATGACGACGTCGCGGCGGCGGTGCTCAAGACCCAGGGTGAGTTCGGTGGGATCGACGTCGTCGTCAACAATGCGAGCGTCATCGATCTGTCGGGTTCGCTCGACCTCACTGCCAAGAAGTACGACCTCATGCAGGGTGTGAACGTGCGGGGCACGTTCATGCTGTCGCGCGCGGCTGTGCCGATCCTGCGCGAGGCCGAGAACCCGCACATCCTGTCGCTGTCGCCGCCCCTGAACCTCTCGCCGCGGTGGCTCGGCGGACACACGGGATACACGTTGGCGAAGTACGGGATGACGATGGCGACCCTCGGCATCGGCGCCGAGTTCGCGAAAGACGGCATCGCGGCGAACACGCTCTGGCCGCGCACCACGATCGCGACAGCAGCCGTACAGTTCGCGCTCGGCGGCGACCAGATGATGAAGGTGAGCCGGACGCCCGAGATCTACGCGGATGCCGCGTACGAGGTGATCACGAAGCCCTCGCGGGAGTACACCGGCCAGACACTGATCGTCGAGGACGTGCTTGAGGCGGCGGGTGTCACTGACTTCTCGCGATATGCGGCGGTGCCGGGTACGCCGGATGATCAGCTCTTCCCCGACATCTTCCTCGACTGACTCGCACGGTCGGGTGCGCTCCCCGCTCAGTCGAGCTGCTTGCGCAGGAACACCTGCTCGATGCCATCATCGCCCGGCACGCGCTCGCTTTCGACATACCCTTCGCGCTCGTACAGGCGCAGATTCGCCTCCGACAGCGACCCGGTGAACAGCTCGGCTGCCGTCGCGCCGGCATCCTTTCCCCTCTGCTCGACGGCTGCGAGCAGGGCGGTCCCGATTCCCTCGCCCTGTTGATCGGGTGCGATGGCGAGCCGCCCGATGAGCAGCAACTCCCCGTCTTGCTGCGCGCGGACGGCTCCGACGATCCGGCCGGCGCGCAGCGCGACGCACCCGAGATTCGTGACCAGTTCGGCAGTGATCTCCTCCAGCGTCTGGGTCAACGGAGGCATGTGCGGGGTGCCGTAGATGAGCGCCTCCTGCACGAACGCGGCGCGCTGGAGTGTCAGGACCTCGCCGGCGTCGTCGGGAGTGATCGGGCGGATGTCGAGATCGTCGTGGGGCACGACCTCACGGTACTGGGCCGTCGCCTGCGCGGGCAGGGCTTGACAGGGCCAACAGGAACGGGCGGCATCCGCTCGCTTACCCTGGAGTCATGGCTCGCGCGCTCCCTCCCACGTCCTCCGGCGCGCCGCAGGTGCGCCCAGCTACCGAAGGATGGCAGCAGAAGAAGGATGCCGAGGGCCGGCCACTCCTCCAGTTTGCGAGCCCCAAGCGAGGCAAACCTCCCGTGCACCTGGCCGACCTGACTCCCGAGCAGCGCGTCGAGAAGGCCAAGGAACTCGGCCTGCCGGGCTTTCGTGCCGGTCAGCTTGAGCGCCACTACCTGACGCGCTGGACGAGCGATCCGGCAGAGATGACGGATCTGCCGGCATCCGGGCGCGAAGAACTTGTCGCCGGGCTGCTGCCGCCGCTGCTGACAGAGGTGCGTCGGCTCGACACCGACAAGGGCGACACGATCAAGTTCCTCTGGAAGCTGCACGATGGCGCACTCGTCGAGTCTGTGCTGATGCGCTACCCGGGCCGGATCACCCTGTGCGTGTCGAGCCAGGCCGGATGCGGCATGAACTGCCCGTTCTGCGCGACCGGCCAGGCGGGACTGACCCGGAACATGTCGGCTGCCGAAATCGTCGACCAGGTGGTGCGCGCCAATCAAGCGATCGCCCGAGGTGAACTCGGCGGCAAGCGCAGCACCGATCAGTCGCTGGAGCGGGTGTCGAACATCGTCTTCATGGGGATGGGGGAGCCGCTTGCCAACTACGCCCGTGTCATGCAGGCGGTTCGGGTGATGACCGACAAGAAGCACGGCATGGGCATGAGCGCTCGTGGCATCACGGTGTCGACAGTGGGACTTGTGCCCGCGATCACCAAACTTGCCGCCGAAGACATCCCGGTCACCTTCGCCCTTTCTCTGCACGCTCCCGACGACGAACTGCGCGACGAACTCATCCCCGTGAACTCGCGGTGGAAGGTCGACGAGGCGCTGGATGCCGCCCGCGGATACTTCGAGCGGACCGGGCGGCGCGTATCGATCGAGTACGCCCTCATCAAAGACATGAACGACCATCCGTGGCGGGCCGACCTGCTGGCGCAGAAGCTCAACGCGCGCGGGCGCGGTTGGGTGCACGTGAACCCGATTCCGCTCAATCCGACGCCAGGTTCCATCTGGACGGCATCCGAACCGCACGTGCAGAACGAGTTCGTGCGGCGCCTGAACGCCGCGGGCATCCCGACGACACTGCGGGACACGCGCGGCAAAGAGATCGACGGCGCGTGCGGGCAACTGGTCGCTACCGAGGACGACGAGGCCGCGGCGTCAGCCTCGTGACCGTCTCGTAAGTCCCGTCAGGATGCCGGTCTGAAGGCGTCCACGGCCGCAGCGCGCGGGAGCGGCAGCGTCCGCGAGTCGACATCGAAGACGCGCACGCGGCGGCCGGGGGCAAACGGCTCCCATCCCGGGTCGCCGTCGCGGATCATCCGCACCCACGCGCCGTGCATCTCATCCGCGAGGCGCTGCGGCGGAGCATCCCCGGCCATCCGGATGCTGTCGGGATTGCCCACGCCGTCGAAGACGAAGCCGAGTTCGAGAGCGTGCCCGGCGCCGAGGCCGTCGACCGGGCTCTGCCAGGCGAACTCGTAGACGAAGGTCGGCGCCGTTCGGCGATCCGCCACCTGGGTCATCGGCGCTCGCAGCATCGAGTCAGTGAGCGCTTGCCCGAGCCGGTCGCCGGTGCCGGCATCCGGGAACGCGGCCCGGTAGGCGCGCACCGCGGCACGCGGGATTCTCAGGGCAAGATGGCCGAGGCTGGCCTGCCACGGCGAGATCTTCGCGAGCGCGTCGGGCGTGAACCAGAGCCGGTACTCGTCGGTGTTGGTGCCGATGAGGATAGGGGCTGAGGCCGTGGGGAGTGCCTGGCGAGGGGATTCGGGGAGGCTCTCGGGGTCGCGGGCCAGCAGGAACCCGGGTGCGCCCCGCAGCGGCGAGCTGCCGGCAGCCTGTGTCGTTCGCGCCGCCAGCAGCTCGGCCGGCGACAGCGCCGCAAATGCCTCGCGCGTCGCCGGGATCCCGAGCCGCTTGGCGAGCGCGCGGGTGACCCGGCCCGCCCGCTTCGGGTCGACGGCATCCAGGGGCCCCGACTCGATGATTGCGCCGGCGATGAGGGGCGCGGTGTCGGGTCGGGAGAGGAGCGCGGCGACCAGCGCCCCGCCGGCAGACTCTCCCATGACCGTGATGCGCGAGGGGTCTCCACCGAACGCCGCGATCTCAGCGTGCGTCCAGCGAAGGGCCGCAGCGATGTCTTCGAGGCCGAGATTGCGCGGGGCATCCTCGAGCACCGAGAAACCCTCGGACCCGAGGCGGTAGTTCGCCGAGACGAACACGACTCCGTCGCGGGCGAAGCTCGACCCGTCGTACCCGGCGATCGAACTCCCGCCGCGCTCGAACGCGCCGCCGTGGATCCAGAGCACGACAGGCAGCGGCCCGGATGCCGGGTCGGTCGCGTCCGTCGGGGCCCAGACGTTGACGGTCAGGATGTCTTCGTTGGTGCCGTCGCTGGTCAGGCTCGGCAGGAGTTCTCCGATCCTGCCGCGGTAGGGCGTTTGCGGTGCCGAGGGACCGAACTGCGTCGCATCGCGCACCCCGGTCCAGGCGTCCGGCGCTGCGGGCAGCCGGAACCGCCGCGGACCGAAGGGAGGGTCGGCGTACGGGATGCCGAGGAAGCGACGGATGCCGTCCGTCACGCTCCCGCGGAGTGTTCCGGTGCTGATGGTCGTTTCGATTGCTTCGGTGCCCACGCCCTCAGGGTAGGCCGTTCCATCACGGGCCGGCCCCGCTGTCGCGGCGCGGCGATAGCGTGGAGCAATGGTCAACTATCGCTATCTCGGCAACAGCGGCTTCAAAGTCACAGAGATCACCTACGGCAACTGGATCACCCACGGCTCGCAGGTCGAAAACGACGCAGCCATCGCGACAGTTCACCGAGCACTGGACCTCGGCATCACGAGCTTCGACACCGCCGACGTGTACGCGAACACGGTCGCCGAGCAGGTTCTCGGCGAGGCGCTGAAGGGCCAGCGTCGGGAGTCGCTCGAGATCTTCACGAAGGTCTACTGGCCCGTCGGGCCGGGCGGCGCCAATGACTCGGGTCTGTCGCGCAAGCACATCATGGACGGCATCCACGGCTCGCTCGAGCGGCTCGGAACCGACTACGTCGACCTCTACCAGGCGCACCGGTACGACTACGAAACCCCGCTGGAAGAGACGATGCAGGCCTTTGCCGACATCGTCCGGCAGGGCAAGGCGCTCTACATCGGCGTGAGCGAGTGGACGGCCGAGCAGCTGCGCGCCGGGCACGCGCTGGCCAAGGGTCTCGGCATCCAGCTCGTTTCGAACCAGCCCCAGTACTCGGCGCTGTGGCGCGTCATCGAGGGGAAGGTCGTTCCGACCTCCGAGGAGCTCGGAATCTCGCAGATCGTCTGGTCGCCGATGGCGCAGGGCGTGCTCAGCGGCAAGTACCTGCCCGGTCAGCCGGCTCCCGCCGGTTCGCGGGCCACCGACGAGAAGAGCGGCGCGGGCTTCATCAAGCGGTTCATGACGGATGACGTGCTCAGCGCAGTGCAGAAGCTGCATCCGGTAGCCGAGCAGGCGGGTCTGACCCTGCCGCAGCTCGCGATCGCGTGGGTGCTTCAGAACCCCAACGTGTCGGCGGCTCTCGTCGGCGCCTCGCGTCCCGAGCAGCTCGACGACACCGTGAAGGCGTCAGGCGTGACGCTGGATGCCGACACGATGGTGGCGATCGATGACGCTCTCGGCTCGGTGGCCGAGACCGATCCGGCGCTCACCGAAGAGTCCTCGCCACCGTCCCGCCCATAAGGGCGCGACGTCTGGCACCGTCCCGCCCGTGAGGGCGCGACGTCTGGCACCGTCCCGCCCATAAGGGCGCCACGGCTCAGGGGAAGGCGAGAACCTCGTCTCCCCAGCCGGTGCGCAACTCGTGATCGAGGTCGGGGACCACACGGTCCGCGGCCTCGATCACGAGCGTTGCGCGGGTATCGACATCGAATGCCGGCCACTCCACGGCGCCGTCGGCGTTCGGGGCCTCCCCCGTGGCGAACGCCGTCCATCGTTGCTGCATTCTCGCCGAGATCCGTTCGGCCTCATGGCGGCCGCCGAGTCGGAAGCTGATGTCGTGCGCGCGGCGGCCGAACGTGCCCCATACGTAGGGGAGCTCGGTCGCGTGCGTTGCGCCGATGCGCAGCAGGTGCAGCATCGGCGTCGCGTGGTCAAAGCGGTAGAGCCAGACCGGCGCGACGCGGGAATGGCCCTCGACGGCCCAGAGCGTCGGCATCCGGAATCCGATGTCACGGGCGATTCCCAGCCCGACCGCGTGGTGACGAACGCCCTCGTACGCTGAGAGCACCTGCGCCATCGACGGCAGGTCGATACCGGGGCGTTCGGTGCCGAGTTCGGCGAGCATCTGCTCGATCTGCTCCTCGCGGATGGGCATGAGCGGTGACTTCATCATCCGGAAGAGGGATGCCTCGTCCTTGTTTGTGCCGATCAACAGCGGTACCGGCAGACCACGCCCCTCGGCAAGGACTGTCGCCGGCGCCTCGGGCAGCAGGTCACCGTCGATCACCGGACCGAACGCGATCGTTCCCGGATGCTGTGCCGGGACTTCCGCGAACACCGTCATCCCGGCTTCGACGATCGTGTCGACCGGCAGTGTTCGCAGATCTGCCGGGGCGGGATTACCGACCGCCGCCAAGAACAGGTCGGTGACGGTCTCGGCCCGGGCCGCGTCGTAGACGCTCGAGACCGGCGAGGATTCGGCGATCGCGCGCGAGAAGAGCCCCGCAGCGCTCGGGACGGCGAGCAGCGTCGTCACGAGGCCCGCGCCCGCGGACTCGCCGAAGACGGTCACGCGCTCGGGGTCGCCCCCGAACGCTGCGATGTTCCGCTGCACCCAGCGCAACGCCAGCATGACGTCCTTCAGGGCGAGGTTTCCGTCGAAGGGATGCTCCGGGGTGGACTTGCTCGACAGATCGAGGAATCCGAGCGCGCCGATGCGGTAGTTGATCGTCACTACGACCACGCCGTGGCCCGCGAGGGCTTCGCCGTCATAGACCGGCTGGCTGCTGGAGCCGAACGTGTAAGCCCCGCCGTGCAGCCACACCATGACCGGAGCCGGAGCATCAACATCCGCCCCGCTCCAGACGTTCAGGAAGAGGCAGTCCTCGTCGAAGATCGGGTCCGGCCCGAGGTCCATGGCCGGATTCGCCTTCTGCGGTGCGGCGGGCCCGAAGCTTGTCACCTCGACCGTCACGCCGGCATCCAGCGGCTCGGCCGGAACAGGGTCGCGCCAGCGGGCGTCGCCGGTCGGGGCCTGGGCATAGCGGATGCCGCGCCAGACGCGGATGCCGCCTGCAAGCTCCTCTCCGGCGAAGCGCCCGGCGGGTGCGGCTGCAACAGGGGTCTCGTCCATGGGGGCCTTCCGGGTCTGGTGAGAGGGCGGCGTCGCGAGACAGCGTAGACGGTGGCGCTATGCGGCCGGGTTTCGGTGCAGTTCGTGCGCCCGGATCATGCTGCTGACACAATCGGGACATGCCGATCTGGCTTGCTGTCCTTCTGCTCACTGCCGCCTTCGCTGCGCTGTCCGCATGGGTCAGCAGGCGACTCCTCGACGCCCAGATCGGATGGGTTCGCGCTCTCGTGACCTCCGCCGTGGTGTTCCTTGGCTCACTTCCGCTGACAGCGTGGGTGTTCGAGCAGGCCGACGTCATCGACGGTGATCGCGTCGTCGTCGAAAGCCCGATCGTGGTGGCCTTCGTCGCCCTCGTACTCGGCTGGATCTTCGCCGTCGTCGTCGTCATCCTCGTCACCCTGGAGTTCCTCTGGCCCAGTCGCCCGCTCGGAAATCCGGTGACGATCGTCCGGGAGGCGTTCCGTCGCCGCGATCGCGCCCGCCGATACGCGCAGATCGTTGCCATCGCCTCCCGGCACGGCCTGGGAATGTACCGCGGCCGATCGGATGCCGCGCGAGACGCGTTGCCCCAGGCGCTGGTGGCGGCCCTGGCCGAGGCCGGCGTCACCTTCGTCAAACTCGGCCAGGTGCTCTCGACGCGCGAGGACGTGCTGCCGCGAGACCTCATCGAAGCGCTCTCGACGCTGCAGATGGACTCGACCCCGATTCCCTGGCCGGAGGCCGAAGCGGCGATCCGTGCCGAACTCAGGCGGCCGATCACCGAGGTGTTCGCAGAGATCGAGTCGGAGCCGATGGCTGCGGCATCCGTCGCCCAGGTGCACGCCGCGACGCTGGTGTCGGGCGAGCGCGTCGTCGTGAAGATCCAGCGGCCCTCCGCACGCGCCCAAGTCACCACCGATCTCGACATCCTCGAGCGCCTCGCGCGTGATGCCGAACGTCGCACTGCGTGGGCAGCCGACTATGGTGCCGTCGCCCTTGTCGCCGAGTTCTCGCGCGCACTCACCGAGGAGCTCGACTATCGCATCGAGGTGGCCAACGCCGAGATGCTGCGGGGCGCCATCGCGAAGACGCACGCGATGCCGTTGCGGGTTCCCCGGGTCTTTCCGGATCTGTGCACCCAGCGAATGATCGTGCAAGAGCGCATCGAGGGGGTGCCCTTCGGCAAGCTCCCCGAGGGAGCGGTGGAGCCGGGCGCAGCCCGCGCGCTCGCCGACGGGGTCCTGGATGCCGTGTTCGAGCAGATCGCCGTGCGCGGGGTCTTCCACGCCGACCTGCATCCGGGAAACCTGATCCTCTGCGATGACGGAGAGGTAGCCCTGATCGATTTCGGCGCCGTGGGCATACTGGAGGCCAGTATGCGGCGCCTTCTTGTGCCGCTGCTGACAGCGATCGCCGCCGACGATGATCAGGCCGCCACCGATATCGTGCTGCTGCTGTGCGAACCCGACCCGGCGGGCGCCGATCAGGCAGCGCTGCAGCGTGATGTCGGAGCGATCATCACTCGGGTTCGCAACGCCCCCGCGGGCGAGGATGTCTTCCGGCTTCTGCTCGACACCCTCCGCCACCACCGACTGGCGATGCCCCCGTCTCTGCTGCTGGTATTCCGGACTCTCGGCTCGCTCGAGGGGAGCCTCCGCCGGGTGTATCCGGGGTACGACATGGTCGGTCAGGCGCTTGCGCGGGCACCGCACTTCGCCCGCAGCATGCTGTCGCTGCGTACCGCAGCGCTGTCGGCGCAGACGCAGCTCGTGCTCGCTCTGGAGCAGGTGCGCCGCGTGCCGCGGCGCCTGGAGAACATTTCGCGCTCTCTCGAACAGGGCACCTTCTCGGTGCGCCTTCGCTCGTTCGAGGGTGCGGGTGAGCGGCGATGGATCGAGGGAATGCTCGGCCAGGTGACGAGCACGCTCGTCGGTGTGACTCTGCTGGCCACGGGCATCGCCCTGGCGATTTCCTCGGGCGGACCGCAACTGACCGAGGACGTTCCCCTGTTCCCGTTCCTTGGCAGTGTCGTCGGCCTGGGCGGTCTGCTGCTGCTCGTGCGGAGCCTTCGCGCGGCGCTGCGGCGCCGAGACGGCGCCGGCTGATGCCGGTAACGAGCGCCGGCTTGCTGGTGTATCGCCTCGTAGTGTCCGCGTCGGGTGGCTCGAGCGCGCTCGAGGTACTCATCGCCCACATGGGTGGACCGTTCTGGCAGCGCAAGGATGCCGGAGCCTGGACGATCCCCAAGGGCGAATATGACCCGGCGGAGGAGTCCCCACTTCAGGCCGCGCGGCGCGAGTTCCGTGAGGAGCTCGGGATCGATCCGCCGGATGGCCCTGTGGTCGAGCTCGGGTCTTTCGCGGCATCACGCAAGACGGTCAGCGTCTTCGCCATTGAGGACACCGGGCTCGATATCTCGCGCCCGGTCTTCGGGGAGTTCGAGCTCGAGTGGCCGCCGCGATCGGGGAGGACGGTGAGCTTTCCCGAGGTCGATCGTGTCGAGTGGATGCAACCTGCCGTTGCCGCCGAGAAGCTCACCGCGTCACAGCGACCGGTGATTGCTGCACTTGCTGCAGCGCTCGGTGCTCACGGCGTCAGTTGACCGGGTCCGGCGGTGCTGAGTCGACGAAGACGCCGACGCGGTCGCCCTCCAGGACGAACTGCAGCGAGGACCCTTCTCCGAAGCGTTCCAGAGCCTCGGCCGGCGAACCCGCATGGATCTGTAGTGACGCGGTCGGCGGGAAAGTCCCGGCGCCGCATCCGTAGTACGTCGGCCCGTTCGGAAAGCCCGACTCGTCGTCAACGTCCTCAGTTCTGAAGGCGACAAGGCACTCGCTGTCGACGCCGTCGCTCGAGTTCGTGGCCGTGATCAGCGTGTAGCCCGCGAACTGGAATCCCACCGGGGGTGTGTCGGTGTTCCCAAACGGCGGGGCTGTGGCTGACGGGTCGGGATCGAGCGCCGCAATCTGTCGCGCTCCCGAGCCCTCGGAGATCACCGGAATCGAGGCGAGGCCCCAGGTGACGGATGCGGCGAGCGTCGCTACCGCCATCACCGAAATGAGCCAGAAGGCGCGCGCGAGCGGGGGCACGCGGGTGAGCGGCGACCAAGCCGCGCGGGCACCTGATTCGCTGGCCCGTTCGGTGCTGCGGGGGACTGCCGTGCCCGCGGACTCCTGATCGCCGGTGCCGGCCGCCGCTGCCGCGGACGATGGGGCACCCCCTTCGGTGCTGGATGCCACTGACGACGTACCTGGGACCGCACCGCTGCGCTCCGGCCCTCGCTGCTCGCTGCGCAGCTGCGCTTCGAGTTCCTGCAGTCGGTCGTAGGCGACCGGGTCGCGCAGGATGTCGGCGTCGGGACCGTAGGCTCGCGCGCGCAACGCTTGCAGCTCAGCGGCGGCATCGTCGTTCATCGCTTCATGCTCGCATGACCCGTGCTCGCTGACGGTGTCGCCCGCGTCCGGAAGCTAGGCCGCGGTCGCGCCGCCGTCCCAGAAGACACCGATCCGGTCGTCCTGCAGAACGAACTGCAGTGCGCCGCCCTCGGGGAATTGCGCGCGCAAGCGCTCCGGCGCTGTGTCATCCAAGGGAACTTCGATCGTCGCGGGGAAGGCCCCGGCCCGGCATCCGTAGTAGAACGGCCCGTTCACGCCTTGACCATCGGCAGTCAGGTCGTCTTCGTCCAGCCCGATAAGACACTCGCTCTCCCCGTTCGGGCTCATGGCCGACGATTGCGCCATCAGAAGCCCGTAGTACTCGTAGGCGATGGCCTGCTCCGACGTCGTGCCGAAGAATCCCTCGGGTATCGCAACGTCGTCATCGATCTCGAGAGTGGCTACCTGACGGCTCGCGCTTGTCTGCGAGATCATGGGAAGAGACGCGAGTCCCCAGACGATGGATGCCGTCAACGCAATCGCCGCTGCGATCGACACGGCGACGATGGCGGTCGCGACAGGTGGCAGCCGCGAGGTCAGCATGCGCACCAGTGCCCACAGGCGGCGTGTCGCCGGGTCGTCTGCGGCTTCGGCGTCGAGGTCTGCGGCGGGCGCATCGGGCGATTGTGCCTCGGCGGCTGGGCCTGGCTCGCGGCCCGTTCCGGATGCGCTGGACGCCGTAGCCACCGGAGGCCGCTCTGCCTCGCGCTCCGCTCGAAGCTGTGCTTCAAGTTCCATCAGGCGCGAGCTGGCGGCGGGGTCCTCGAGCAGGTCGGCGTCGGGGCCGTATGCCCGGGCGCGGAGCCTCCGCAGTTCGGCAGCCGATGCGTCATCCATTGCCTCATCGTCGCACGGTGTGCATTGCAGGTTCGGCGTGACGAACGCCCTTGTCAGTGCCCCGCGCGACGATCAGACTTGCACCGTCGGGTGAGTCCCGGCTGCTCAGCACTCATCGAGGAGAACGACATGGCACACGGTGACATCACGCACATCGACATTCCGGTCGCCGACATGGCGGCAGCGACAGCGTTCTACGAACGGCTCTTCGGGTGGCAGATCCGAGAGGCTCCCGGTTTCGAGGGCTACCCGATGTGGCAGGCGCCGAACCAGATCAGCGGTGGGGGCCTCGCCCCACGCAGTGAGGGCTTCACGCAGCCGCGGTCCTACGTCGAGGTGGATTCGATCGACGAGACTGTCGCGTCGGCGACGGATGCCGGTGGCGCCGTCTTGATGTCGAAGCAGCCGATCGATGACACGAGCTGGTGGGCGGTCATCAGCGACCCCGACGGGAATGTCATCGGCCTGTACGAGGGCTCGCCGGGAACGGACGGCTCCTAGCGAACCGTCGCTCTTTGTATACCTAGAGCTATCACAGGAACCAGTATTGATAGCTGGATAGCTTTTGTGTATACATGGAGGCGGGGAAGGGAGAGTCGATGCGAGCGAGCGATCGTGCGTACCGGACGCTCCTGACCGAGATCCAAGACGGCCTCCTACCCGCGGGTGCCGTGCTCGGCGAGGTCGAGCAGGCAGCGCGTCTCGGTGTGAGCCGTACCCCGCTGCGTGAGGCGCTCGCGCGCCTGGCCGCCGACGGTCTGGTCGTTCAGCAGTCACCCCGGGTCACCGTGGTGTCGGATGTCGATGCCGACGACATCCGCGCGCTCTTCGAGTTCCGGCGGGCTCTCGAAGAAGCTGCTGCGCGCCTTGCGGCGACCCGGGCCGACCCGGCCGAGTTCGCGGAACTTGCCGCGGAGTTCGACAGGACGTCGCTGCGCGGTGAGGGCCGCGAGCACTACTACGACCTGATCGCGCGGTTCGATGCCGCCCTCGACGATGCCGTCGACAACACCTACCTGAGTTCGGCGCTTCGCACGATCCGCACTCACCTCGTGCGCGTGCGTCGCCTTGCCCGCGAGAATCCCCAGCGACTGCCGGCCTCGGTCGGAGAGCATGCGCTGATCGCGCACGCGATAGCCGCGCAGGACGCCGACCTCGCCGCGCACGCGACCCACGTGCATCTGCACAACGCTTTGACCAGCATCCTCGCCTCCCTGGCCGAGGCCCGCACCGAACCCGGAGCAGCATGACCATCACGCACCACGTCCGTGTCCACCGCAGCGACGAGAACCTTGCTCGCGAGGGGCAGCTCGCCTGGCACATCGCCGAGGTCGCCGCAGACCCGATAGCGGTCGAGTCCGAGGTCGTCGACATGATCATCAACCGTGTCATCGACAATGCGTCAGTCGCTGCCGCATCCCTCACCCGGCGACCGGTGAGCGCCGCCCGGCAGCAGGCGCTCGACCACGCCGTCTCGGTCAGCGGTGCCGGAGCGACAGTCTTCGGCTGCGCGAACGAGCGGCGGACGAGCCCCGAATGGGCGGCGTGGGCGAACGGTGTCGCGGTGCGCGAGCTCGACTACCACGACACGTTCCTGGCCGCCGAATACTCCCACCCGGGAGACAACATCCCTCCGATCCTCGCCGTGGCCCAGCACGTCGGCGCCGACGGCGCAGCATTGGTGCGAGGGATCGCCACCGGTTACGAGATCCAGATGGACCTCGTGCGCGCGATCTCCCTCCATAAGCACAAGATCGACCACGTCGCCCACCTCGGCCCCTCCGCTGCCGCGGGTATCGGCACCCTGCTCGGCTTGGATGTCGAGACGATCTATCAGGCAGTCGGTCAGGCTCTGCACACCACAACGGCCACTCGCCAATCCCGCAAGGGCGAGATCTCGACGTGGAAAGCTCATGCCCCCGCGTTCGCCGGCAAGATGGCAGTCGAAGCCGTCGACCGGGCGATGCGCGGCGAGACGAGCCCCAGCCCGATCTACGAGGGTGAAGACGGCGTGATCGCCTGGATGCTCGACGGTAAGGATGCCGCTTACGACGTGCCGCTTCCGGCGCCGGGTGAGCCCAAGCGCGCGATCCTCGACTCCTATACGAAAGAGCACTCTGCCGAGTACCAGGCGCAAGCCTGGATCGACCTTGCCCGCAAGCTCGGTACCGAACGCCCCGAGCTGCGCGACCCCGCGAACATCGCGAGTATCGTGCTACACACGAGCCACCACACGCACTACGTGATCGGCTCGGGCGCGAACGACCCCCAGAAGTACGACCCGCAGGCATCCCGCGAAACCCTCGACCACTCGATCCCGTACATCTTCGCGGTCGCGCTGCAGGACGGCGCCTGGCATCACGTCGACTCGTATCTCCCCAAGCGCGCAGCGCGGCCCGACACCGTCGAGCTCTGGCGCAAGATCACCACGGCCGAAGATGCCGAATGGACGCGCCGCTACCACTCCGAGGACCCCGACGAGAAGGCCTTCGGGGGGCGCGTGGAGATCGTCCTGACCGACGGTTCCACGGTCGTGGACGAGATCGCCGTGGCCGACGCTCACCCGTTGGGCGCGAGGCCGTTCGCTCGCGAGGACTACATTCGCAAGTTCCGGTTGCTCGCCGAGCCCGTGCTCGCGCCCGAAGAGATCGAGCGGTTCCTCGATCTGGCCCAGCGTCTCCCGGAACTCTCGGCCGACGAGGTCGGGCAGCTCAACATCGTCGCTCGGATCGGTGTTCTCGCCTCGGCTCCTGCCCCCAAGGGTCTGTTCTGATGCTCTATAGCCAGACATCCGCGGCCGAGAAGCGCAGGCTGTTTCGCGAGCGCCTCGCCTCGGGTGAACTGCTGCGATTCCCGGGTGCCTTCAACCCGCTGTCGGCGCGCCTGATCGAGCGCAAAGGCTTCGAGGGCATCTACATCTCTGGCGCGGTGCTGGCTGCCGACCTGGGGCTCCCCGACATCGGCCTCACAACCCTGACCGAGGTCGCCGGTCGCGGGCAGCAGATCGCGCGCATGACCGAGCTTCCGGCCATCATCGACGCCGACACGGGGTTCGGTGAGCCGATGAACGTAGCCCGCACCATCCAAACGCTCGAAGACGCGGGGCTGGCGGGCACCCACATCGAGGATCAGATCAACCCCAAGCGGTGCGGTCACCTCGATGGAAAAGCCGTCGTCGATACCGACACGGCGGTCAAGCGCATCCGTGCCGCCGTCGATGCGCGCCGTGACGAGAACTTTCTCATCATGGCTCGTACCGACATCCGCGCCATCGAGGGGCTGGATGCTGCGATCGACCGCGCCAAGGCTCTCGTGGATGCCGGCGCCGACGCGATCTTCCCCGAGGCGATGCGTGATCTCGGAGAGTTCGAGAAGATGCGTGCGGCGCTGGATGTGCCGGTGCTCGCGAACATGACCGAGTTCGGCAAGAGCGAGCTGTTCTCGACCGAGCAGCTGCGCTCGGCGGGCATCAACATCGTCATCTGGCCGGTGTCGCTGCTTCGCATCGCGATGGGCTCGGCGGGCCGTGCGCTCGATGAGTTGGCGACGAAGGGGCACCTGCGCGACAAGCTCGGCGAGATGCAGCATCGGTCAGACCTCTACGACCTGATCGACTACGAGCAGTACAACCACTTCGACACGAGCATCTTCAACTTCACGGTCGAAGCACCCATCACGAAGGAGTGAGCATGACCGACACCGACATCAAGAAGGGGCTTGCAGGCGTCGTCGTCGACTACACCGCCGTCAGCAAGGTCAACCCCGATACCAACAGCCTGCTCTATCGCGGCTACCCGGTGCAGGAACTCGCTGCCACCCAGTCGTTCGAAGCCGTCGCCCACCTGTTGTGGACGGGGGAGCTGCCCACAGACGAGCAGCTGGCGACTCTGCGCGAGACGGAGCGCGAGAACCGCGCGCTGCAGCCCGATGTCAAGGCCGCGATCGACCTCATCCCGCTGGATGCTCACCCGATGGATGAGGTGCGCACGGCCGTCAGCGTCATCGGAGCCCGCGAGACGCGCGGCACCCTCAACGTCATGGATGCTGTCGGCACGCCGCAGCAGAACCTCGAGCGCAGCATCCGTCTGTTCGGGAAACTGCCCGCGATCGTCGCCTACGGGCAGCGACGTCGGCGCGGGCTCGAGCCGGTCGAGGCGCGCGACGACCTCGACTATGCAGCGAACTTCCTCTGGCTGACCTTCGGTGAGCAAGCCGACGAGGTCGTCGTGGATGCGTTCAACCGCTCGATGATCCTCTACGCCGAGCACTCGTTCAACGCATCGACCTTCACGGCCCGTGTCATCACCTCGACCCTCAGCGACCTCTACTCCGCCGTGGTCGGTGCAATCGGCGCGTTGAAGGGACCCCTGCACGGCGGCGCGAACGAGGCAGTGCTGCACATCTTCGACGAGATCGGCTCGGCCGAGAACGTGTCAGCGTGGCTCGACACGGCCCTCGCCGAGAAGCGCAAGATCATGGGCTTCGGGCATCGCGTGTACAAGCGCGGTGACTCGCGCGTCCCCACGATGAAGGCGGCGCTCGACACCCTCGTCGCCCACTACGACCGCCCGGATGTCGCGGCGCTCTATGACGCGCTCGAATCGGAGTTCGTGGCACGCAAGGGCATCTACCCGAACCTCGACTACCCGTCGGGGCCCGCCTACAACCTCATTGGCTTCGACACGCTCACCTTCACGCCGCTGTTCGTCGCGGCGCGCGTTGTCGGCTGGACGGCGCACATCATGGAGCAGCAGGCCTCGAACGCTCTCATCCGGCCTCTCTCGGCCTATAACGGGGCCGACGAGCGCCACATCGAGGGCTACGTGCCCGACACCTCTGCCATCGATGTGCAGGAACGACCCGAGGAGGCAGCGGAATGAGCGGTGCTGTCATCGTCGATGTCGTCCGAACCCCCTCCGGTCGTGGCAAGCCCGGCGGCGCGCTCTCAGGCGTGCATCCCGTCGACCTTGCTGCCGGCACTCTGACGGCACTTCTTGAACGCAACGGACTCGAGTCGCGCCAGATCGATGACGTCCTGATGGGGTGTGTCAGTCAGATCGGCGACCAGGCCACCAACATCGCTCGTCAGGCGGTGCTCGCAGCGGGGTTCGACGAGTCCGTGCCCGCCACGACGATCGATCGGCAGTGCGGCTCGAGTCAGCAGGCCGTGCACTTCGCTGCGCAGGGAGTCATCGCCGGTGCGTATGACATCGTGATCGCGGCGGGCGTCGAGTCGATGAGTCGCGTCCCCTTGGGCTCGGCCGGGGCCGGCGGGGCTGTTGCCGACGGCATCCGGAACCGATACCCCGAAGGGCTCGTGAACCAGGGAGTGTCTGCTGAGTTGATCGCCGGGCGCTGGGGACTCGAGCGCGACGAGCTCGATGCCTACGCTGCCCGGTCGCATCAGCGGGCAGCTCACGCTGCTGCAGCGGGCCGGTTCGCAGACGCGATGCTTCCGGTCGTGACGGCGGAGGGCATCGTGGATGCCGACCAGACGATTCGGCCCGCCACAACCGCTGAGCAGCTTGCCGGTCTGGCGCCCGCGTTCCGCACTGACGAACTCGCGGAGCGTTTCCCGGAGCTCGACTGGCGGATCACGGCAGGCAATTCGTCACCCCTGACGGATGCCGCCTCGGCAGCGCTCATCATGAGTGAGGAGCGCGCGAATGCGCTGGGCCTGACGCCCCGCGCCCGCTTCCACGCCTTTGCCGTCGTCGGCGATGATCCGATCATGATGCTCACGGCGCCGATTCCGGCGACGCGCCGCATCCTTGACCGCTCAGGGCTCACCATCGATGACCTCGACGCCTATGAGGTCAACGAGGCCTTCGCGTCAGTACCGCTGGCGTGGCAGCAGGAGCTCGGCGCCGATCCCGACAAGCTCAACCCCTGGGGAGGCGCGATCGCCCTGGGACACGCGGTCGGTGCTTCCGGAACGCGGCTGCTCGGGACCCTCCTGGCGTACCTCGAGCACACCGGTGGGCGATACGGGCTGCAGACGATGTGTGAAGGCGGCGGGATGGCCAACGCCACCATCATCGAGCGGCTGTAGCCAACCAACAACCGGTTGGTGCCGGCGCCCGTGGGTTCGGCAGGATCAGTCGGGCCGGAACGCCCCAGCGACACCGAAGAAGGAGAGTGAACGTGACCGAGAGCAGCAGTGGGTTTCAGACGATCCTGGTCGACACGCGCGGTCGCGTGGGCTGGATTCAGCTGAACCGCCCCGAGGCGCTCAACGCGCTGAACTCGACCCTCGCCACCGAGCTCGGTGCCGCGGTGGCAGCTTTCGACGCGGATGAGCAGATCGGATGCATCGTGCTGACCGGCTCGGAGCGTGCCTTCGCGGCGGGCGCCGACATCAAGGAAATGGCCGACAAGAGCGTCCGCGACATGACTGTCGACAGCCCCTTCGCCGGGCTCGAAGCCCTGGGCCGCGCTCGCACACCGATCGTCGCCGCGGTCGCCGGATTCGCACTCGGCGGCGGGTGCGAGCTTGCGATGAGCTGCGACATCATCCTCGCCGCCGACACGGCAAAGTTCGGGCAGCCCGAGATCACGCTCGGCGTCATTCCAGGGCTCGGCGGCACACAGCGTCTCACTCGTGCGGTCGGGTACTACAAGGCCGCCGAGCTCGTCCTAACGGGCCGCATGATGGATGCCATCGAGGCCGAGCGCGCGGGCCTCGTGTCCCGGGTGATTCCGGCAGCTGACCTCGCCACCGAGGCGATGGCTGTGGCCGAGTCGATCGCCGCGAAGTCCCTGCCCGTCGCGTACGCGGCCAAAGACGCCTTGCGCGCGTCGCAGGAGAGCGGTCTGGCCGAAGGTCTCCGCTTCGAACGGCAGGCGTTCGCCGCTCTGTTCGCCCTGGACGACCAGAAGGAAGGGATGGCAGCTTTCCGTGAGAAGCGTGCCCCCCGGTTCACCGGCCGGTGAACGAAATCGCCCTGGGCTGGCGACCATAGACTCGAAGCAAGAAGGAGGAGTGCGATGAGGATTCTCGTCCTGGTAAAAGAAGTCCCCGACACGTGGGGGGATCGAGTGCTGAACCTCGAGACGGGACTGGCCGACCGAGGTGCCAGCGAAGCTGTCATCGACGAGATCGGTGAGCGCTCTCTCGAGGTCGCGCTGTCGTACGCGGATGCCAACCCGGGCACCGAGGTCGTCGTGGTGACGATGGCGCCGGAGTCGGCATCCGGATCGGTGCGCAAGGCCCTCGCGATGGGCGCAGCATCCGCCGTGCACGTCGTCGATGACGCGCTGCTGGGTGCCGATCTGGGGCTCACCGCACAGACCTTGGCAGCCGCGATCTCACGGGCCGGGTTCGACCTCGTCATCACGGGAAACCAGTCCACGGACGGCTCTGGCGGCGTGATGGCGTCGATGATCGCGGAGCTCCTGGATGTTCCGAGCATCACGAGCATGAACTCCGTGACGATCACCGAATCAGAGGTCTCGGGTGAGCGGTCGGTCGATGGCGGATCGATGACGGCATCCGCTGCTCTTCCGGCGGTGATCTCGATCACCGAACGGCTTCCTGACGCGCGGTTCCCGAACTTCAAGGGCATCATGGCGGCCAAGAAGAAGCCGGTCGACACGGTGTCGCTCGCGGACCTCGGGGTCGTCGCCGATGACCCGGATGCCGCGCGCTCGATCATGATCGCGGTGGCGCAGAAGCCGCCGCGTGCGGCAGGTGTGAAGGTTGTCGACGAGGGCGACGCTGGCGTGCAGCTTGCGGAGTTCCTGATCTCGAACCGGTTGGTCTAAGGGGCAGATGATGGTGGATATCGCAGCTGATGCTGTTCTTGTCGTACTCGATGTCACCCCCGGTGGGGCGCTCGCGCCGAGCGCCGCTGGCCTGTTGGGGGCTGCGGCAGGCGTCGGAACCCCGGTCGCGCTGATCGTCGGAGAGAGCGCCGAGGCCCTCGCACCCGCGGCGGCTGAGCTCGGGGCGGCGCTCGTGCTCACCGCGACGCCCGCGGGCCACGGCGAGGCGCTGGGTGTGCCAGCAACGGATGCCGTTGCCGCAGCTGCCGCGCTCGTGAACCCCGATGCCGTGCTGCTGTCGCACTCGATCGAGTCGCGTGAGACCGCTGGTCGGTATGCTGCGCGGTCGCGTTCGGCGCTATGCGTGGATGCCGTCGGCGTGACGCGTGACGACGAAGGAATCGTGGCGCACCACTCCGTCTACGGCGGTGCCTACAACGTCGAGGCCGCCGCCACGTTCGGTGCTCCCGTGATCACGGTTCGCCAGGGGTCGATCGATGCGCGTGCGCAGGCTCAGCCTCTCGTCGCCGAGAACCTTGACGTTGCCGCATCCGGTCGCAAGGCGGCGACCATCGGGTCGGTCGAAGAGGTCGTCGTGACCTCCGCCCGCCCTGAGCTGCGCGGCGCGGCGAAGGTCGTCTCGGGTGGCCGTGGCCTGGGCTCGGAGGGGAAGTTCGCGCTGGTCGGTGAGCTCGCCGATGTGCTGGGCGCCGCCGTTGGCGCGTCGCGGGCCGCCGTGGACGCCGGCTACATCGCGCAATCTGCTCAGGTCGGACAGACCGGCGTGTCGGTTGCGCCGCAGTTGTATGTAGCACTGGGCATCTCCGGCGCGATCCAGCACAAGGCCGGAATGCAGACTGCCAAGACGATTGTCGCGATCAACAAGGATGCCGACGCTCCGATCTTCGAGATCGCAGACTTCGGTGTCGTCGGGGACCTCTTCACCGTCGTGCCGCAGCTGATCGAGACGCTGCAGGCGAAGAAGGCCTGACGCGATGGCGACCTACGGGCGCGCTCTGCGTCGCGGACTGCCCCGCACCCCCGGCGGCGAACCTTGGCCGCCAGCCGGTGAGGTGGCGGGTGCGCTGAGTTCGGCATCCGTGCCCTCGGCCGAGGCACCGGTTGCGGCATCCGTGCCTGCCGGCGTCGCCTCACACGAGAGCGGCAGTTCTGCCCAGGAGCTGCGGAAAGATGCGCCGCCGTCGCACGAAACTGCCGCACCCGCGGGAGTGGCGGCGGTGACGGATGCCGCCACAGTCGCGCCGGCTGCGCGGGCTGTGCGCCGGGGTTTGCCCCGCGTCCCCGGCGGCGAGCCGTGGCCGCCGGCATCCGTGGTCGCCGTCGCCAGCGTCCCCACCCCCGCAACCGCACCGTCGCCCAACAGCGGCACGTCTGTGCAGGAGCTGCGGGAAGATACGCAGCCGTCGCATGAAACTGCAGCACACGCGGGAGTTGTCGTCTCCACCCAAGCCTCCGCGCGCGCGGTGCGCCGCGGGCTCCCTCGCGTTCCCGGCGGCGAGCCGTGGCCGACATCCGAGATGGTCGCCGCGATCTCGGCATCCGGCGCCGCGGTTCGGTCGCCCCAAAACGCCGGCTCCGACGACGATGCACGGCGTGTTGCGGCACACGAAGCGCAGACGGATGCTGCGCCAGCCACGACCGCCGGGGTCAGTGCTCCGGCATATGACGTGAGCGTGCCCCTTCCGTTCACGCCGACGGTGTGGGAGGGTGCGTCAGCCCGCACGCGCCCCGCGGCGCGACCAGAACCGGCCCGCGTCGGCCCGTTCACGCGGGGGCAGTGGGCAGGCGCCGTCATCGTGGGCGGTCTCGGGCTGCTCTTCGCTGCAGGCATGGCAGTGCTGGCCGTGCGCTGGCTGCTCTCCCTCGACGGGATGCAGGACTTCCTCGCGACCTACCCCGGCGAGTATCACCTGCCCGAGGGAGCACCGGTGGGCTTCCCGGCCTGGCTGGGCTGGCAGCACTTCTTCAACGTGTTCCTCATGGCGCTGATCATCCGAACGGGACTCACGATCCGCACCGAGAAGCGACCGAGCGTGTTCTGGGCGCCGCGGAACAACCCCAAGGGCAAGGTCAGCCTGACGATCTGGTTCCACCAGTCCCTCGACATCCTCTGGATCGTCAACGGCCTCATCTTCGTGGTGCTGCTGTTCGTCACGGGGCAGTGGATGCGGATCGTGCCGACGTCGTGGGAGGTCTTCCCGAACGCCCTGTCGGCGGCACTGCAGTACGTGTCACTGGACTGGCCGACCGAGAACGGCTGGGTCAACTACAACTCCCTGCAGCAGCTCGCCTATTTCACGACAGTGTTTGTTGCGGCACCGCTGGCGATCATCACCGGCGTGCGGATGAGCGGGATCTGGCCCAAGAACGCCAAGGCATTGAACAGGGCGTATCCGGTCGAGTGGGCGCGCAAGGTCCACTTCCCGGTGATGCTGTACTTCGTGGTGTTCATCGTTATCCACGTCATCTTGGTGTTCGCGACCGGTGCCCTGCGCAACCTCAACCACATGTACGCGGCGACCGACGCCGACAATTGGGTCGGCTTCTGGCTGTTCGTCCTGTCGCTGGTCGTGATCGCCGCAGCCTGGGTTGCTGCCCGCCCGCTCGTGCTGGCTCCGATCGCGCGTCTGTTCGGGACCGTCTCGAGCCGCTGACACGGTGGGTTCGCCGAGGCATCCGTGACGGGGCTTCGGCGAACCCGGCCGGATGCCGGGGGTTATCCCCCCGCGATTCGACCGGCTGGCAGGGACGCGAAGAACGGATGCCGGAACCTACCGTGGAGGCATGACGACAACGTATTCGCCACCTCGGCCCGTCGCGACGCCCGCGCGCGTGGCTGGCGCGATCGCCCAGCTCGCCGCGCTCGGTGTGATCGGCCCTGGGGTGTTCGCCATTCTCATGACGCTTCTGGGTCTCGGCCTCGGGCTTCTGCCCGTGATCGGGATCGGGCTCCTCTTCCTGCTGGCCTTCGTGTACGTGCTGTTCGCGCTGAGTTGGCTCGAGAACGCGCGCATCGACGGGCTCTACCGCTTCGGACTTCCTGCGCGTCGCCCCCGCCGCAGCCCCAAGCCGGGATTCGGTGGCTTCCTCCACACGATTTGGCTGCAGTTCATCGACCCGGGCATGTGGCGCGCTGTCGCAAACGGCGCGATCGCCACCATCCTCGGCTGGATCGTGCTGAGCCTCGTCGGCGTCACGGCATCCGGTGTCGCGCTCGCGTTCTCGCCCCTGTACGCCGGAACAGCGGATGCCGTTCGCCTCGGCAGCACGTGGATCGATGTGTCCACGGCGTGGGCGGTCCCGGTCGGCATCGTCGTGTCGCTGCTGGCGCTGGCGACCATCGTGGGTCTTGCCATCTTGCACGGTGTGCTGGCCCGCGCGATCATGATCCCCTCGCGGGAAGCGCTTCTGGCTGAGCAGGCCCGGCAGTCCCAGGCGCAGCGTGCCGGGGCTGTGCGCGCCGCCGACGTCGAGCGCACCCGGATCGAACGTGACCTCCACGATGGCGTGCAGCCGCGGCTCGTGTCGGTGGGGATGACCCTGGGGCTGGCGCAGCAGAAGATCGACTCCGATCCCGCAGCCGCGAAGGAACTCATCTCCGAGGCCCACACGTCGACGAAGGCGGCGATCACGGAACTGCGGCAGCTGGCGCGCGGCATCCACACCTCCGTGCTCGACGACCGCGGACTGGATGCTGCGCTATCCGCCCTGGCTGCCCGGTCGCCCGTGCCCGTTGTGCTCGACGTGAGGATCACCGAGCGCTGCGCACCGACAGCGGAGGCCGCCGCCTACTTCGTGATCGCGGAAGCGCTCACCAACGCGGCAAAGCACTCGCGTGCGACCGAAGCGCGGGTGCTGGTGCGCCAGCGCGAGGGAGGAGTGCTCTGGGCCCGCGTCGAAGACAACGGCATCGGCGGTGCCCAGGTCATTCCCGGCGGGGGACTGGACGGCATTTCGAACCGTGCTCTCGGCGCCGGCGGCACCTTCTCCGTTGACAGTCCCGTCGGCGGCCCGACGACCGTGGAAGTGAGCCTGCCATGCGCATCGTGATCTGCGAAGACTCCGTCCTGCTGCGGGAGGGTCTGGTCCGCCTGCTCGTGGATGCCGGGCACGAGGTGGTCGCCGCTCTCGGCGACACCGACGGCCTGACCGACGCGGTAGCTGACCTCGACCCTCAGCTGTGCATCCTGGACGTTCGCCTTCCCCCGACCCGCACCGATGAAGGCATCCGTGCTGCAGTCAGCCTTCGCGCGTCGCGCCCCGATCTTCCCGTCCTGGTGCTCTCGCAGTATGTGGAGGAACGGTACGCGAGCGAGCTCATCGCCGGACGCGGCGGCGCCCTCGGCTATCTGCTGAAAGACCGGGTAGCCGACGTGGCCGAGTTCCTCGAGTCCGTCGACGACATCGCGGCAGGAGGGACTGTCTTCGACCCCGAGGTCGTCGCCCAGTTGCTGGGCAGGCGAGCCCGGGATGAGCGGATGCAGCGGCTGACCGACCGCGAGGCCACGGTGCTCGCACTCATCGCCGAAGGCAAGTCCAACCAGGCCATCGGGCGCACCCTCCACATCAGCGAGGGCAGCGTCGAAAAACACATCACGGCGGTTTTCCAGAAGCTCGAACTCGAGCAGGACGACTCCGGCAACCGGCGGGTGCTCGCGGCCCTCGCCCACATCGCTCACGGCGGGATGCCGCCCCAGACGGGAGAATTGTCATGACCACGAACCTCACACCGCCACCCGCTCCCACTTCGCCGCAAGGCCCCGATGCCCCGGCTCCCGGCTCCGAGCCCGCGTCTTCCGGACCACGCGGATCCTCCACCGTCGTCGCGATCCTGATCATCGTCCTTGGCGCGCTGATCGTGCTCGGCACGATCGTCGGTGCGGTATTCAGCACGATCCGGGCAGCTGCCGTTTCCACTGCCTCGTCGACTGTCGCCGTGGCTGGAATCGACGCCCTCTCGATTGAGTTGAACGCCGGGTCGTTGACCGTCGAGTACGCGGATGTCGACGAGGCAGAACTCGAGGTCACCGCACCCTTCGGTGGTGATCGCTGGACTCTCGAGCGTGCCGGTGACACCCTCACGGTCGCCTCCCCGAGCTGGGAATGGGGGATGGGCTGGATCTTCGGCGGCAGCGGCCGCGCCGTGCTCGTCCTGCCTGACAGTCTCGAGGGCCTCGACGCCGACGTGCAGATGGCGGCTGGGTCACTGCGCGCCGACGGCGACTTCGGTCTCGTCGACCTCACTGTCGGCGCGGGGGAGCTCACGCTCGACGGATCCGCCGAGGACGTGTCGGTCGACCTGTCTGCGGGGCGCGCAGTGCTCAACCTCGCGGATGTTGACACCGCGGACCTGACGGTCAGCGCCGGGTCGATGGATGCCGCGTTCAGTGGGGCTCAGCCCAGCGACATCCGTGCCGGAGTGAGCGCTGGTTCGCTCACCCTCGTCGTTCCCGACGGGGCGTACGACGTCACCTCTGATGTCTCAGCCGGCAACTTCCGCAATCAGCTCGGCAGCGATCCCGGCGCTGACAGCACGATCTCAGTGGAGGTCTCGGCCGGACAGGTGATGCTGCGCGCCGCACGCTGATGCGAAAAGCGACGGAGGGGGGAAGCTCAGAGCTTCGCCCCTCCGTCGCCGTCGATCGCCTCCCGAGCCGCAACGAGCCCCGCGGCGCGGCCGGCGGCGTAGGACTCGGCGGCGCCGGTGTGGAACATGTCGTGCTCGCGTGCTCGGATGATCGAATGGGCACCGGGCAGCTCGAGCGAACCCACGAGGTCGCTTCGTCCCCGAACGACCGCAACCGGCGTGCGTCCGGTCTTTCCCTTCACAAGGTCGGCAGCTGCAGCGAGCTCGTCGGCGACGCACGGCATCGTCACCACGAGCGGCCGGCCCTCGGCATCCGTGCCGCCGCGCAGGTCGTCGAACACTCGGATGCCGGCCGCGCCGATCGCGGCATCCGTCTGGCCCTCGCGCCACGCGCGCCCGAGGGTGTCGCTGATGATGACGCCGACCTCGGCGCCGGTTGCCTCGCGTAGCCCCGCGGCGAGGGCGCGGGCCGAGGCATCCGGATCGATGGGAAGCAGCAGCACCGTCCCGTCGGGCGTGTTTGATGCGTCGACGCCTGCGGCCGCCGCGATGATTCCCAGACGGTTCTCGACGATGCGGGTGGTATGACCGGATGCCGCGACCCGCGTGGCGACGACACGCACAGTCTCGGCGGTGATCGCTTCCTCGCGGTCGGCGGCGGCGACGAATCGATCTTCGGCCTTCGAGATGATCTTGGAGGTGACCACCAGGATGTCACCGTCGACAAGCGAGTCTCCGGCGGTGGCGCCGATCAGAGCGACGAGGTCATCTCCGGCGACGATCTCGCGAATGCCGTCGAGCGCCCAGATCTGCAGCATCGTCACGGACGTTCAGTTCGTGTCGAGCCGTCACGCTCGACCGAGCGGGAGCGTGTCACCGGACGAAGCGCACCTCGGTGAGCGACTCGCCGAGGAACGCCTCGTCGTGGGTTGCTCCGTCCAGAGCGAAACCGTTTCGGGTGTAGAACCGATGTGCGCGGGGGTTATCAGCGGCGACCCACAGGTACACCCCTTCGCCCTCTTCGATCGCTGCGTCGAACAGGAGCTGGCCCACACCGGTGCCGTGGAACCGGTGCAGCAGGTAGATAAAGTACAGCTCGCGCTCACGCGGAGCATCCTCGTCCCGGGCCGGCCCGGAACCGACGAAGCCGATGATCTCGCCGTCGACGAGCGCCGCGCTCATGCGGTATTCCTCACCCTGGGCTGCCCAGTGCGTCCACAGCTCGGCAAGTCTCTTCGGTGAGACATTCTCGAGGGCTGCCTTGCTGATGAGGTGGTCGTAGGTCTCGTGCCAGCACGTCGCGTGGACGCGACCGAGTTCCTGTGCGTCGACATCGCGCACGGGCCTGACGATGACATCCGTCTGCGTTTCGGCGTTCATGGCCAGACTCTACGCGGGCGATCACGCGGAAAAGAAATCGGCGCAAAGCCGGGGCGGATGCGGCGGGTTTGTGCTGTGGGAATCCCACAACCGCGTACCCCGTCGATGCGTTCTCCCCTAGCATCGCCCCTCGTGAACGTGATGTGGCGAACGATGCTGGTGATCTGGCGAGCCCGGTGGCGCAAGCGCCGAGAGGGTCTGGTCTCACCCACGGGCGTTGCGCGGATTCGCTTGACGACGCTGCCGACAGATATCGACATCCTGCGCCACATGAACAACGGACGATATCTGTCGCTGTTCGACCTCGGCCGGTGGGACTTGCTGGTGCGCTCAGGCCTGCTCGACGCTATGCGGGAGCAGGGTTGGTATGCCGTGGTCTCGAGCGAGACCATCTCGTTCCGCAAGTCTCTCCAGCTGTGGCAGCGGTTTGACGTCGAGACACGCTTCATCGGTCACGACGATAAGGCGCTGTATCTGGAGCATCGCGCGGTCGTAAACGGCGAGATCTTCGCCCGCGCGATCATCCGGTCGCGGATGCTCAAGCGCGCGGGCGGCACGGTCAGCCACGACGAGTTCTTCGCCGCCGTTGGCCGCCCCGACGACACCCCGGACGTCTCGTCCTGGATCCACGACTGGGCAGCGGCATCTGCCCTCCCGCCCACCAAGGCCGAGGCGCCCAGCATCTGGGCCTGATCGGGCTCGCGGACGCGGCGTCGCTAACTCCTCAGCCCCGGGCCTCATGGCGGGGTTTATTGCGTTCCGGATGCTGATTCGGGGCGGAGTTGCGGAGTTAGCCACGTCCCGAGAAGACCGCCCCGCGCAATCTCTTCCGCGGGCCGGCCGGACGTAGGCTGATCGCATGCAGGAGACCCCCGACACGGCGCCATCCGCGCCGTCGGGCGACCTGGCGCCGCGCGCGATCGACCTCGCCGCACGCTGGGTCGCCGAAGCCGCCGAGTTCCCCGCGGATGCCTCGGCGCAGCGCCTCGCCGGAGTCCTCAAGGATCCGAACGGTCTGCCCTTCACGATTGGGTTTGTCGACGGCGTCATGCGCCCTGAGAGTCTGACGGCGGCGGCATCCACGCTGTCGCGGATCGCCCCGCTCGCGCCGGAGTTCCTGCCGTGGTACCTGCGCGGCGCCGTCAAGGTCGGTGGGGCAGTGGCGCCCGTGCTCCCTTCCCCCGTCGTGCCGATAGCCCGCCGCGCCCTGCGCGAGATGGTCTCGCACCTCGTCGTCGACGCACGGCCCGACAAGCTCGGCCCCGCAATAGCAGCGCTCCGCGAGGGCGGCGCCAAGCTGAACCTCAACCTGCTGGGCGAGGCAGTGCTCGGTGAGCGCGAGGCGCTGCGCCGACTCGAGGGCATCCACGACCTCATCCGTCGGCCCGACGTCGACTACGTCTCGGTGAAGGTCTCGGCGATCGCGAGTCACATCTCGATGTGGGCCTTCGATGAGATCGTGGATGCCGTCGTCGAGCGCCTCACGCCGCTGTACCTCACCGCGGCGGCGGGACTGCCCGAGAACGGCGGCCGCACCTTCATCAACCTCGACATGGAGGAGTACCGCGACCTCGACCTCACGATCGCGGTGTTCACTCGGATCCTCGAAGATGAGCGGCTCCGCGATCTCGAGGCGGGGATCGTGCTGCAGGCTTATCTACCCGATGCCCTGCCGGCACTGCGAGAGCTGACCGCGTGGGCGCGCCAGCGGGTGGCTGATGGTGGTGCTCGCATCAAGATCCGGCTCGTCAAGGGCGCGAACCTCGCGATGGAGCGCGTCGATGCGATCATGCACGACTGGTCGCTGGCAACCTACGACCGCAAGGTCGACGCCGACGCGAACTATCTGCGCTGCCTCGACGAGGCGCTGCAGCCAAAGAACACGGATGCCGTGAGGCTCGGCGTCGCAGGGCACAACCTGTTCGACATCGCCTACGCGTGGCTGCTCGCGGGCGAGCGCGGAGTACGCGAGGACATCGAGATCGAGATGCTCCTCGGCATGGCGCAGGGCCAGGTCGCGGCGATCTCCCGCGAGGTCGGACACGTGCTCCTGTACGTGCCGGTCGTGCACCCGCAGGAGTTCGATGTCGCGATCAGCTATCTCGTGCGCCGGCTCGAAGAGAACGCGTCGAGTGAGAACTTCTTGTCGGCAGCGTTCGACCTCGCCGACGATCCTGCGCTGTTCGAGCGGGAGCGGGATCGTTTCGTCGCATCCCTCGAGCGCGCCGCCGATCCCGGGCTTCCGACCGGACCCAACCGCCGCCAGAACCGCGCGGACGAGCAAGCCGCAGACGGGGCCGCCGAACCGCGTATACTTCGCGACTCCCCGCCGCCCCAGGTCGGGGGTTTGACCCAGGCCGTGCTCGGGATCGCCAGCTCCGCGGCATCTGACGATGGCATCGCCCGCTTCGGTGGCGTTGAGTACGTCGAGACGGCGATCTATTCCGCGACCGAGTCTGACGGAGTCGCAGCCGGCGCGCCGGGGTTCCGAAACGCGCGTGACACCGACCCGGCACTCCCGGCGAACCGCGAGTGGGCCAGGCAGGTTCTCGAGCGCATGGCGGTCTCGACGGCGGGGGATGACACGATCGAGGCATCCCGCGTCACGGATGCCGAGCGGCTCGAAGAGATCATTGCGGGTGTTCGCGACGCGGCGCCTCGGTGGGGCGCTATGCCGGCAGCAGACCGGTCGGCGGTGCTGCAGGCTGCGGCTCGGGCGCTGGAGGCCCGGCGCGGGGAGCTGATCGAGGTCGCCGGATCCGAGACGGGCAAGGTGCTCGCCGAGGCGGATGTCGAGGTGAGCGAGGCGGTCGACTTCGCCAACTACTACGCCGCGACGGCGAAGGAACTCGATCGGGTCAGCGGCGCGGTGTTCGTTCCCGCGCGCCTGACCGTGGTCACCGCACCGTGGAACTTCCCGATCGCGATTCCCGCGAGCGGCGTGCTGGCTGCGCTCGCCGCGGGGTCGGGTGTCATCTTCAAGCCCGCGCCGCAGGCGAGGCGCTGCGCGGCAGTGGTCGCCGAGGCGCTCTGGTCGGCCGGTGTGCCCCGGGACGTCCTCGCCCTGGTTGACATTGACGAAGGCGGCCTCGGGCAGCAGTTGATCTCGCATCCGGATGTCGACCGCGTCATCCTGACCGGCTCGTTCGAGACCGCATCTCTGTTCCGATCCTGGCGCCCCGACCTGCCGCTGCTCGCTGAAACGAGCGGCAAGAACGCGATGGTCATCATGCCGTCTGCGGATCTCGACCTCGCGGCATCCGATCTCATCAAGAGTGCCTTCGGGCACGCGGGACAGAAGTGCTCCGCGGCATCGCTCGCGATCCTCGTCGGCCCGGTCGGGCGCTCGGAGCGATTCGCTCGCCAGCTCGTAGATGCCGCGACCTCGCTGCGGGTAGGACCACCGACCGATCCGCGGTCCGAAATGGGGCCGGTGATCGAACCGCCGCGCGGCAAACTCCAGTGGGCGCTGACCACCCTCGACGAGGGCGAGCAATGGCTCGTCGCGCCCGAGCCGATGGATTTCGGGCCCGAGTTTGCCGGCAGGTTCTTTCGTCCCGGCATCCGGGTCGGGGTACAACCGGGTTCGCGCGTGCACCTCGAGGAGTTCTTCGGACCCGTGCTCGGGATCATGCACGCGAACTCCCTTGCCCACGCGATCGAGCTGCAGAACGCCGTCGCGTACGGACTCACCGCGGGTCTGTACACGCAGAACCCCGACGATCTCGCGCTGTGGCTCGACCGCGTCGAGGCCGGCAACCTTTACGTGAACCGCGGGATCACGGGAGCGATCGTGCAGCGTCAGCCGTTCGGTGGCTGGAAGCGCTCGTCGGTCGGCCCCGGCACGAAGGCGGGCGGACCGAACTACCTCATCGGCCTCGGCAGGTGGCGGGGGACGGATGCCGGCGCGCCGTCGTCGACGCTGCACCTGCGCGGCCTCGATTCGCGGATCACGACGGTCATCGAAGCTGCTCAGGCATCGCTCGACTACCCCGCGTTCGAGTGGCTTCGCCGCGCCGCGCTCTCGGACGCCGTAGCGTGGAACGAGGAGTTCGGGCGGGTGACGGATGTCTCGCGGCTGGGCGTGGAGCGAAACCTCTTCCGCTACCGGCCGGTCGAGGTCGCGATCCGGGCGACGGGGGATGCGACGTGGCAGGCGCTGCTGCGTGTCATCCTTGCCGGCATCCGTACCGGGTCGATGACCACCGTCAGCGCGCCCGTCGGGCTGCCCGCGGCGGTGCGCCGCGCGCTGAGCGAGCAGGACGTGAACGTCTTCGTCGAGACCGAGAACGAGTGGCTCGCCCGCGTCGCCCGCCCCGAGCAGGACGTCGCGGATGCCGTTGCCGGCGAGCCCCGGCCGACTCGCCCGCCCCGGGTGCGGCTGGTCGGCGGTGTCGACGCGGTGGCGGTGCTGCATTCTGCGCTCGCCAAGGCCGTCGGTGGGGATCCGGATGTCGCGATCTACGACAACGAGGTGACCACGGCGGGCCGGATCGAGCTGCTCCCGTTCCTGCGCGAGCAGTCGATCACGATCACCGCCCACCGCTTCGGCAACCCCGACGCCTGGTCGGCGGACGTGATCTAGGGGCGATGGTGGTCGCAACGGCGCAGATTCTGCGTAACGCGGCGCCGTTGCGAACGCGACATCACTCGAGCGGGTAGCGACGCCGCAGAACCCAGCGCTGGCCGAGCGTCCAAGTGACTGTCACGGCGAGATAGAGCGCGGCGGCCAGTGGCACGAACGCCGCGAACACGACGGACAGGTACGGCAAGAACCCGAGCGCACGCTGCACGCCGCCGGATGCCAAGGGCGAGGCATCCGGCTCTGCGGGAACCGCCGGGCGGAAAATGCGCCGCGTGACCTCGGCGACTGCTGCCATCAGCACCATGAGCGTGCCGAACACGACAGCCGTCTCGACCGAGAAGGCGCCGGCGGACCCCACGAGGCTCGTACCGAGAGATACGCCGAAGAGATGCTCGGTCAGCAGGTCGTTCGGATGGTTACCGACGATGCTCCGGAGGAACACGGCGTAGATCAGGCCGACGATCGGCGCCTGGATCAGGGCGGGCAGGATGCCGGCAAGCGGTGAGGTGTTCTCATCGCGATACAGCTGCATCATCTCGCGCTGCATCCGCTCGGGGTTCTTTCGGAACCGCTTCTGTATCTCGCGCAGTCGGGGAGTAATTTGCATGCGCACCTGCTCAGAGCGGGCCTGGGCTATGCCGGCGGGAATGAGCGCGGCGCGGACGAAGAGGGTGATGATGACGATCGCGAGGGCGGCGGAGGCAGCTCCCGCGACCGGGCTGAGGAGGGCAGACAGGCCCATGAGGGTTCGGTAGGTGGTGTCGAGAAGAAAGGCGAACGGAGGAAAGGCGAACAGGTCCACGGCGGACTCCCGGTAAGTCGATGACGGATGCGGGTGCGTCTGGCCGCAGGGTCGTCGAACGTCCGGCTGCACGCCGTGAGGGGGGCGTGCGTGAACCCCGGAGGAGGTGAACGAACGGGTGCGGCCTAGGCCGCGAGTCCCGGCGCCCTCGGGCGGGCGTGACCCTCGGCATCCGGGTCGCTCTGCTCTACGAGCGCGGAGGGGTCGATCTCTCCGCCGGCTCGGGCAAGCCGTTGCTGCGCTGATCCCGGCCGCGCGATCGCGTGAAGGGCGAGGACCGCGAGCGCAATCGTGGTGACGACGACAACCGCGAGCGTCACGGTGTTCGCGTCGGCGAGGGTCAGCAGGCCGAGCGTCGACAGGATGAGCGCGAGCAGCGCAGCGGTCGCGTTACGCATCTGTCGGCCTCCTCTCGCCAGTGACACGCTAACACCGCGCTGCGTGGCATGCGCGTGCTGGAATGGGGGCATGGCCGAGAAGAACTGGGCGGGGAATCTCACGTATCGGGCGGCGGCGGTGCGGGAGCCCGCGAGCCTCCGCGAGCTCTCCGACATCGTCGCCCGGACTCCGGGGGTCCGGGCGCTCGGTAGTCGCCACTCGTTCAGCCCCATCGCCGACACGGACGGAACACTCGTGTCGCTCGCGAGGATGCCACGCGAGATCGAGATCGATACGGATGCCGGGACAGCCCGGGTATCGGCGGGGCTTCGGCACGGCGACCTGGTGCCGGCCCTCGATGCCGCCGGGTTCGCGCTTGCCAACCTCGCCTCGCTGCCGCATATCTTGGTCGCCGGCGCCGTGCAGACCGGGACGCACGGTTCGGGAGATCGGATCGGGTCGCTTGCCACCCAGGTGCTCGGCGTCGAGATGGTAACCGCCGACGGCGAGGCGCTGACCCTGCGGCGCGGTGATCCGCAGTTCGACGGAGCGGTCGTGGCACTCGGAGCGCTCGGTATCGTCACGCAACCTGAATGTGA
>SWBZ01000112.1_pt1 | contig 56291 bp, 61 predicted proteins | sample 4693031 | NCBI WGS metagenome assembly SWBZ01 (sample SAMN10267274, study PRJNA491770) | bioreactor metagenome | isolation source: DHS bioreactor inoculated with | place: Japan: off Shimokita Peninsula
GGGGGGCGGGAGGCCGCGATGCTCTCGACGATCGCACCATTGCTCGAGACCAGCTATCGCCTGGTCAGCAGGGCAGAGGGAAACCTTGTCTGGCCCTTCGCGGATGCCGGGGGCGCGGTAAACGGAGGCGCGACTCCGCGCGCTGGGTCGGTACCTCGGGAACCGCTCGGTGAGAGCTCGGACAAACTCACGATCGACGACGCGCAGTTGCGTGCGCATCAGGCGTTGCGATCGGCGGGCTTGACCGCTCGCCAGGCCGAGATCGCGCTTATGGTCGCGAGCGGTGCAGCAACGTCGCAGATTGCTACGACGCTGCAGATTTCTCCGGGAACCGTACGTAAACATCTCGAAGCGGTGCACGCGACACTGGGTGTGTCCAGCCGTGCCGCCGTTGCCGCAACGGTCATGCGCCTCGTCCACCCCGAGGCGGCAGACATCCTCGGTAAGCCGCTGCTCTCACGCTGAGGCCGGCGGAGTCCCCTCGGAAACTGCACCGGCGGATCATCGCTGGCCTGGGGTGCCAAGATCGATGGTTTAGAGCCGCCGGTGCAGTTCCTGAGCCTCGCTGCGAGGGACCCACGACGATCCCTGATGCGGCGAAACTCCCCTCCGCCTACGACGCTACGAGGGCGTTCCGGATCCAGCCATACGACATTTCGCGTACCTGAAGGTTTTCCGGGTGAGCGGCGATCAGTAACCGCTGAGGTCGATGTCGCCCGCGTCGTCGATCTCCGGGCGCGTGGTCAGGAGCACCTCGGCATCCAGTGTGAGGTCGATGATGTCGCGCAACAGGCCACCGAGTGTGGTCGCGCCCAAGAGCCGCAACTGATCCATCTGTCCCAGCGGTGCGATGGCGGCAAGCTGCCACGCCGACTCGACCGGGTCTTCAGACAGCTCCACGTTCGCGTCCCAGCGCACGTCACCGAACTCGGCAGCTCGGGCGAGAACCCGACGAACGATCTGCTCGGCCTGCGCGTGCAGCGGTGCAAGCTCCTCGCTCCACGCGAGCTCCGGCATCGGAGTCACGGATGCGGCGGGGTACGGGTCATCTTCGAGCCACCGATCCACGGCTACGCGGGCGCCTCCCACGGCGATCAGGTGCACATCGTCAGCCCGCGGGTCGACCTGCAGGATCCGCGCCATTGTGCCGACCGAGAATCGCTGGTCGCCACCCCCCGCCTCGCTGCCGCGTTCGATGAGGACCACGCCAAACGAGGGTTCGTCATCGTCGAGGACACGACCGAGCATCATGAGGTAGCGCTGCTCGAAGATTCGCAGCGCGAGCGGGGTATGGGGGAACAACACTGTCCCGAGCGGGAACATTGCGACATCCGCCATGCCCCCAGTCAACCAGCGATTACGAGTGCGGGGCCCGGCGCCGCAGGATCAGTGCGACCACGCCGCGCCACCCGACGAAAAAGACCGCAAGCACGATCGATGCAACGATCACGAACGCGGTCTGCACGCCCTGGCCACTGATAGCGCGCAGGAGCATGCCCCCGATCACCGTATAGAGCCAGACGGCGACCCCGGCGTTCAGGATCGCGAGAGGAAAGCGCCAGAGCCGCATCGTCAGCCACCCGACCAGCAGAGCGACAACGAACGGCCACGTGGTCTGCGCAAGGCCTAAACCGTCGGGACCGATGACCTCTTCGCCGTGGCTAGCGCGGCCGATCGCCGCGAAGATGACCACGAGCACGACGTCGGTCGCGAGGGCGATCGCGACGATGCGAGGCGCCGGTGGAACAGGGGATGGGCGGTGGGGTTCCGCGGCTGTGCTCATGCCTCCAGTCTGCCGGGCCGTGCGGGGTTGGCGAGCTAATCTTGTGCGGTGGCACTGTCGAAGATCTTGCTCTACTACCGGTTCACGCCGATCACCGACCCAAACGCGGTGCGGCTGTGGCAGCGTGACCTGTGCGAGCTGCTCGGGCTTCGAGGACGCATCCTGATCTCACAGGACGGGATCAATGCCACGGTCGGCGGTGAACTCGGCGCCATGAAGACGTATTGGCGCAAGACCCGCGAGTACCCCGGTTTCGGCGACATCGACTTCAAGTGGTCGGAGGGGAGCGGGCTCGACTCCGACGGGCGCAGCCTCGACTTCCCGCGTCTGTCGGTAAAGGTGCGCGATGAGATTGTGAGCTTCGGTGCCCCCGACGAGCTGCGCGTCGACACAGCGGGCGTCATCGGTGGTGGCACCCACCTGTCTCCGGGTGCCGTGCACAAGCTCGTCGAAGAGCGCGGCGACGAGGTCGTCTTCTTCGACGGTCGCAACGCGTTCGAGGCAGAGATCGGGCGCTTCAAGAACGCCGTCGTGCCGGATGTCGCCACGACGCGCGATTTCGTCGCGGAACTGGACTCGGGCAGGTACGACCACCTCAAAGACAAGCCCGTCGTGACCTACTGCACGGGCGGCATCCGCTGTGAGGTGCTCTCGAGCCTCATGGTTTCGCGGGGATTCTCTGAGGTGTACCAGATGGATGGCGGAATCGTCCGCTACGGCGAGAGCTTCGGCAACACGGGGCTGTGGGAGGGCGCGCTGTACGTCTTCGACGGGCGAGAGTCCCTCACGTTCGGGACGGACGCTGCGACGATCGGGGCTTGCGCCCCGTGCGGCGCGGCGACCTCGCGTATGGTCAACTGCGCTGACGCGGACTGTCGGGTGCGTGTCGTGCAATGCGAGGGATGTGCGGATGCGGCATCCGCCCAGTGCGCCCGCCACGCTCGCGTCGCGGAGCCGACTTTGGCGGTCGCCGAGCGTAACTGATCTCGGAACACTTCGTCACGAGATCACAACATCCTTATGGCTGAGGCGTCCCGTGCCGTAGTGTGAGTCCCGCGCCGGCTTCCGGCGTGCGGGTCGCGCACTGTGACCCGGAGGTATACGAAGGAAAAGACGATATGGCCACCGGCACCGTCAAATGGTTCAACTCCGAGAAGGGATTCGGTTTCATCGCTCCCGATGACGGTTCCGCCGACGTGTTCGCGCACTTCAGCGCGATCGCCGGCAGCGGCTACCGCAGCCTCGAGGAAGCGCAGAAGGTCGAGTTCGACACCGAGCAGGGCCCCAAGGGTCTGCAGGCTGCGAACATTCGCGCACTCTGACACAATCCCCTCGAACGCGCCGCTCCGAAGCCGGAGTCGGCGCGTTCGTCGTTTCTGCGTGTCATCCGCCACACGTTGACGCGCTCCAGCCTGACGATGTCGTGTGAACTCGCCAGTATTCGGATGCCGACATATCGCCCTCCGTAGTGTGGGGGACAGCGAACGGCAACTGCCCTTGGCATCCATCCCGCGGCGCGCACGATGTGCGGCGCACGAGCGAAGTCAGGTGCCGTTGTGCCGTCATCCTCTGTATCCACCAGTCCTCCCGTCCTGGCCGACTCAGCCCGACTGGGACCCGTGCGCCAGACCTATGCCGGAACCGCCGAGTTCCCGCCGGTGGCGCGCGCGTACACACAGGTGTCGCAGGTCGTTCGTGAGCTCGGACTGTTGCAGCGCACGCCGTGGTTCTACGCCGCCGTCGGCGCGGCAATCGCCCTCGGCTTCGGGGGAGCGATCACCGGATTCATCCTGCTCGGCGACAGTTGGCTGCAGCTGCTGATGGCTGCTGCTTTCGGCATCCTGTTCACGCAGGTCGCCTTCCTCGCTCACGAAGCCGCCCATCGCCAGATCCTCGCCAGCGGCCCGGCCAACGACCGGCTCGCCCGCGTCCTCGGCGGGATCGTCGGCATGAGCTACTCGTGGTGGGACTCCAAGCACTCGCGTCACCACGCCAACCCCAACCGGGTCGGCAAGGACCCCGATATCGAGGTCGACACGATCTCGTTCCTCGAGACGGATGCCGCAGCCTCGCGCGGCATCGTGCGCTTGATCACCCGCAAGCAGGGGTGGCTCTTCTTCCCGCTGCTGACCCTCGAAGGCTTCAACCTCTACGCGCTGAGCCTCCGCCACCTGTTCTCCCGCGGACCCGTCAAGGGCCGCTGGACCGAACTCGGCATCCTGAGCCTGCGCTTCGGGGTCGTGCTGGTGCCGATCTTCCTGTTCCTGCCCTTGGGTATGGCTTTTGCCTTCGTTGGCGTCATGGTCGCCGTGTTCGGCGTGTACATGGGGGCGTCGTTCGCGCCGAACCACAAGGGGATGCCGATCATCGCGCCTGACGCCAAGCTCGACTTCTTCTCGAAGCAGGTCCGTACGTCGCGGAACGTCGCCGGCGGATGGTGGGCGACGTGGCTCATGGGGGGCCTGAACTACCAGGTCGAGCACCATCTCTTCCCGAGCATGTCGCGCCTGCATTTGTCGCGGGCGCGTGAGATCGTGCGCGACTACTGCGCAACGAACGACGTGCCGTACACCGAGACCTCGCTGTGGCGCTCGTACGCGATCGTCATCGACTACCTCAACCGTGTCGGACTTGCCGCTCGCGATCCGTTCGACTGCCCCATGGTTTCGGAGTACCGCCGGGCCTGAGCGCTCGGCCCGTGGCGTGTGATCGCCGTCCGAACGGAGCTCCCAGGTATCACTGGTAGGGTCGTTCACGGCGGACATCGTTCTCGATCTCTGCCGGCGTCGTCGATACGCATCCCGGCCTGACGGTCCGGCTCTCTTCTCGAACGGCGAACCGATGCGCGAACCCGCGCCGTCGCCAATCCTCCGCTCACCACAGCCCTTCGCCGCTTCGCGCGGGTTGTGCACGTGTGCGCGGACAATCACGAAAGCATCCCCATGACTACCTTTCTTGACCTTGGCGTGCCCGCAGCGCTCGCCGAGGTGCTCAGTTCCTCAGGCAAGACCGAGGCCTTCCCGATTCAGCGCGACACGCTGCCCGACTCCCTTGCCGGGCGCGACGTGCTCGGCCGTGGCCGCACCGGTAGCGGCAAGACGATCGCGTTCGCGCTGCCGCTGGTCGCGCGCATTGCGGCATCCTCGACTCCGCTGACCTCCGGTCGCCCGCGCGGACTCGTGCTGGCCCCCACCCGGGAGCTCGCAACACAGATCGCCGCAACCATCGAGCCGCTCGCAAACGCCGTGGGCCTGCGGGTCACCACGATCTTCGGGGGCGTCAGCCAGCGCCCGCAGGAGCAGGCGTTGCGCGCCGGTGTCGACATCGTCGTGGCGTGCCCAGGGCGCCTCGAAGACCTCATGAAGCAGCAGGTCGTACGTCTCGACCGCGTCGAGGTGAGCGTGCTCGACGAGGCCGACCACATGGCCGACCTGGGCTTCCTCCCGGGCGTCACACGCATCCTTGCTGCAACGCCCGCCGACGGCCAGCGCCTCCTCTTCAGCGCCACCCTCGACGGCGGCATCGATGTGCTCGCTCGCCGGTTCCTGACGTCGCCCGTGAGCCACGAGGTCGACGAGTCCAGTGTTCCCGCGGGGGAGATGACTCACCGTGTGTTTTTGATCCCCGGCACGGAGGAGAGGACTGCGCTGGTTCGCGAGCTCGCGTCGGGCCAGGGACGCCGCATCCTGTTCACGCGCACCAAGCACCAGGCCAAGAAGCTTGCCAAGCAGCTCACTGCTGCCGGCATCCCCGCTGTCGACCTGCACGGAAACCTCTCGCAGAACGCGCGCGACCGGAATCTTGCCGCGTTCTCGGCCGCGCCCGAGGACGGCGGCGTGCGAGTGCTGGTTGCGACGGATGTCGCAGCCCGTGGTGTGCACGTCGATCAGGTCGAGCTTGTCGTGCACGTGGATCCTCCCGTCGAGCACAAGGCATACCTGCACCGGTCGGGACGCACCGCACGTGCCGGCGCCGAGGGAACAGTCGTCACGGTGGGCCTTGAGGCGCAGCGTCGCGAGATCGCCCAGCTGCTCAAGAAGGCAGGCATCCAGGTCGAGGCAGAGTCCGTGAAGGCATCGTCGGCAGCTGTCGACGAGCTGGTTGGGCCTCGCGCTGGGCACCGGATGCTGCCCGTCACCGCGCCGGCATCGTCGCCTCGCACCGCCCGTTCGGGCGGGTCGGGTAGCGGAGGCCAGCGTTCCGGGGGCGGACAGCGCAGCGGCTCGGGTCGCGGTACCCAGCCGGGACGCTCCGCGAAGCCCGGGCACACGGCTAAGCCCGCCCACGCCCACAATCCGCGTCACGCCGCCGACCAGGGCTCCGCAGCCGACCGTAACCCGCAGCGTGCCGAGGGTGCTCCAGCGCGACGTCGCCGCGGTTCACGCGGTCGCGGCGCGGGTCAGCGCCCCGCCGCCCAGTAAGGACCCAAGGTCTCACGCGAGGGGTCGCAACACGCCGCACGCGCACAGCGCGATACGGCGCGTTGCGACCCCTCGCGCTTGGCTCTGAGTGCAGGGCGACCTGAGACCGCAGAGAGCTCGGCTCAGATGTCGGTCGGGGTCCACTCCGAGACGACGCTCAGTTCCTCGAGCTCCGCGTCGGTGAGCTGCAGCGTCGCGCTGGCCAGGAGGTCAGCGACCTGCTCGACGCGCGAGGCGCTCGCAATCGGGGCGACAACGTGCGGCTGTTCGCGCAACCACGCCAGCGATACCGCCGCCATCGTGCTCGCGCGGGTCGCGGCGATCCGCTCCAGGACCTGCAGAATCTGGAGTCCTTGCGGGGTGGCGTACTTCGCGGCGCCCGTGGCTCGCGGCGACGCGCCGCCGTCGGCATCCGGCGACCGGTACTTGCCGGTCAAGAACCCGCTGGCGAGGGCGTAGTACGGCAGGATGCCGAGGCCGAACTCTTCGGCGATCGGGGCAATTTCGCCCTCGACCTCGTTGCGGTGCACGAGGTTGTAGTGGGGCTGCAGCGCGACCGGCTGAGCCACGCCCAGGTCGGCTGCTGTCAGCATCCATTCGCGCATGCGCGCGGGTGTGAAGTTCGACAGCCCGATCGTGCGAACGAGGCCATCGTCGACGAGCTTACCGAATGCCGAGACAGCCTCAGCGAGGGGAACCTCGGGGTCGTCGTAGTGCGCGTAATACAGGTCGATGGTCTCGACACCGAGTCGCTCGAGCGACGCTTCGGCAGCACCGCGGATGTTCTTCAAGCCCGGGAATTCGGGGTGGCGGCTGACCTTGGTTGCGATGGTCAGCTCTGCTGATGGACGGGCGGCGAGCCAGGCGCCGATGATCCGCTCGCTGTCGCCGCCGGTGTTGCCCGGAGCCCACGCGCTGTATCCATCGGCGGTGTCGACGAAGTCGCCGCCGCCCTCGGTGAAGGCGTCGAGGATCGCGAAGCTCTCGTCGCGGTCGGCGGTCCAGCCGAAAACGTTGCCACCGAGGCAGAGGGGAAAGACGTCGAGGTCGCTGGTTCCGATGCGGGTCATGGCTCCATCCTTGCACCGGATGAGCAGCCAATGCCCGATCTGAAACGGCCGACAGTCCTGACGTCGGTGCTGCGGTTCGGTAGCGTGTGGGTGTGAACGCACCCGTCGATCCGACATCCACGCCCGCTTGGTCCGCCCTCACCGACGCGGCATCCGGATTCGCTCCGGACCTGCGTGCCTGGTTCGCCACCGACCCCGGCCGGGTCGACCGGATGAGTCATCCGCTGGCCGACCTGCACGTCGACCTGTCGAAGAACCTCGTCACCGATGAGATTCTCGCCTCGCTCGTGCAGCTGGCGGAAGAAACCAGCGTTGCGGAGCGATTCGCGCAGATGCTCGCCGGCGTGCACCTGAACACCTCCGAAGACCGAGCCGTGCTGCACACGGCACTACGTCGGCCGGCAGGGGAGAGCCCCGCGCTTGTCGTCGACGGACAGGATGTCGACACCGACGTGCACGCGGTGCTCGATGCGATGGATGCCTTCGCCAACCGTGTGCGGTCGGGTGAGTGGGTCGGGGTGACCGGCAAGAAGGTCACGCACGTCGTCAACATCGGCATCGGCGGCTCCGACCTCGGTCCGGTCATGGTCTACGAAGCTCTTCGCCCCTATGCGACTGCTGGGATCGAGGCGCGGTTCGTCTCGAACATCGACCCGACCGACATGGCGCAGAAGACTGCCGATCTCGACCCCGAGACGACGCTGTTCATCGTCGCCTCGAAGACCTTCACCACCCTCGAGACCCTCACCAATGCTCGACTCGCGCGCGATTGGCTGTGGGCGGGGCTGACGGCATCTGGAGCGATCGATGGGACTGACGCCGCCAAGACGGATGCCGTCGCCCACCATTTCGCGGCGGTCTCGACAGCGCTCGACAAGGTCGCCGCGTTCGGGATCGACACCGACAACGCGTTCGGTTTCTGGGACTGGGTGGGCGGCCGCTATTCGGTCGACTCTGCGATCGGCCTCTCGCTCACGATCGCGCTGGGTCCGGATGCGTTCCGCGACCTGCTCGCCGGATTCCACGCCGTCGACGTGCACGTCGCCACGACGCCGCTGGCTCGGAACGTGCCGGTGCTGATGGGCCTTCTCAACGTCTGGTACACGAATTTCCTCGGCGCGCAGACCCACGCCGTGCTGCCGTACGCGCAGCAGCTGCACCGCTTCCCGGCCTACCTGCAGCAGCTGACGATGGAATCCAACGGCAAGCGCGTCCGGTGGGATGGCTCCCCGGTCGTGACAGACACCGGGGAGGTGTTCTGGGGTGAGCCCGGTACGAACGGGCAGCACGCGTTCTACCAGCTCATCCACCAGGGCACGAGGCTCATTCCGGCTGACTTCATCGCGTTCGTGAACCCCGCCTATCCGCTGGAGGATGGCGGCCGAGACGTGCACGGGCTGTTCCTCGCGAACTTCCTCGCGCAGACCAAGGCACTGGCGTTCGGGAAGACCGCCGAAGAGGTCGAGGCCGAGGGCTCCACCGGCGTCCTCGTGGCCGCGCGGACCTTCCCCGGTAACCGGCCCACGACGTCGATCTTCGCGCCCGCTTTGACCCCGTCGGTACTCGGCCAGCTCATCGCCCTGTACGAGCACATCGTGTTCACCCAGGGGACGATCTGGGGCATCAACTCCTTCGACCAGTGGGGCGTCGAGCTCGGCAAGCAGCTCGCCTTGCAGATCGCTCCCGCGATCGAGGGCGACGCGGACGCCGTTGCAGCCCAGGATGCCTCGACCCGCGCGCTCCTCGAGTATTACCGCGAGCACCGGGGGTAGGCGGGGCTCTTCCGCCGGATTCTGGCTCACGGGCCTCCGCAGCGCAGGAACAATCGCGGACGCAGGAGGATCGCGCGCTGATCCTTCCTACGCACGTGATGTTTCCTACCGTGGGAAGTTGCAAGAAGCGCGAGCGGTCGGCGCCCATGCGCTCGGGCGCCTGCGAGACTGGAGCGCGTGCCAGAGCCGATGAACCCGCATCCGACCGACCGCTACATCGTCGCCACCGACGGTGCGTGTAAGGGCAATCCCGGACCCGCCGGATGGGCGTGGGTCGGCGAGGACGGCAACTGGGCGGCGGGGTCCCTCCCCGAAGGAACCAATAACATCGGCGAATTGCTCGGCCTGCTCTACGCAATCACCGACCACGCTGACGTTACCGAGCTCGTGATCCAGGCCGACTCGAAGTACGCGATCGACACCTACTCGTCGTGGATGGACGGGCACCGTCGCCGCGGCTGGGTGACGAGCGCCAAGAAGCCTGTCGCCAACCGAGAGATCCTGGAACGCCTGATCGCGGCCCGTGATGCGCGCCGGGCAGCGGGGATGCCGGATGTCGTGCTTGAGCACGTGCGGGGGCACAGCGGTCATCGCCTCAACAGCTGGGCAGACGAGCGCGCGGTCCGCGCCTCGGAGCACGCCGCGAGGGGCGAAGCGTTGACCTGGACCTCTCTGCGCGGATTGGAGCGGCTTGACGTCACCGTGGATCCGCCGCGGGGGAGCGCCGATCGCGCAGGAAACTGAGGAGCGCCGCGCAGCACGGCTTCCGCTCCTCACCCGGTCATCGCCCGGCGAGGGCTCGGATGAGGCTCCTTTCCTCGTCGGCGGTCAGTCCAGCGCGACGGGCCCTGTCGAGGCCTCGGGTGCGTTCGTCCTGCAGAACCCGCGCCAGTGTGTCCGATAACGGCCGAGCGGTCCCGTCGGTGCGACGGTAGGCAGATCCGTCGCGTTGCGCGAATCCGGTCGCACGGGACGGAAGCCACAGCGGCAGCGAGCGCGGACCCGCCCAATATTGGATGCCGTGCGCCTCGAGCGCGGCATCCGTCACCTCGATCAGCTCTCCCCGGAAACCTGTCACGGCGCGTGCCGCTGCGAAGAAGTCGGTCATGGGGAGGGACCGACCCACGGCGTTGATCGTGCCGGTCAGGCCTGCAGAGCCCGCCGCGGCGAGCCACGACGCCAGGTCCGCGACGTCGATGACCTGGACGAACCGATTCTGCATGACCGGCACGATCGTGGGGCCGCCGCGGTCCAGGCGTGCCGGCCAGTAGCCGAATCGGTCGCTCGGATCGCCGGGGCCGACGATCAGGCCGGGCCGTGCGATGAGGAGTCGATCGCCGAGGGCGGCGGCCGTGACCTGTTCAGCGGCGACCTTCGCGTCGGCATACTGCGAGAGATCAACAGGTTCGACCAGCGCCGCGCTCTCGTCCGCTCCCGGCTCGTCATCGGCTGCGTACACCGACACCGTCGAGACCAGTGTCCAGTGCGCCGCGCGCGAACCAAGCCCGGTGACAGCGGGAACGACAAGGTCGGGCTCGGAGGACAGCTCGATGACCTCATCCCAGTCGCCGACGAGCTCGCGGTACGCATCCGGGCGACGACGGTCGGCGGCGACGAAGTGAGCACCTTCCGGTGCGGTGCCCGATTCGCCGCGAGCCACGCAGGTGACATCGGCGCCGAGTGCGAGCGCGGCAGACACCAGCTCCCGGCCGAGCCAGCCGGTTCCGCCGAGCACCAGCACTCTACTCATGGCGCCGGTCGTATCCACTCGTCTGCCACGGGGACGATCAGTGCCGCGATCACGCCTTCGCGGTTCGGTGAGCTCACCTCGGCGATGCCGCCATTGGCGTGCGCAAGCTCCTGCGCCACCGCGAGACCGAGACCGGTTCCCGGGGCGTGCGCCTCCTCCGCTTCTTTCGTCCGGTAGAAGCGGTCGAAGACGTGGGGAAGGTCTGCCGCGGCGATCCCGGGGCCGGTGTCGCGGACGGTGATGCGGACAGCCGATAGGGCAGACCCGTCGGCGGCAACGAGCGTGGAGTCGTCGTGCGACGCTTCCACGCGCACGCGACCGCCGCGCGGCGTGAACTTCACTGCGTTCGCGACGAGACTCGCCAGGGCGTGGCCGAGTTCGGAGGGGACGCCCTGGACAAGGCCATCGCAGTCGCCGACGCTCAGCTCGAGGCCTCGTTGCCGCGCCGACGGTGAGTAGCGGGTGAGGACCTCATCGACGAGGTCGGCGACGGCGACCTCCGCGATCAGAAAGTGACGATCCGCGCGCTCCTGCACACGCGCAAGGATCAGCAGGTCGTCGATCAGGTAGCTCAGACGTGCCGTGTTGCGCTGGACGACATCGATCCACTCCCGCGACTGCGCCGGCAGTTCGTCGGATTCCTCGATCAGTTCGAGATACCCGGCGATGCTCGCGATCGGGGTGCGAAGCTCGTGGCTCGCCGTGGCCACGAAGTCGCTCTGACGACGCTCGAGATCGAGCTTGGCCGCGAGGGCCGTCGCCCGTGCGCGTTCGGCGTCGAGGAGGGTCTGGGTGGCGCGCACGCTGTCGGTGATGTCGAAAACCTGCACGGCAACTCGTGTGTCGTCGCCGGTGACTGTCGACGCGTCGATGGTCATGACCCCGCCGTCGGAGGTCTCAAAAGTCGCACGATGGCCGGTGCGAAGACTGTTCTCGACGTGTTCGCGGATGGGGCCGTGCACCCAGACATCGTCCTGACGCAGTTCCGACCGGAGGACGCCGCGGGCCGCCGAGTTCGCGAGCAGCGCCCGCCACGTGGCGCCACGTCGTTCGGCGATGACCAGGCCGACTCGGGAATCGATGAAGCCGCCGGTGAACAGCTTGGCGAAGTCCCGGCTCGTGCGGTTCGCAGCGCTCAGCTCGTAGCTCGCTGTCGAGAGGAACAGGTTGTACAGCCCGGCCATGAAGATGAACAGCGCGACAATCAGCACCTGAGTGCGGGGATCGAGTCCCGGCTCGCTGAACGGTCCGATGCCCGCGACCGTCATGGCGAGAACCGCGACACCTGTCAACAGGGTCTCGACATAGGAGCCCCAGTTCGGAAATCGGAACGATCCCCAGGCCAGAATGCCCACGGGCAAGAAGGTCAACGGAAGACCGGCCCCACCGACGGCAAGGAACACGAGGATCCCGGTCAGCGCGGCGACTTGGGCGATGACCTCGATGCGCGGGATACGGAGATAGGTCGGGGGTGGCAGAACGGCGAAGGGCGCGATGATGAGGATCGCTGCAGCATGCGATGCCGCTGCCTGAGTCGCAGCGGGGAGGAACTCGCGGCCATCGGCGAGAACAACCAGACCCACGAGGATACCGAGCAGGCTCGACGCCGCAAGCACCGCGAGAGCGAAGCGCCACGCGTGGCGAACGGAGCGAAGCCGAAAACGCCTCGTCGCCCGGTGATCGAGCAGAGCTGCGAACACTCCGGCCTCGATGGCATTGGCCAGACCGAACCCGACGGAGGTGACGAGGTCACGCTCTCCCGTGGCGTTTGCAAGCCCGGTGGCGACGAACACGAGGACTAACGCCGCCCACCGGCGTTGGCGCGGGTTGACCAGCACGAACCACGCTGCGACGCCGGCGGCCGGCCACCACGCGGCGACACTGCCTCCGAACGGCGTGAACGCGACGCCCAGGCGAGACAGAGCGAACAGGGCGAGAGCAACGAGAACCCACGCCCACCACCGCGGGGTGCGCTGGATGCTCGCCACCGCGAGTTCGAGCCGCCCCGACGCCGCCGACCCCATGGATTAACGCTATCGGATCCGTGCTTCGGCCCCGACGGTGCCACGTCCCGACTGCGCAACACCGTGTCGCTGACGTGTCGGAGGCGGCCGGTTCTTCGTCGAGAGCACGGTGCATTCCAGCACCGTTCACTCATAGCTTGTTCATAGATTCGCTTGGCCATCCGCATAGCGCGGATGAGCAGAGTGAGTGGCATGACAGTGATCACACCCCTCATCTCCCGTCTGGCAGCCGCAACGCTGGCTGCGACCCTCGCCGTGGGCATCACAGCCTGTGGAACCGTCAGCGCATCGACCGAGGAGAGCACGAGCGCCACGACCGTCGCACAAGACCGGTCGACGCCCAGCGTCACCACGGCGAGTGCGCAGTCGCCGACGCTCGCTGAGCTGGTCGCGGAGGTGGCGGGCGAGTTCAGCCAGATCGAATGGACCGACCCCGATACCGGGCAGACGCTGACCTACAACATCTATCTGCCCGAGGGGTATGACAAGTCCAAGTCCTACCCGCTGGTGGTGTACATCCCCGACTCGAGCCAAGTGGGCAGCGACGCCACTGCAGGACTCTCCCAGTACGGGGCGCTGATCTGGGCCAGCGACAGCGAGCAGGCCAAGAACGAGAGCATCGTCGCTGTGCCCGCCTACCCCGAGGTGATCCTCGACGATCACGGCTCGTACACGATGACCGAGTACGTCGAGATGACTGCGCGCCTGGTCGAGGATCTCACACAGACCTATGCGGTCGACACCGACCGCGTCTATGGGACCGGGCAGTCCATGGGAGCGATGACCATCATGTACCTGGCCGCCACATATCCCGATCTATTCGCGGCGGAGATGATCGTGTCGGGCCAGTGGGACGTCACGACGCTCTCGGGGCTGGCCGGCGAGAAGTTCGTGTATACGGCCGCAGCGGGTGATGCGAAGGCCTCGGGTGGTCAGTCGGATGTCGAGGCGATGCTCGACGCGGCTGGGATCTCATACAACACGGCAGTCTTCGATGCCACGTGGTCGGAGGACGAGGAGGCGGCAGCGGCCGCGGAGCTGTTGTCGACGAGGGACGGCGCCCACTTCCTGACGTTCGCCGAGGGCACCGTGCTTGAGGCCAGTGACGGGTCGGGGGCGATGAACAGTGAGCACATGGCCTCGTTTCAGCCGGCGTACGAGATCACGGCCCTGCGCGACTGGCTGATGGCTCAGACCGAAAACTGACGCGAGGGGCTACGAGCTAGGCAGTGACGGCATGCCGCGTTGACTTCCAGCCCAGCGCGGGCGCGACGTGCTTCGCGAAGGCCTCGACGATACGCAGGTTGAACGCAACCCCGAGTTGACTCGGAATCGTGAGCATGAGCGTATCGGCTGACTGCACGGCGGCATCCGCCAGCAGCTGCTCGACGAGCACCTCCGGCGCGCCCGCGTACGTCTTGCCGAACGTCGAGCGCATACCGTCGATGTAGCCGACGCCGTCGCCGTCCTGTCGACCTCCGAAGTACATCTCGTCCTCGGCCGTCGTGATCGGGAAGATGCTGCGGCTCACCGAAACGCGCGGCTCACCTGGGTGGCCGGCCTCGCGCCACGATGTGCGGAACGCGTCGATCTGCTGGGCCTGCAGCTCGTCGAACGGCAGACCGCGGTCCTCGGTGAGCAGTGTGGACGACATCAGGTTCACGCCCATGCGTCCTGCCCACTGCGCGGAGTCGCGGTTGCCGGCGCCCCACCAGATGCGCGAGCGCAGTCCGGGGGAGTGTGGCTCGATGCGCTGCATCCCGGATCCGCCGCCGAACGGACTCATCGCGTCGCGCTCGGCCAGTCCCTCACCCTCGACCGCGCGGAGGAATAGGTCGAAGTGCTCTCGGGCGATGTCGGCACCGCGCGGATCGCTCGAGCCGGTGTAGCCGAACGCCTCGTAGCCACGGACGACGGTCTCGGGTGATCCACGGCTGACGCCGAGGGCGAGTCGTCCCTCGCTGATGAGGTCGACGGATGCCGCTTCCTCAGCGAGATACAGCGGGTTCTCGTAGCGCATGTCGATGACGCCGGTGCCGACCTCGATGCGCTGCGTCTTGGCAGCGATCGCGGCCAGCAGCGGCATCGGTGAGGACTGTTGCCTGGCGAAGTGGTGCACGCGGAAGTAGGCGCCGTTGACGCCAATGTCATCCATGCCCTGCGCCAGATCGATCGCCTGGAGCATGGAGTCCTGCGCGGTCAGGATGTGTCCGCCGCCGAGGGGGCCGTAGTGACCGAACGAGAGTGTTCCGAATCGCTGCATGTTTTACTCAACCTCCGCGGGCGTTGATCTATTCCTCTGAATGGATGCCGGAAACGGGCGCGGCGAGCACATAGTCATGCTCGAGGCGCGCTCCCACGAGGAAGCGTTTTGTGCCGATCGGAACAAAGCCGTGCTTGGCATAGAACCGCTGCGCGCGAAGGTTCTGCTGGTTCACGCCAAGCCAGACGTGCCCGACGCCACGCTCGCGCGCTTCGCCGATCGTTCGCTCGAGCAGGCGCGCGGCGACTCCCGATCCGTGAGAAGAGGGGAGGGCATAGCACTTCGACAGCTCGGCGACAGGGCGCGCACGGTCATCGCCGAGGGCGACGCGGACGTCGGAGTCAGTCGGTTCGCCGAACACGAGCATCGTGTAACCCAAAAACCTGCCCTCGACATCATCAACGAACACGATGCGGTCGGCATCGGCGAGGTAGGTCAGGAAAGACGTTTCGCTCAGGTGGGCGTCGATGAACGCGCGCTGGTCGTCCGCCGTCGACTCCGGCGGGCATGCCAGGGGGAACGTCTCGGCAGCGAGCTCATGCAGCGCTGCGGCATCCTTCGGGACGGCTCGACGGATCACGGCATCCATTCTGCCGCGTGCGCCGCTAGCGTTGGCATGAGAGCCGCATCGTCGCGGCCCGACCTGGGAGTGTGCCCGTGTACGCCTTCATCATCCTGCTGCAAACGCTGATTCTGCCCGTCGTTTCCGGCGGCATCCAGCTCTTGGTGTCCGGAGGAAACCCCCTGCTCGTCTTCGGGCTGTGGTGGGGCTTCTGGGGTGTCGGCATCCGTCTGACATTGGCCGGTCTCAGCCAGGTGATGAAACCCGACCGCACGCGCAAGATTTTGGGCGTCGATGCAGCGGATGCCAACCAGGTAGTCCAAGAGCTCGGCTACGCGAACCTCGGAATGGGGGTGACAGCGCTTGCGATTCCCTTCCTGCCGGTGTGGGGAGTGCTCCTGGCGGTGCCGGGGGCGATCTTCCTGCTGCTTGCCGGCGTGCGGCACGTTTTCAAGCCGGGCAAGAACGCCGCCGAGCGGGTGGCAACGTGGACCGATCTTCTCGTCTTTGTCGGCGTGACTGCTGGCGTGATCGGACTCGCGATCGTCGGGTGGTGATCAGAGCGGCACGCACCTGAGAGGCGTTGAGCTCCGCCGCGGGCGTGGCGCGGTTCAGCCCTGGAGCTGTTCCACGACCTTCGCAACACGCCGCGCGCGGGTGTCGGCGGCCTTCGCTTCATCGACAGATCGAGCGTGCTCCTTGCGGCGTGATGGCGCCAGTGCGTCGAAAGCCACTCGCAGGCCCGCAGCATCCAGAGCAAGCGCGAGGTCTTCGGGTACCTCGATGTCGCGCGGGGCGGTGTCGAGCTCGACGGTGACGCTGTGTTGTTCCCCGCCGGCGACTCCGGCAGCCACCCTGGTCGCCGCGTTGACCGGGATGAGCGAGAGCCCGCGCATGACCCCGACCGTGGTGCGGTACTCGTATCCGTTGAGGACGACACGCACGGGTGGGCGCTTGCCGCCGCCGATCTCGGCAATCTGCTCGTCGGAGAGCGGGATGCCGACGTTGTTGCCGCCGGTACGCAGCAGTTCCACGGTGAACGTCGGCACGGATTCTCCTCGCTAGAGCGACGCGTAGGACTCGAAGACGGTGCCCTCGGGAAGAGGATCCCAGAAGATCGCCTCGAACGGAACGTCAGCGCCCGTAGCGGGCAGCTCGTCCACGTATGTCCAGGCGCCGCCGATGATCTGTCCTGATGGGTCGCGGGCGACGACGGTCACCTGCACGAGCTCGAGATCTTCGGCAAAGTCGCCGCTGATAGTACCTGTGACAGTGGTTGACACCTCATCGGATGCCGACGTCAGAGCGCCGAGGGTGAGTTGTCCGGTCTCTGCAAACGGTGAATACAGGGCATCCGCTGCCCCCGGAGGCACGACGTTGAGGTCTGCGATCTCGGCGTCGCCCACGTCGATGAAGTCGCCGACCAGGGCGGTTTGGCCGGAGAGGATGACGCGGTACTCGTTCGCGACATCGATGATCGTGCCGTCGTCGGCGATAGCTTCGACATCGATGCTGGCGTAGTCGAAGATGTAGTCCTCGTTGGGATTGTCGATCACGGCGACGTACCACCACGACCCCGGGTCGGACTCGTAGCGTCCGATCGCGGTTTCGAGCACGACGATGTCTTCGGCGACGACGGTGTCATCAGCTGGGTCGTCGTCCTGGGGTGGTACCGCGGTTGCTTCAGCCACCGGACCCTGATCCGGCTCGAGCAGAGCCGCCATGCCCCCGATCCAGAAGAACGAGATCACGATCATCACGAAGGCGACGATCCAGCCGACGACCGAGGTCACGAGCGCTGCGATGCTCAGGCCCTTGCCGCCGTACTTCTTTCCGATCAGGGCGACGAGGCTCACGATGAACGCCGCCAGCAGAACGGGTCCGGCGAACCAGTTCACGAACGGGATGAAGGCCATGACGAGCCCGACGCCTGCGAGCACCATTGCGACGATTGCCAGCGTTTGTGGTCGAGCGTCGGGCGGCGCGGGAGCAGGCGTGTAACCCGGGGGTGGCGCGTAAGCGGGTGCGGGTGGGGCTGCGGCAGGGGGAGGATAGCTCGCGGGAGATGTGGGCGACTCGTCGGGCCCGGTCGGTGTGTCGTTCGACATGTTTGCTCCCCCGTTCGCTCCCGAGCGTAGCGGTCACACGGTCACGCGGGCGGTCGGGCGGCATCCGGGGGCGGCCCATGGCGGTCTGCTCATCCGTAGGCTGGAGGTATGAACAAAGGAAGTCTCTGGACGATCCTCGGAGTCATCGCGGCGATCGTGATCGCATGGATTCTCGTGGAACTGCTCTGGGGTGTTGCGCTGCTCATCGTGAAGCTTGCGGTCGTGGCGGTCGTCGCCCTCTTCGTGTTCTTCCTGCTGCGCTCAGTCTTCTCGCGATCCTCGTCTGAATGAACGTGCGCGCGGTTCGGGGCACGGCCGCCGCAGCGCTCATCGCTGCGGCGTTGACCTTGACCGCGTGCGTCGAATCGGCATCCGAACGCCTGCAAACACCAAGCGTCGAGGCGACGACGCCCGCGGCAACACCCACCCCCAGCGCGTCGTCGATGGCAGCGACGTGGAGAACGGCCGGCGCACCGACTGCCGCTGCGGCAAACCTGCGGGTGCCCTGGTCGGTCGTACCGTTCCCAGACGGAACCCGCATCGTGAGTATGCGCGGCGGCGAGATCGTGGAGATCGACGCCGGCGGTGCGGTGCGCACGATCGGCGGCGTTTCGGGTGTCAGCGCTACCGGCGAGGGCGGTCTGCTCGGCCTTGCGGTGCTGGAGCAGGATGCCGAGAGCTGGTTGTACGCGTATCTCACGAGCTGGGACGGCAATCGCGTTATCCGGATGCCGCTTCTGGGGGCTGCGGGTGAACGCAGCCTCGGCGGCGAGCAGGTCATTTTCGACGGCATCCCGAAGGCGAACACGCACAACGGCGGACGTATCGCGTTCGGTCCTGACGGATATCTGTATGTCGCGACGGGGGATGCCGGAAACCGCGATGCCTCGCAGGACCTGGGTTCGCTGTCGGGGAAGATCCTGCGGATCGATGCTGAGGGCTCACCTGCGCCGGGCAACCCGTTCGGTACTGCCGTCTACTCTCTCGGCCACCGCAACGTTCAGGGTCTGGCGTGGACCGACGATGGCACCCTCTGGGCCACCGAGTTTGGTCAAGACCAGGTGGATGAGATCAACCGCATCATCCCGGGCGGAAACTATGGCTGGCCGATCCATGAGGGAGCGGCGGGTGATCCGGCCTTCGTGGATCCGATCGTCACGTGGTCGACCGATCAGGCGAGCCCCAGCGGAATGGCAGCCGTCGGGAACACGCTGTTCGTCGCGGCGCTGCGCGGCGAGCGGGTATGGATGCTCGATGTCGGCCCCGAGGGGCTGATCGGCGATCCGCAGCCGCTGTGGATCGGCGAGTTCGGCCGCATCCGTGATTCCGCCGTCGACGGCGACGAACTGCTGTTGCTCACCAATAACACCGACGGGCGGGGGACGCCATCTGGCGACGACGACCGGCTGCTGTCGGTTCCGCTCGTCGTGGCCGGGCCGTAGGTCGAGCCCCTAGTCGGTGAGGCGCTTCTCGAACCAGTGATGCGCGTACGGCTCGTCGTTGAATGCGGGGATCTCGAGGTATTCGGCAGAGCGATACAGCTGGATGGCCTCGGTGAGCGCGCGGTTGGTGTCGAGGCGCACGACGGTGGACCCGGCATCCCGCGCCTCATCCTCGATCGCGGTGAGCAGGCGCCTGCCCAGGCCCATGCCCCGGGCCTCGGTGCTGACCCAGAGGCGTTTGATCTCGCCGACGCCATCGGCGTGAAGTTTGACGCCGACGCACCCGACGACGGTGCCCTTGAGTGTCGCGACGAGGAAGCGCCCGGCGGGGGGACGCAGGGCATCGGCGGGCGCAGGTCGGGCGGTGGCGGGGTCGAATCCCATGTCGAACCGCTCTGCCAGAACGGCGTAGTACTGCGCGATCGCGTGCCGGGCTGCGGGTTCGTCGGGATCGACGGGGGAGACCTCGATGGCTGAAGCGGTCAGGAGCCGGCGCGTTGTCGCTGCGGCAGCAAGGAGCTGCTCTCGTTGTTTCGGCGTGAGCGGCTCGAGGATCGCGTCGGCCAGATCATCCGACAGGCGATCCAGGATGCCGATCTCGGCGCGGCCGGCATCCGTGACCTCTGCTCGCCGCACGCGGCTGTCGTCGCCGGATGCGCCGGTCACGATGAGGCCCTCCTGCTCGAGGGCTCGGAGCATGCGGCTGAGGTATCCCGAATCAAGTCCGAGCCGCGCTCGGAGTTCTCGCACCTCCGCGCCGTGCGTACCGATCTCCCAGAGCAGCCGGTTCAGAGCCAGCGACCGGCCACGGTCGAGGTAATGATCTTCGAGGATGCCGATCCGCTCGGTGACGGTTCTGTTGAAGGCACGAAGCTCCGCGCGGGCGCGAACCGGGTCGGGGGAACGTGCGTTCATATCTCTGACTATAGTCAGACAATCTTCCGAGTCGAGGGCTGAGCGAGCAGCTACCTCACATTCTCGTGAGCCACGTCGTCCTGAATGATGAGAGCGTGCGTCCTGGTCGTGACGACGCGGACGAGGAGAAATCATGCGCATTGCTGTTGCCGGTGGAACCGGAACAGTGGGTCGCCACATCGCCGAGCAGGCGACGAGAGCCGGCCACGACGTTGTCGTGCTCTCGCGATCGAACGGCGTCGATCTGGTGACCGGGGATGGCGTGCGAGCCGCGATGGAGAGAGCGGATGCCCTCATCGACGTCGCATCGATCCAGACGCTGTCGGCCCGAGCATCTCGCGAGTTTTTCGGGATGGTGACCGAGAATCTGCTGGCGGCTGCCCGCGGCGCCGATGTTCACCATGTCGCGCTGTCCATCGTCGGTGCGGCGCAGGCGCCCCACGGGTACTACGCGGGCAAGCTCCTGCAGGAGCAACGGGTCGCGGCATCCGCCGGGCATTGGTCGATTCTGCGGGCTACGCAGTTTCATGAGTTCGCCGTTCAGGTGCTCTCCCAGGCGAAGGTCCTCGGCGCACACCTGGTGCCGCGGATGCGCTCGCAGCCGGTGGCGGCTGCCGAGGTTGCTGCAGCGCTGGTGCAGATCGTCGAGAGTGGAGCGCACGGCGACGCGCCGGATCTTGCGGGCCCACGAGAGGAGCGGATGGCCGATCTCGCCCGCCGCTACCTGCGTCAGACGGGATCGCCGTCCCGGGTGCTCGAGGTGCGTCTTCCCGGCGCGCTCGGTGCGGCGATGGCGAACGGTGGGCTGTTGCCCGGGCCGGGCGCACGCCTCGGGTCGCAGACGTTCGCCGGCTGGCTTACTCAGTACGGTGGCTCTCGGAGAACCGATGACTGATGAGACGCTCGACGACGAGGCGATCGCCGAACGTCGGCACCTCGTATCGCTGGCATTTCGGATGCTCGGCACGGTCGGCGAGGCCGAGGATGCCGTGCAAGAAACATACGTGCGCTGGTATCGCCTCACCGACCAGGAGCGGGCGTCGATCGCTTCGCCGCGCGCCTGGTTGACTCGGGCGGCGAGCAGAATCTGCCTGGACATGCTCGGGAGCGCCCGGGCACGGCGCGAGAACTACGTCGGCGAGTGGCTGCCCGAGCCGGTGCCCGTGACGGCATTTACAGATCCCCGTGGATCCGCGACCGCTGACGCGCGAGACCCGCTTGACCGCGTGAGCCTGGACGAATCGGTCTCCAGCGCGCTCCTCACGGTGCTGGAGTCGATGACACCGGCAGAGCGGGTCGTGTTCGTGCTGCACGAGGTCTTCGCGATGCCGTTCCGCGAGGTCGCTGAGGTGGTCGGGCGAACGGATGCCGCCTGTCGCCAGCTCGCGGCATCCGCTCGTCGTCGAGTGCAGACCGCCGGAGCGCGTCGGGTCTCACGCGAGGAACACGACAGGGTGGTCTGGGCGTTCGCGGCAGCCGCCCAGTCGGGCCGCCTCGATCCGCTCGTCGCCGTGCTCGACCCCGAAGTCGTGTTGCGCTCGGATGGCGGCGGTCACGTGAGCGCCGCGCGCAGGCCCGTGATCGGCGCTGACCACGTCGCCCGCTTTCTTCTGGGCGTTGCCAGCAAGCGCCCGGAGGTGCAGCTACGCCCGCAGCAGACACCCGACGGGCTGGGTTTCGCCATGTGGCTCGACGCGCGGATCATCGGCGTCGTGACGCTCGAGGTGAGCGACGGCAGTGTGCGCGAGGTCAGGCTGGTGTTGAACCCCGAGAAGCTCTCGCTCTGGAACTGACGGCGGCGACGCCTGCCGCGAACAGTGCGGCGAACCAGAGCGCTGCCGGTCCGAAAACCGCATACACGATCGCGCCGCCGATTGCGCCGGCGGCGATCGCGAGCCAGAGCGCGAGATAGCGCAGCCACCCGGTGCGCTCACCGCCGCGCAACGCGCCGACGATGCCCTCGCCGATCCTCACGAGGGCGCCCGTCATGTAGGTGATGCCTAATGACGGCCCGCCGCTGCCGCTGAAGACGGTGTTCACCGCCCCCATCGCGAGCGAGAGGCAGAGCGCGGTGGGGGCGACGGCCAGCAGAGCCGTGCCAGTCACCGCGTTGGCGTCGACCGGGGGAGCGGATGCCAGAGCCGCACCCACGGCTACCATCACTGCAACGCCGAGCAGAACAATCCAGCCTCGGTCGCGTCGCGGTGATCGGATCGCTGTCCCAGCCATGACCCCGACGACGAACGCGACGATCACGGCGAAGCCGAATCCGGCAGCCGCCAGATCGCCCCCGGCGAGTTCGACGCCGGACTGGGTCGTGTTGCCGCTCATGAACGACACGAAATAGCCGCCGAGGTAGATGAAGGCAATGCCGTCGATGTAGCCGGCCAAGACGGCGAGCAGAACGGCGATCGCGAGCCGAGAACGGGGGAGTGAATCGACCACGGCTGGGCGGCATCCTTTCCCGCGGCGGGCCATCGCGCGGCGTCAGCGCCCAGATTATCGGTGGGCGTCGGTGCCGGCACCGCGCATGCTCGCGAGGTACCGGGCGGTCAACTGCACTCGCCGGTCGGGATCGTCCACCAGCTGCCGGAGGATCCGGGTCGCGGACTCTGAGTCGATCTCACCGAGAGCCTGAGTGAGTCGCAGTCGAGCGTCATCGTCGGCGAGCGTGGTCAGCGCGACATCCAGCCTGTGCTCGATATCCCCGCCGTGCGAGCGCGCGATGTGCGCGAGCGACTCCGCTGCCTGGACGTCATCAGCGCCGCGCACGATCATCGCGATGAGTTCATCAGCCGCTTCCGGCGCTCCACGCCCGCCCAGGATGAGGGCCGCGCCGCCGCGGACAACCGGGTCACCGTCGGTGAGGGCGGCGAGCAAGACCTGCGCGACATCCGTTCGCGGCGACGATGCGATCTTTGCGAGCGTGGAGCTGGCGCGCTGCCGTACCGCACCGTCGCCCGAGCCGAGAGCGCTGCCCAGCGCCGTTACGGTCGCCTGGTCCGCAGCGCGCGCCAGCGCCCACTGCAGGGCTCCCGCGACGTTCGGATCATCCTCGGCGAGCACCGCATCTGTCAGTGCCGAGACCATCGGTGGTCCGGGACTCTCGAGCGCGGCACGCTGCCGCTGCGAGGCGTCGTCAGACCCCAGCCGCTGCAGCAGCGCCACCGTGTGCAGCACGTCGGTCCAGTCCTCGGGCTCTTGCTCTCGCAGGTGCCGCAGCCGCCTCAGCAGTTCCTGCTCTCGCGCGATCGTCTCGACCGTGCCGGCGATCACCCGATCGAGGATGTCGGTGGGCGTTGCTCCGGAGTCCTGCAGGGCGTTCCCGACCTGCCGCAGCTCCAGGCCGAGTGAGCGCAGCGCCTCGACCTGAAGCAGGCGGCGCAGATCGTCATCGCCGTAGTCGCGGTAACCCGCGCGGGTCCGCTCGCTGGGCTGCACCAGTCCGATGCGGTCGTAGTGCCGCAGCATCCGCGCGCTCACGCCCGACAGCCGGGCGACCTCGCCGATTCTCATCCGGGGGATCCCTCCTCCTCGGCGTCGTCGGGTACCGCCGGTGCGTTGCGGAGCGCAAGGATTCGCTTCGCCTCGAAGACGGCCGCCTCGAATCCCTCGTCGGGGTCGTCGAACAGTCGCTGGGTTGCGAGGGCGTGCGTCAGCGCGTCGTCGCCGAGTTCATGTGTGAGGATCCGCTCGAGCGCCCTCGATCCCGCCTCGCCCAGTCGGACGAACGCACGGCTGAGGCTTCGCTGCATCTCGGCATTGCCTCGGCCGAGCTGACCGGTGAGTGCGTCGGCGAGCTCGGAATCGAGGCCGGGAGGTACGAGCACGACAGCAGCACGCCATGCCGACCGCGCTACCTCGTCATCCGGGTCCGCGAGGGCCTGCGGAGTGATCGCCTTCCAGCCGTCAGCGGCTCCCACCTTCGACAGGGTGTGCAGCGCCTGGCTGCGTGCTTGCGGATTCAGACTGCGCGCCTCGGTCACAAGCAGCGGTACCGTCTGGTCGCTGTCGTGCCGGGTGATCGCCCAGGTGAGGGTGTCACGCACCGCGAAGTCCGGCTCCACCCCGCATCGTGCGATCAGGACCTCAATGAAGCTCGGATCGGGGAGAGATCCCGCGGTGAGAGCTGCCTGCAGCCGCGTCGATGCCGAGGCATCTCGCAGCAGTGCGTCCAGCCGGTCGGCGTTTGGGGTTTGTGTGGTCACGGGGCACCTCCTGACCCCAGTCAAAAGCTTGTCACAGTGACAAGGTCAAGCGTGAGGTCGGGCTTCCCAGCGATTTTGCCGCCGCGCGTGTTAGCGTCCGGGCATGTCCTCGACAGGCCCCGAGGCTGCACACCCCAGATCCGACCCAGCGCCATCCGGCTCACTCGAGCGTGAGATCCGTGCCGAGATCGCTGACGCCGAGCGCGAGGACCGCCCGATCAGACGGATGCTGCGCGCAGCGCGCGCGTGGGTAGCGCGGCATCCGCGCATCGAGATCGCCTACCGGGTCGGCGTCGCCGTCGTCGGCACGATCATGACCTTCGGCGGACTCGTCCTGGTTCCGCTGCCGGGCCCGGGCTGGCTGATCGTGTTCCTCGGGCTCGCGGTGCTCGGCACCGAGTTCCACTGGGCGCGCAGGCTGTCGGGCTGGGTCAAGCGGATGCTGGACCGGTTCTGGCAGTGGTGGCGTCAGCGTCGGGCGGCTCGTGCCGCTCGTGAAGCCCGCGCAGAATGAGAGCCCAGGCGAGGAGGAACGCCGGTTCGTCGAGCCGTCGTCGACGCATCCAGCTCGTGACCTCTGCGTTGCACTTACTTGCGTTGCAGCTGCCGCAGGCCGGAACCACGTTTTCGATGGTGTAGCGGCCGCCCCGCGAAATCGGAAGCACGCAATCCTTCTGGAGGGCAAGACCCGCGCGTCCGCAATACGCGCACCGTCCCCACGCATCGCGGATGAGTACCCATTCGGCTTCGGTGAGGTCACTTCCCGACGCTGCCACACGCCGGGCACGGCGCCGTGCAACACGGGCACGGCGGGTGCGTGGGGCGGCCATGGCATTGACCGTAGTGCCCTCGCACCGCGGCGGCGCGGCGAAACGCGCGCGTCAGCCGGCTGCGCGGTGCACGAGATCGCGCAGGGCGGCTTCCACCTCGTCGGTCACTTCGATAACGGCGAAGGCCGTCGCCCACATCGCGCCGTCATCGAGCAGAGCATCCTCGTTGAATCCGATGCTGCCGTAGCGGGTGTCGAACTTCGACGCCGGCTGGTAGAACACGACGACCTTGCCATCGCGGGCATACGAGGGGAACCCGTACCAGGTCTTCGGATCGAGGTGGGGAGCCTCATCCTGAACGATCCGATGGAGTAGCTCGGCGACGGCTTTGTCGGTTCCCGTGAGCGCGGCGATGGCATCGACGCACGCCTGCGCCTCCTTCTTCTTCTTTGCCGAGCCCGTTCCGCCTGCGCCCTGCTCGCGCAGCTCCGCGGCGCGCTGCTTCATCGCCTCGCGTTCGGCGTCGCTGAAGCCATCCGATGAGGTGTCACGCTTGTCGGCCATCGTGGTTCCTTTCTGGTGCCGGTGACATCGAACATACGGGGATCGTGTAGCCGCGCGCTTCTCGATTCCTGCTCGATACGCGGACACGCACACGGTGGTTGACACAGAAAGCACAGGGGATTTCGTGACCGAATCTCGATCCGGCTGCCGCCCACGCCGAAGGGTGGGCGCTGCTAATCTGCCCCGTGGGACCGACCCGATGACGGGACCCAGACACCTGACGGAGTGAACTCGATGCGGAACGTTGTGCGCCAGAACCAGCCCCACCCGACGGGGTCCGAAGCCAGAACGAGCACCAACACCCCGGGAAGACGGCTCTTCGGCGCTGTCGCCGTCGTGACGGCATCCGTGCTCGCTTTGGCCGGCTGCTGGGCGACCGCCGACGGTGACGCTGAGGGCTCCGCGGTGAGTGGTTCGGTCGTTCCGGTCGTTGACGGCGCACCCGTGTCCGGGTGGGATGTGTCGGTCTGGTCAGCCGGTACTGAGGGCGAGCCGGCGGCGCAGATCGGTTCCACGTCATCCGACCGTGAGGGGGACTTCGTCGTCGACCTCGGTTCTGTTTCGCGGGACGACGATCTCGTCTACCTGCTCGCGACCGCCCCTGGCGGTAACGACACGACGATGACCTCGACCTTCGCTGCCGTCATCCCCTCCGATGCTACGGCGGTCGTCCTTAACGAGCGCACGACTGTCGCAGCGGGCTACGCCCTTGCCCAGTTCACCGGGCCGGAGGGGGTCGAGGGCTCTTCTCCGGGTTTGCCGAATGCCGCCGCGATGTACGCGAATCTCGTGGATGCGCAGACTGGCGACTATGGCGCCGTGCTCACATCGGCACCCAACGGCACGCAGACCGAGGCGCTGCCGACATTCACCTCGCTCACCAACATCCTCAGTGCGTGCGTGCTCGATACCGACGCGTGCCGGGTTCTCGTCGATGCCGCGAGCGCGCGGTCCGACGATCGGCCCGTTGACACGTTCCGCGCGTTCGCGCAGATCGCCCGGGACCCGAGCGCTGCACCCTCTGAGCTGTACGACCTGTCGCTGACCGTGGCCGGCGACCGGCCGGGCCTGATGGCAGCCCCAGCGGCCTGGACTCTCGCGCTGCGCTTCGACGGCGACGGGCAGACCCTCGACGGCCCGGGTAACTTCGCCATCGACCCCGACGGCAACATTTGGGTCAACAACAACTACGAGTACGGCGCTGACCCGCAGGACCCGACCTGTGGCAGTGATCTGCTGCTGAAATTCGCGCCCAACGGCGAGATGGTCGGAAAGTACACGGGAGGCGGTCTGAGCGGTTCGGGATTCGGCATCGCGTTCGACCCGTCCGGACAGCTGTGGGTGAGCAACTTCGGTTTCGCCGGTGAAGGATGCACCGAGCAGCCGACACACAACAGCGTGTCGCTCTTCTCGATCGAGGGGGAGCCGCTCTCGCCGGCGGGTACCGGATTCACCGCGGGTGAGCTCGCGTGGCCGCAGGGTATGGACATCACAGCTGCGGGCGATGTCTGGAACGCGAACTGCCAGACCGGCACCGTCACCGTGTATCCCGGTGGCGACCCCGAGAAGGCGATGACGCTGGATGCCGGCCTTGACCAGGCGTTCGGCGTGGTCGATACAGGCACGCACGTTGTCGTGAGCGGTATCGCGAGCAGCTCGGTGGCGGTCTTCAACTATGACGGGACCCTTGTGGGGGGTGCTGCGCTCGCGGGCGACGAGTTCGTGTTGCCGATGGGCGTCGCTGCCGACCCGGAGGGCAACGTGTGGGTCGCCAACTCCGGTTCCACGACCCTCCCGTGCCCGACCCGCCCGATCTCGTCGGGACCGGCGGGGTCGATCGCGCTGATCGACGCCGACGGGCAGACGGTCTCCGGCCCGTTCACCGGTGGCGGGATCACCCGGCCGTGGGGCATCGCAACCGACGGAAACGGCAACGTGTGGGTCGCGAACTTCTCCGACCAGCGGGTATCGGCGTTCTGCGGAACCTCTCCCGAGACGTGCCCCGGTGACCTGTCGACGGGGGACCCGATCTCACCGGATGCGGGCTACGCGTTCGACGGACTCGTGCGCAACACCGGCCTGATCGCCGACCCGTCGGGGAACCTCTGGATCGCCAACAACTGGGAGGAAGTCCCGCTGCAGACGAACCCCGGTGGACACCAGATCGTCGCCTTCATCGGTCTCGCCGCCCCTGTCGAGGTCCCGCCGTTCAGCTGAGTTGTCCTTCGCATACCGGGCGTCATGCGGGAGCGTGAACCCGTGATGCTTGCGCCAGACATCCGGCGGGTGTTACCGTGATCGACCCACAATGACGTGCCCAGGGGTAACCGTCAGGTCCCCGGATCGAACGGCACGGCCCGAAACCGCTGTATCTCGGTAGGTCGGAACAGGTGCCCAGCGATCGCCGGGCGCGCGTTGTCGGGGTGCGTCCGCTGTGCCAGGCTCGGATCGTGAGCACCAGCACCGATCTTCGCGTGACACCACCCACCCGCCGCGAATGGCTGGCCCTCGCGGTCCTGTCGACGGGGCTCGGCCTGATCGTGCTCGATGGCACGATCGTCGGCGTCGCGCTTCCGGTCATCATCGCCGACATCGGCCTGGACCTCACCGACGCGCAGTGGGTCAACAGCCTCTATGCGGTTCTGCTGGCAGCGCTCCTGCTCTCGACGGGCAAGCTCGCCGACAGGTGGGGACGCAAGCTCCTGTTCCAGGTGGGTCTCGTCGTCTTCGTCGGCGGCAGCATCCTGGCGGCGATGGCGGATGCTGCGGGCCCGTTGATCGCGGCGCGCGCTGTGCAAGCGATCGGCGCGGCGCTGATCATGCCCTCGACGCTGTCGACCGTGAACGCGGTGTTCCGCGGTAAGTACCGCGGCGCGGCCTTCGGCGTGTGGGGTGCAGTGATCTCGGGAGCTGCAGCCATCGGCCCGCTGGCCGGTGGCGCTCTCACCCAGTGGGCCTCGTGGCACTGGATCTTCCTCGTGAACATCCCCCTCGGTGCGGCAGTCTTCATTGCGGGGCTGCTGACGGTCCCCGAGACCAAGGGCGCGAAGGGTCGACCGGGAGCCGATGTCGACGGTGCGCTTCTGAGCGCCATCGGCTTCGGCGCACTGGTCTTCGCCGTGATCGAAGGGCCCCAGCTGGGCTGGTGGGCACCGACGGGCGAGTTCTCGATCTTCGGGTGGCAGTGGCCGGCGGACGCTCCGGTGTCGGTGGTCCCCATCGCGTTCGCCGTGGCGGTCGTGGCTCTCGTGCTGTTCGTGCTGTGGGAGCGTCACCGCGAGAAGGTGCGCCGGTCGGCGATCCTGGATCTGAACCTCTTCCGCCTGCCGACCTTCACCTGGGGCAACGTCACGGCAGCCATGGTCGCGGTGGGGGAGTTCGCGATCATCTTCGTCCTGCCTCTCTACCTCGTGAACGCGCTCGGCTTGGATGTCATGGGTGCGGGCCTGGTCCTTGCCGCCATGGCGCTCGGCGCCTTCTTCTCGGGTGCATCGGCGCGGCACCTCGCCGCACGCTTTGGTTCGCCCGGAACCGTGCTCATCGGACTCGCGCTCGAGGTGGCCGGCGTTGCCGTGCTCGCGCTGCTCATCACCGGTGACAGCTCAGGGTGGATTGTCGCGATCCCGCTGGTCGTTTACGGCCTGGGCCTGGGGCTGGCATCCGCACAATTGACCGGCACGGTGTTGCAGGATGTGCCGGTTGACGTCTCAGGTCAGGGATCTGCCACCCAGAGCACCGTGCGGCAGGTCGGGTCTGCCCTCGGAACCGCCTTCGCGGGAGCTGCGCTGGCGGTCGCCCTTGCGCTCACGCTGCCAGCGGCGCTGACGGATGCCGGCATCACCGGCTCAACAGCAACCCAGCTCGCCGACACGACACGGCAGTCCGCGGGGACGACAATCAGCCAGTTGCGTGCCGAGGGGGCGAGCAGTCCGCTCGGTGACCAGACCACGGCAGCGGTGGCGGCGCTGTCGAACGGCTTCGCGGATGCCACGCGCTGGTCGCTGCTGGTAGCGACGGTGTTCCTCCTGCTCGGGTTCGTCGGGGCACTCGTGGTCCGCCGTGCTGCGGCGCGATCGACCGCGGCCGCGGTGGAGAGCGCGTGAAGTACGACCTCAAGAAGGATCGGAAAGACCTCTACGCTCCGGGGAAACACGACTTCACGCGGGTGACGGTCCCGCCGATGACCTACCTCGCGATCGACGGTCACGGTGACCCCAACACGTCGCCCGCGTACACGGATGCCGTAAGTGCCCTCTACGCGTCGGGCTATGCCATCAAGTTCGCTTTCAAGGCCCGCACGGGTGACGATGTCGTCGTCGGTCCGCTCGAGGGGCTGTGGTCCAGCGCCGACCCGGCAAGCTTCGCGGACCGCCGCAAGGACGCGTGGGACTGGACGATGCTGATCCCCCTGCCGCCGGCAGTGACCGATGCCGACATCCGTGCCGGACTCGAGACGGCAGCACGCAAGAAGCCGGAGCTTCCGATCGGCCGGGTGAGTGCGGTCACGATCGATGAGGGGCTGTCTCTCCAGATTCTTCACGTCGGCTCGTACGAGGCGGAAACCCCGACGCTGCATCGCCTTCACGCCGAACTCATGCCGGCGCAGCGTTTGACATTCAACGGGCCGCACCACGAGATCTACCTCAGTGATCCCCGTCGCGTCGCTCCCGAGAAGCTCAAGACGATTCTTCGTCAACCGGTGCGAGCGATCGAGTGACGACGCGGGTCCGGCGGGGGAGTGCCGGACCCGCGAGGCCTCACGCGGCCAGCTGCGCCTCGGCGACGGCGGCGCGCAGGCCGTCTGCGAGCGGCGTCGTCGGCCGCCCGATCAGGCGCGCGAGCGTTCCATCGGTGTCGGCGAGAACCCCATCGGCGATCGCGAGGTCGATTCCCACAACGAACTGGGCGACATCGGCGGGAAGACCGAACTGCTCGAGCTGAGCCTGCTTGTCAGCAGCAGACTGCGAGACGTACGCAACATCCTTGCCGAGAATTTCGCTTGCCGCCGCCGCGAGCTCGTCGTATGTCCACGCCACGTCGCCGGCGAGCTCATAGACCTGACCGGCGTGTCCGTCCTCGGTGAGAACGACAGCGGCAGCCTCGGCGTAGTCGCGGCGGCTCGCGCTGGCAACGCGCCCTTCGCCAGCCGCTGCGGCAATGACGCCGGACGCGGCCGCTCCGAGGACGTCCTGCGTGTAGTTCTCGTGGTACCAGTTGTTGCGCAGGATGACGGCAGGAAGGCCCGCGGCAGCGATCGCCTCCTCCGTCGCGCGGTGCTCGGCGCCGAGTGCGTAGTCCGCGGATGTCACCTTCGGCGCACTCGTGTACACGAACTTCTCGACGCCGGCCTTCTTCGCCGCTTCGATGACGTTGAGGTGACCTGCGAGCCGGGATCCGACCTCGGAACCCGAGATCAGCAGGACGCGATCAACGCCCTGGAGGGCGGCATCGATCGTGGCGGGCTCGGCGTAGTTCAGCGGCGCGACGCGCACGCCGAGGTCGACCAGAGGAGCTGCCTTGTCGGGCGTGCGCACGCCGGCGACGATGTCGGATGCCGCAACGCCGCGCTCGAGGAGTGCGGTGACGACGTGGCCGCCGAGATGTCCGGAGGCGCCCGTAACGAGAATGGTCATGGTGAATCCTTTCGATCGTGACGCCGCTGTGGCGCTCGTGATCAGAAACCTGGATTCGAAATCAAGCATTCCTTGCGTACGGTACCCACTTTTTCGTAAGGTACCAACGTGTCAGTAAGTCTTGCGGAAATACGCGACGTTCGGGAGCAGGCTTTTTCGGCGGCCTGCCCCACACGGGTCGTGCTCGACCACGTGATGTCGAAGTGGGGCGTCCTCGTGCTGCTGACGCTTGGCAACGGCACAGCGCGGTGGGGAGAGTTGCGCCGCAGCATCGACGGCATCAGCGAGAAGATGCTCGCCACGACACTCAAGACCCTCGAAGGCGATGGTCTTGTGCAGCGCACCTCGTACCCCGAGGTTCCGCCGCGGGTCGAGTACTCGCTCACGGCGCTCGGGCGCGACCTCATGCTGCGCCTCGGGCCGCTCATGGACTGGGTTGCCGCGCACGCAGATGACATGGTCGACCGGGAAGTGTCTTCCTAGTCCAGTTGCGCGCGCTCGACGCTCGGACGGAATCCGACGAACAGCAGATAGCCCGCGAACCACAGCTCGAAGGCGAAGATCGGTGCCGCAGCAAGGCCGGCGAGCACGTTCGTCTGGTCGATGATCCCGAACAGCTGTGCAAGGTCGGAGACCAAGACGAGGGATGCGCCGACGGCACCGAGAACCGGGATTCCGCGCACGACGGCGCGTGAGCGCCACAGCAGCCACGACAGCACGAGGGTGTTCACGCCGATGACGAGTCCCTGTCCAACGAGGAATGATGCGGCGTGCATCCCCACCAGGCTGGCGACGATCGACGTGTCGGGAGAGGGTGCGATTGCGACATCGGCTCCCGGGATGGAGCCGGAGAGGACGAAGACGAGCGTGAGCATGGGGAGGATGCCGGCCGCGATGATCGCGCCTTCGAGCGTGCGCAGGCCGGCGAAGGTGTAGGCAGCTGCCGGTCCGGAACGGCGCAGGGCAGCCAGCAGCACGGTGCCATTCGCGACGCACGCGATCGCAAGAATCAGCTCGAGGGTGATCCCGGTGCGCAGCAGCCCAACGGATGACTGGCCAATGCCCTCGGCGTAGGCGAATGCTGCGGCGACCGAGGTGACATGGGTCACGAGATAAAGGGAGCCGGCCCAGAGGGCGAGGGCACGGATTCGGGGCATTGTGATCTCATTTCTGCGAGCTGGTATACGCGGTATACCGCGCTGTCGATGACTGTAGGTGTACGTTGTATACATGTCAAGTTCCGCGCGAGTCCGCGGTGAGTCTTCGCGACGGCGGGGCTCATCGTGATGGCGGCGAGTTCCCGGGGCGCCCTCACGACGCAGAGCGTGACGGCTGCTGCTGTCGAGCTGGCAGACGACGTAGGGCTCGAGGCGATGACAATGCGCCGCCTCGCACAGGCGCTCGAGGTGACACCGATGGCGCTCTACAAACACGTCGACAATCGCGAGAAGCTGATCGACCTCATGTTCGATCGGCTCGTCATCGAGATGGCACCAGAGCTTGCAGACCCTGACCCGTCTTCTGCGCTGTCCGGTGCGTACGGCCCCGCCTCGAGCGCTGACTGGCGCGACGTGCTGCGTGAGCAGATACTTGCTGCGCGGGAGACGATGATGTCACACCCCTGGTCGTTCGAGGCGATTCAGACACGCACCCTTGCAACGCCGGTCGTGCTCGCCTACATGGACCGCCTCATGGGGATCATGTTCCGCGGCGGCTTGTCGGCGGATCTCGTCCATCACGCCATGCACACGCTCAGCACCCGCATGTGGGGGTTCACACAAGACGTGCTTCCGACGCCCTCGGCATCCGAGGCTGCGGCGGAATCAGGAGGCGAACTCCTGTCGGAGGCCGAAGCGTTGGCGTCCTTCTCGGCATCGTTTCCCAACATCGTGCGGATGGCGATGACAGCACCGGGCGCGGCAGGGCAGTGCGATGCGGATGCCGAATTCGGCTTCGCCCTGGACATTCTGATCGATGCGTTCGAGCAGCGCCGACTCTCCGGGTGGAGCTCGACCAGCGCGCATTCCTAAGGGGTGCGTTCGGGCCTTCGGAGGCGGGACGGTTGCTCGGGCGTCGCCCGAGACGTCGATCCTCGCGCGCTATTGTGCGGCGACTGTCTGACCAGTTGACAGTCGAGTGTGATTACTTCTATGGTTAATTCACGACTTAACAAAGTTGTGACGGAACTGGGTGATCACAAGGGAGTGACGTGGCGAAGGTCAATCGATCCACGGCGGATGTCAACCGGACGGCGATCCTTGCGCATCTCGGCGGCCAGGGCCCCGCATCCCGTGCCGAGCTTGCCCGGGCACTCGACGTGTCTCCGGCCCTTGTTACCCAGCTCACGCGAGACCTCCTGACCGAGGGCCTGGTCGAAGAGCTGGAAGTCGCCAGTAGCGGTGGACGCCCCGCACGTCGACTCGGCATCGTGGCCCGTGGGCTGACGGCCCTCGGCGTCAAGGTCGCGCCAGACCACGTCGCGATCGTCGAGGTGGGAATCGATGGTGTCGTCGCTCGCTCTGAAACTGCCGAATTCGATGCGGTGTCTCCGGTCGCGACATCCACGCTCATCGACCTGATCCGTGCCTTCATCGCGAACGGCAGCGCCGCCTCGATCCTCGGCATCGGCGTGGGTCTGCCTGGAACGGTTGCCGAGCAGGGAGTCGGCATTGTGGACTCGACCCAGTTGGGATGGCACCAGGTGCCCCTCGGAGACCTGTTGCGGCGCGGTTTGGAACTGCCCGTTGTCGTCGAGAACAACGTCAACGCCCTGTGTGTGGCTGAGCACCTCTTCGGCCAAGGTCGCGGATCAGACAACGTGCTCGTCGTCACCGTCGGAAACGGTGTCGGTGCGGGAATCATCGCCGACGGCGCCATCGTGCGCGGCAGAGCAGGCGGCGCGGGCGATCTCGGCCACATGCCCGTTCGCGAGGACGGCCCGCTCTGTCAGTGCGGGAATCGCGGATGCCTCGAGGCGATCGTCGGTCAGGGCGCATTGGTCAATGACGCTCGTTCGATCCGGCTACTGGGGGCGCACGAGGGAATCGATGAGCTGCGCGCGCTTGCCGATTCCGGCAATCCTGACGCCCGAGAGATCTTCGCGCACGCGGGTCACACCTTCGGCCGCGCTCTCGCCGGTGCGGTGAACCTCTTTGATCCGGATGTGGTCGTGCTGTCCGGTGAGGGAGTTGAGGCGTGGCACTACTGGTCAGATTCGTTCGAGAAGGCGCTGCGCGGAGCGCTCGTTCCAGGCAAGCGCGGCACTCCCGTCGCCGTGGAGCGGTGGCTGGATGACCGGTGGGCACAGGGTGCTGCCGCGCTCGTCCTCGCGACGCCGTTTGACGCGCACGGCGTCTCGGGTGAGCAGGGCCGTCTCGTTCGCGAACGTTTCGTCACGTCCCTCGAGGTGAATCGGTGACGACTGTTCCGTTGCGCTCGGCGTCGACGGATGCCGCCGACGCTCTGCGCGTGCGGGGCGGTGGGACGCAGAGGCGAACCCCACCGCGTGGGAAGCGGGCGAAGTACACCCTGACGGTGCTCGTATTCCTGCTGCCGAGCCTCATCCCGCTGCTGGCCTTCGTCTTCGGCCCCATGATCTCCGCCGGGTGGACAAGTCTTCACTCCTGGAACCTCATCGGTCCGATGGAGTGGGTGGGCCTCGACAACTATGCCGACCTGCTCACCGACCCCGCCACCGGCGCAGCGTTCTTGCACACCCTGTACTACATCGTCGGTTACCTGCCGCTGGTCTACGTCGGCGGCCTTGCCCTCGCGCTCGCTCTCAACAGCAAGCTCAAGGGCCGCTCTCTGCTGCGCGGTGTGTACTTTCTGCCGGTCATCACCAGCTGGGTCGTGGTCGCGCTCGTGTGGCGGTGGCTGCTGAACCCCAGCACGGGTGTGGTCAATACCGTGCTTGCCTGGTTCGGCATCGACGGGCCTGGATGGTGGGCAGACCCCGCCTGGGCGATGCCCTCGATCATCCTCGCATCGGCGTGGAAGGATCTCGGGTTCGTCATGGTGATCCTGCTGGCGGGACTTCAATCGATCAACGCCGACCTCTACGAGGCTGCTGAGCTCGACGGAGCGAATTGGTGGCAGCGACTGGTTCACGTGACGATGCCGATGCTCTCGCCATCCACCTTCTTCGTCATCGTGCTCTCGCTGATCAACGGCTTTCAGGTTTTCGATCAGGTCTATGTCATGACCGCTGGCGGCCCCAACAACGCCACACAAGTCGTCGTGCTCGAGGTGTACGACCTGACATTCCGCTACGGACAGGCGGGGATGGCATCCGCCCTTTCGTGGCTTCTGTTCATCGTGATCCTCGTGGTCACCCTCATCCAGTTCTACGGACAGCGGAAGTGGGTGAACTATGACTAAGACGATCCGCACGACGTCCATCTACGTGTTGCTCATCGCGGGTGGGCTGGTCATGCTCTTCCCGTTCCTATGGACAGTCGTGACCTCGATCACTCCTGGTGCGAGCCTCACGGTGACTCCGCAGCTCATCCCCGAGAACCCGTCGTTCGAGCCCTACTTCCAGCTGTTCAGCTCCGTTCCGTTCGCCCGCGTGATCGTCAACTCGATCCTCATCGCGGTCGTGAGCACGCTCCTGCAGCTGGTGACCAGTTCCATGGCGGCGTACGTGTTCGCCCGGATGCCGTTCCCCGGCCGAAACCTCGTCTTCTTGCTGTACCTGGCGACCATGATGATCCCGTTCCAGGTGCTCATCGTGCCGCTGTTCGCGGAGATGCGCACGCTTGGACTGATCAACACGTATCTCGGGGCGATCCTCCCGACGATCGCGTCAGCCTTCGGGGTGTTCCTCTTGCGCCAGGCGATGAGCACGGTGCCCTACGACCTCGACCAGGCTGCGACCCTCGACGGTGCTGGCCACTTCCGCATCTTCTTCCAGATCATGCTGCCCCTCATCCGACCGGCCCTCGCGACCCTCGCGGTGTTCGCTTTCCTGAACACCTGGAACAGCTTCCTGTGGCCGCTCATCATCCTGCGCGACCCCCTGCTGCAGACCCTGCCCGTCGCGCTGTCCAGCCTCCAGGGTCAGTACTCCACGCAGTGGGACGTGCTCATGGCGGGATCCGTCATCAGCATCATCCCGATGTTCGCTCTCTACGTCTTCGCCCAGAAATACATCGTTCAGGGCGTTGCCGGGACCGGCCTGAAATAGGCCACCCGAACCCCTCACCACCCATCCGAATCGAAGGAGATCCCGATCACATGAAAAAGACACTCGTAGCGACGACGGCGATGGCAGCCGTCGGTGCACTCGCGCTGGCAGGATGCTCGGCATCCGGCGACGGCGGAACCGACAGCGGTCCCGTCACCATCACCTACTCGAACTTCATCTCCAACGGCGGGAACGAAGAGAACCTTCAGACGATCGTCGACGCGTTCGAGGCCGAGAACCCCGACATCACCGTCGAGGTCACGACTGCTCCGTATTCGGACTACTTCACGCAGCTGCAGACTGACCTCGCTGCTGGTACGCAGGCCGACGTGTTCGACGTCGATGCAGGGAGCTTCCCGAACATCCAGGCCAGCGGGGCGCTGGCAGAACTGACGGATGTCGACGCATCGGCATACCGGACCTCTGTGCTCGAGACCTACGCCGTTGATGGGGCGCAGTACGGGCTTCCCACGTCGTTCTCGGATGTCGTGCTGTTCTACAACAAGGATCTGTTCGACGCTGCGGGCCTCGAGTATCCCACTGCCGACTGGACCTGGGACGACGAGATGGCCGCGGCCGAGGCCCTCACCGACACCGCCGCCGGTGTCTGGGGTGACTACCAGCCGATCAGCTACTACGAGTACTACAAGACCGTGCAGCAGGCCGGTGGTGACTTCCTCAACGCCGACAACAGCGCTGCCGCGTTCGACTCGGAGGCTGGTCTGCGCGCGGCGAACTGGCTCGCCGGGAAGTCCGGAACGGTGATGCCGACCGCTGAGGACGGAGCCGGCACCCCCGACTTCGACTCCAACCTGTTCAAGGACGGCAAGCTGGCCATGTGGCACACCGGGATCTGGATGATCAGCCTCGTCGGTGACCTTCCCTTCGCTTGGGACATCGCCGTCGAGCCGGGTGACGTGCAGAAGGCCAGCGCGGTGTTCTCGAACGCCGCTGTGGTCTCGGCGAACTCGGAGCACAAGGAGGCCGCTCAGAAGTGGGCGGAATTCCTCACCTCGTCGCAGACGATGGTCGATGTTCGCCTGAGCAGCGGGTGGGAACTGCCCGCAATCAGCGATGACGCCCTCCTGGCGCCGTACCTCGAGCTCACCCCGCCCGAGAACCGTGCAGCGGTCTTCGAGGCGCTCGAGAACATCGCAGTGGCACCGCAGCTCGGTACGAATGCGACCGAGATCCAGGATGACGTCACCAACACCCTCGGCGAGATCGCCGCTGGACGCGCGTCGGCCGACGATGCCATTCCTGCGCTTGCCGATCAGGTGACCGGCCTCCTCGAGTAGCAGCCACACCACGCGGTGCCGCGCCTGGTTGCCTTGACCAGGTGCGGCACCCGTGTCCGGCGCACGACCTGCCCCGTTCACAGATAGAAGGATCCCGTGGCCAATACGCCAAGCCGTCCCGACTCGTTCGCTGCTCTTGCTGAGCACAGCATCCGCCTCATCACGAGCCTGCAGACCCCCGAAGGGGCGTATCCTGCGAGCCCCACGTTTTCGGCGTATGTCGGATACAGCTGGCTGCGCGATGGTTCCTTCATCGCCGATGCCGCATCGGTGTCGGGAGCGGCGCAGTCGGCAACAGCATTCTTCGAATGGTGTGCGAGCACGCTCGAGAGGCGCCGCCACGCGATTCAGGGGATCGTCGCGCAGGCTGCCGAGGGCCGCCCTGTGCCCGCGACACACATGCTTCCGGCACGGTTCACGTTCAGCGGCGACGACGGTTCCGACGAGTGGTGGGACTTCCAGCTCGACGGCTATGGCACCTGGGTCTGGGCGCTGACGGCTCATCTTGCCCGCCACGGGCTGCCCGGCGACCGCTTCGCCGGCGCTGTTGAGCTCACCGTCGACTACCTCATCGCCTCCTGGCAGCGGCCCTGCTACGACTGGTGGGAGGAGCACGCCCAGCACGTGCACATTTCGACCCTCGCGTGCGTGCAGGCGGGACTGCGAGCAGCATCCGCTGCCGATCTCATCTCTGGCGACAGGCGCGTCGCCGCTGACGTCGCGGCCCGCTCGATCGCGGAGTTCATCGCGGAACAGGGAGTGTCAGACGGCCACCTCGTGAAGTGGGTGGGATCGAGTGCCGTCGATGGCAGCCTCGCCGCGGCACTCGCGCCCCTGGGCGTGATCGATGCGCGCTCGGCCGTGGGGCGGCGCACGATCGAGGTACTCGAATCTCATCTCACCGTCGATGGCGGAGTGCACCGCTACCTCGGCGACACCTTCTTCGGTGGCGGGCAATGGCCCCTGCTCAGCTGCTTCCTCGGTCTCGCCCATCTCGCCGCGGGCGATCGCGGCCGTGCGCTGGAGCTGCTCGCATGGGCCGCCCACACTGCGACCGCGGCTGGAGACCTGCCCGAGCAAGTGGGGGGTCACCTGATCGCTCCCGGAATGCGTCAGGAATGGATCGACCGCTGGGGCCCGGTTGCCACCCCCCTGCTGTGGAGCCATGCGATGTTCCTTCGACTGGGTATCGAACTCGGCGCCATTGACCCGACACCGCTCGCGCTCGTCGCACAGAACTCCAACGCTCAGGAAGGCTCACGATGATCCGTCACCGCCCGAAAGGCTCGGGGCACCCGTACGCTGTCGACACTGAGCAGCGGTCTCCGATCGTCCCGCTCGTGGGTTCGACAGCGACGCTCGGCGTCAGAACGGATGCCGCGGCCATGTCCGTCACCTGCGTTCTGGAGTGGCACGGCGACGATGGCACGGTCGAGACCGCCGAACTGCCGCTCGAGCGGGTCCAGCGAGCCTCGCGCGGACGTGTTGAAGATGGCGGTCATCTCGCCTCAGCTGCCGCACGCCTCGCGCGCTCGGCGGGTGGATGGCAGGTGACGACGCCCGCTCTGCGCAGTGGTGGGTCATACCGGTACCGCTTTTCAGCAATCCGGGAGAACGGAGCGAACGAGCAGACCCGGTGGTTCTCATTCCGCGCAGCGCAGTGGCAATCGCGTCCCGAGGCTGTGGCGGTCAACGGATTGTCAACAGTCGTTCCCGGAAGTATCGAGGTGCTCCACGACGGAGACCGGGCGTGGCGCGTGCGCTTCGCGTTGCCGTTGCGGGTGGGCGAGCGCGTCGTCGGCTTCGGGGAGCGATACGACGCTCTCGACCAGACCGGCACCCGGCTGGACTCTGTGGTCTTCGAGCAGTACAAGTCGCAGGGCGCCGAACGCAAGACGTACATGCCGATGCCTTTCGCGCATGTCGTCGGTGACTCGGGCTGGGGATTCCACGTCGACACGTCGCGGCGCGTGTGGTTCGACGTCGGCGCTTCCGCGGCTGACCGCATCCTTGTCGAGGCCGAGACAGGGCCCGACGGGACCGTGCCGCTTCGCCTGTTCGCCGGCACGCCCGTCGAGGTGCTGCACGGGTTCCTCGACGGTGTCGGACGAGCGACGGAGTTGCCGTCGTGGGTGTTCCGCCTGTGGGCCAGTGGCAACGAGTGGAACACGCAAGCCGAGGTCATGCGGCAGATGGATCTGCACCGCGAGCACGACATCCCGGTCGGATCGGTCGTGATCGAGGCGTGGAGCGATGAGTCGACGTTCACCGCGTTCCGCGATTCCCAATACGAACCCACCGCTGATGGTGCGCCTCACCGACTCTCGGATTTCACCTTCCCGGCTGAGGGGGCGTGGCCAGATCCGAAAGGCATGGTCGACGAACTTCACCGTCGCGACGTCACGGTTCACCTGTGGCAGATTCCGCTGATCAAGATGCGTCCGCATCCGGTCGGGCAGGCGGCAGCCGATGCCCGCGCCGCGATCGCAGAGAACGTGCTCATCCGGGAGCCTGACCCGCGTGGCGGACTGCGACCGTATCGCAACCGGGGATGGTGGTTCCCGCTCGGCCTCATGCCGGATCTCACCGACGAGCGGGCGGCGCGCTGGTGGACCGATAAGCGCCGTTACCTCGTCGAGGATGTCGGCATCGACGGGTTCAAGACCGACGGCGGCGAACACGCGTGGGGGAGTGAACTCGTTTACCTCGACGGGCGAACCGGCGACGAGAAGAACAACACCTTCCCGGTCGCTTACGCCGCGTCGTACGGCGAACTGCTGCGGTCGGCCGGGAAGGCGCCGGTGACATTCAGCCGTGCCGGATTCTCGGGGTCGCAGGCGCACGGCGCGTTCTGGGCCGGTGACGAGAACAGCACCTGGGAGGCGTTCCGCTGGTCGATGAACGCCGGACTGTCTGCGGCATCCAGCGGCATCGTCTACTGGGGGTGGGATATTGCCGGGTTCTCGGGCGATGTCCCGGATGCCGAGCTGTATATCCGGGCGATGAATGCGTCGGTGTTCGTGCCGATCATGCAGTACCACTCTGAGTTCAACCACCACCGTCTCCCCTCGCGTGACCGTACCCCGTGGAACGTCGCAGAGCGGTCCGGTGACGAACGGGTCATCCCGCTGACACGGCGCTTCGTCAAGCTTCGGGAAGCCATCGTTCCGTACCTCGCGGAGGCCGCTCGCCAGACGATTGCGACAGACCGTCCACTCATGCGACCGCTGTTCTTCGACTGGCCAACTGACGAGCGAGTGTGGACGGGAACGCAATGGATGCTGGGATCTGACCTCTTGGTCGCTCCCGTGCTGGAGCCGGGCGTCGAGTCGTGGTCGGTTTACCTGCCCGACGAGGAATGGGTCGACGTCTGGACGGGGGAGCGTTTCGCTGGCGGAACACGTATCTCCGTTCCCGCGCCGATCGATCGCATTCCGGTGTTTGCGCGGTCGGCAGCTGCGACTGGCCTTGTGGAGGCGTTTCGCGATAGTCGGTAGCCGCCATCTGCCCGTCAACGAAAGGATGCCAACCGATGCCGGTCGGGCCCGCCCGTCGTAGCCTGGACGGATGACAGGCGACTCCGGTGACGTGGCGACATCCGCTGACCGTCACGGCGCCCGTCGGCAGCTGCTCGATCTTGTGTCGACAGATCCGGCGGTCGGACCGCGTGACAGTCTGGCGGCGCTCCTCGGTTTCCCGAAGGACCCCGACGCACGGCGGGCTGCGGTCCTCATCCTGTTCGGTGTGCTGGATGACGCCCCGAGCGCTCATCGCGCGAGTGCTGCGGCCGTCTCTCGGGACCTCGATGTGCTTCTGCTGGCCCGGGCGACAACGCTCCGTTCGCACGCGGGACAGGTCGCCTTTCCCGGGGGCAGGCTCGAGCCCGATGATGCCGGTCCCGTCGCCGCCGCTCTGCGCGAGGCTCAGGAAGAGACCGGCGTAGACCCGGACGGTGTCGATGTGCTGGGCACCCTCGCTGAGGTGCCGTTGCCGTACTCGTCGCATCGCGTTACGCCGGTCCTCGCGTGGTGGCGTGAGCCGTCGCCCGTGCGAGCTGTCGATGTGGGCGAGTCATCGGCGGTCTTCCGGGCGCCGGTTGCGGACCTGCTCAACCCTGCGAACCGCGGCTGCACCGTCATCGATCGAGGCCCACGCACCCACCGTGCTCCCGCGTTCCAGGTGAGCACCGCGACGGGAGAGCACCTGGTCTGGGGCTTCACCGCGATGCTCTTGGACGGCCTGTTCGATCGCCTGGGATGGACAGAGCCCTGGGATCAGATGCGTGAGCTCGCGATCCCGAACCTGTTGCCGTAGACGAGACGGATGCGGCGGTCGTTCCTGGCTGGGAGGATGTCGGGCGTGGCGCATCCGATCATGTTCGACGAGGCAGACCCCTACCTCCGGCGCGTTCGGGCGATTGCGCTCGGATTTCCTGGCTCCGACGAGAAGGTGTCGCACGGCCGGCCGCACTTCTTCACCAAGCGCACGTTCTGTATCTTCGGCGGATCGCAGCGCATCGACGGGGAGTGGGTTGGGCACGATGCCGCGGTTCTCATCAAGCCGGACCCGGTGGACGAGCCGGCCCTTCGGCAGGATCCACGGTTCTGGGTTCCGGCATACCTGGGCCCGTCGGGGTGGTTGGGGCTTGACCTCGACGCCGACGTCGACTGGCTCGAGATCGCAGAGCTCATCGATGCGTCGTATCGGGTTACGGCGCCTGTGACGTTGATCCGTCGATTGGATGCAGGCAACGAGGGGTGACGTCCTGATCCACTCAGCGCACGAGAGGGATGACAGCTGCCAGCGAGACGACCGGCGCAGCGAGCAGGCCCATGAGCACGAATCGGGTCCAGCTGACCTCGACGCCATCTGCTCGCAGCCGCTGATGCCACAGCAGGGTAGCGAGCGATGCCCACGGCGTGATGAGTGAACCCGCGTTGACGCCGATCAGCAGAGCCGCGAGACGCTCGGGGGAGCCGGCTACCGGTTCGACGAGCAGATAGGCCGGCAGGTTGTTGATGAGGTTGGCCGAAACGAGTCCGGTTCCGGTGAGGCGCCACAGCGATAGAAGGTCGGTGCCGGAGCCCGCGATCGAGCCGATCAGGGCGCCGGATCCGAGCGTCTCGAGAATGCCGACAGCGAAGAAGAGCCCGGCCGCGAAGACCACGAGCGAGAAGGGGACGAGCCGCCACCTCACAGCCCGCGGATGCCGCCAGGCGAAGACGCCGAGCAGAACAAGCGCTGCCGCGGACGCAGGGATCCAGGGAGGTATCCCTGACACGAGAAGAGGCAAGAGCACCACGACGACGATCGCTGCGATGCGAAGCAGCACCGGGTCGGCCGCTTCGGGCGCCGAGACCGCCGGGTAGGAACCGCGCAGACGTCGATGGAAGAACAGCACCAGCACGCCGACCGTCGCCACGATAGCGATCCCGGCCGACGGGCCGAGGAGGGCGATGAATTCCCACGGACTGAGGTGCAGCAGGTCGGCAGCGAGCAGGTTGGTGAGGTTCGAGACCGGCAGCACGAGGGAAGCCGTGTTCGCGAGCCAGACGGTTGCGAACACGAACGGGAGCGGGTCGAGGCGCCGTGCCCGCACGACCGCAACGATGACCGGGGTGAGAAGCACCGCGGTGGTGTCGAGAGATAGGAACGCGGTGGCGGCGACGGCGAGGATGACGACCATCGCCCACAGTGCAGCAGTTCGTCCCTTGCCGAGGCGTGACAGCCGGTGTGCTGCGGCGTCGAAGACGCCGGCCGCCGCCGCGAGCTCGGCAACGATCGTCACGGCGACGACGAACAGGAGGATGGGCCACACCCGTTCCGCGACGACCAGCGCGTCGTCGGGGCGGGCAAGGCCTGTCGCGATCGCCGTGGCTGCTGCCAGGAGCAGCACGAGGCCAACGATCGCCAGTTTCACGGCATCCATCCTCTCCTGCCCGGGGAGGTGTGGGCGTCACCCGTCCGCGCGGGAGGGACGGGATGACGAGGTCAGCGCCGCGTGCTCGTGACGCGACCGCGACGCAGCATCAGTGCCACACCGCCGGCGACGAGCGTCGTGCCGATCAGGGCTACGAGACCCAGCAGTTGCAGGGCACCCGTGCGCATTCCGCCTTCGGCGAGAACTGACGCTCCGCTGCCGCTCGATGAGCCCGATGCCGTGATCGTGATCGGTGTCGAGAACGAGCGTCCCGAGGTGAGACCTGTCGCGACGAGAGTGTGGGCGCCGGGGGTTGTACTCGCCGGAATCGTCAGGGTCGTCGAGAAGGTGCCAGATCCGGTAGCCGGGATCGACGCGAGAACCACCGGCGTCGAGTGCAGCTCGATCTGAACTGTCTCGTTTGGCGCGAAGCCGCCGCCCGAGAGGGTGACTTGGCCTCCCTGGCTGACATCGCTCGCACTGGCTGTCACCGCCATAGTGGTGGAGATAGCCTGCTGCACGATGTTGGCGACCTCAAGCACGCCGCCTTCGTCGGGGTGCAGCGCACCGAGCTTCACGCACACGTAGGCTTCCGAGTCGGCCGGCAAGTAGCCGGGGTCGCAGGTCGAGCCGCTGTTGATGTAGAGCGTGATGCCGTTGATCCACGGGTCGGAGGTGCACAGGGTGTTACCCGCCGTCTGGTCCCAGGTGGAGACGAAGGTGAAGTCGGCGGCGGTCGCGGCAGACTCGATGGCACCGTCGAGCTGCTGTTCGATATCGTGCAGGAACTGCAGGTCGACGCCGTTGTAGGGGACCGCATCGGGGGTGGTCGGTGCGGTGAAGCAGGCATCCGTCGCGCCGTTGGGCGCTACCTGCGGGTAGGCCACAACGAACACCTGCGCGTTGGGCGCAGCGGCGCGAATCTCTCGGCGAAGCTCTCGGCGAGGCGGGGAGCAACCGAGTCGGCGATGCGGCCGGCCAGGTAGGCGGAGGGGTAGTTGACCGGGTCGTCGAAGTAGTCCTTGCAGTTATCGAACGCACCTACCTTGTACTCGAGGTATGCGGGGTCGCTGTCGACGCTCAGGCGCATGCACGCTGTCGCGATCGACGAGAAGCCAAGATCGTTGCCGCCGATTCCAACGGTGACGACGTCAGTGTCGGCACTGAGACCGGCGGACTGCAGTTGGGGTGCCGTCATCCCCGACAGAGTCACCTGGAGCGTGGAGATGTCGGGGAGCGTCGGCAGGATGACGTTGGTGGCGGTCGCGGGCACGGTGGCCGACCCGTAGCCGATGTTTGCCGTGATCGCACCGGAGCACGTTTGGTCGTTGACCGTCAGGCCGAATGCCGCGGCAAGGATGTGCGGATAGTTGCCGTCAGCCTGGTAGCAGCCGTTCGGGTCACCAGCGAACGGGCTTGTGCTGCTGTAGGGCGTGAGGCCGAATCCCGCTTGGTACGAATCGCCGAGCGACACGTAGTCGAGGCCATCGAGCGGGCCAGAGCCGCCGTTGGCAGTCGCGGGCGCTCCGGTGAAGAGCATGAGAACCAGACCGGTCGTCGCAGCAACAGCCGCCATCAGCTTTCGCACGGCATCACATTAGCGGGACCGACGCGGTGCGCGCATTGTCGGCTCGATGCTCCACGCGATCAGCGAGGAAGCGGTCCTCGTTAGCGGGGCAGATCGACTCCTCGGAGGCGGTCGATCATTTCGGTCAAGATGCTCTCGTCGTGCACGAGCCCGATTCGGATGTGTCCTCGCCCGCGTTCGCCGAAGCCGTCGCCGGGGGCCACCGCGACGCGGCATTCCTCGAGCAGGCGTGCCGCAATCTCGGCGGCATCCCCGGGCACACGCGCCCAGACGAAGAAGGTGCCCTCGCCGCCGACAACCTCCCAGCCGATATCGCGGAGGCCCGCCGTGACGATTGCGCGGCGGCGCCGGTAGATCGCCGCAAGCTCGTAGACGATGTCTTGATCGCCCTCGAGGGCTGCCGCGGCGGCCTCTTGTGTCGCGCCGAAGATGAGGCTGAAGGCGTGCGCCTGGTACCGGCGCATCGCGGCGATGATCGAGGGGTTGCCGGCGGCGAACCCGACGCGCCAGCCCGCCATGCTGTAGGTCTTCGAGAGCGTCTGCAGTTCGACGGTGCGTTCCGCAGTGGGGTCGACAGTCAGCGCCGAGAGCGGGCGGGTGCTGCCGTCGCCGAGTGAGGAGTACGCGAAGTCGTGCACGAACGCCGCTCCGACGCGGCGCGTGAGCTCCAGGGCTCCCTCGAATACGCTGCGGTCGGCGATCGCACCGGTGGGATTGTTCGGGTAGTTCAGAAGCAGCAGGCGCGCGGTCGTCAGGTCATCGAGTGCCGCATAGTCGGGGAGGTAGGCGGGTTCGATCAGCGGCAGGGTCTGGATGCGAGCCTCGGCGAGATCCACCGCCGAGACGTACATCGGATACCCCGGGTCGGGGAGGATCACGGTGTCGCCGGGGTTCGCGAGCGCGAGGACGGATGCCATGAGCGCTTCGTGTGATCCGCTGAAGGCGATGACCTGAGCGAGCGGGTCGAGGTCGACACCGTGGTCGGCCTTGTAGCGGCGAGCAATCGCTTCTCGCAGGCCCGCGTAGCCGGCGAAGTCGTTGTAGCGATGGTGTCGCGGGTCGTCGACGGCGCGCTGCATTGCCGCGACGATGTGCGGCGGTGTCGGGAGGTCGGGGCTGCCCTTGGACACGTCGATCATGGCGGGTCCGGGGAGCGCGCTCAGGCGCGCGACCTCGAGGTCGATCGCCGCCCAGTAGTTGGCGGGTAGCGCTGCTACGCGCGCTGCGGCGGTGAACTGTTCGGGAGTCGTGTCGCTCGTCATGTCCTGCTTCCGCATCGGTTCACGCACCTGTCGCGCGTATCCGTGCCGACCGATCATGCCATCTTCGACCGACGAACGTGGTGGCGTCCGTGTCTCGCGGTTACAGTTCGGGCCAAATCGTGTCTGCCCTCGTCGTCCGGCTGTTCCCTAGGATGAGCTCGGACGGGCCTGGGTGCTTCTGACGAAACCAAGAAGGGGGCGGGCTGTATGGCGTGGATCGGCATCCTGCTCGTGATTTGCATCGCGGTCGCGGGAGTCATCATCGCCGCCACTCTTCCCAGCATCGGTTCGCCCGGACGCGGGCAACTGTTCGTTCGGTTCAGCATCATTGCGGGTATCGCCGCCGTGGGCTCGACGTTGATGTACGCGATCTATGAAACGACGGGCACCCTTCTCGCGCTCGTGGTCGGTGACACGTTCATGGTGCTCGGTCCCGGCGGGGTTCTGCTGGCACTTCGTGCGCTGTCGGGGCGACTGCGCAGCGCCACCATCGTGGTGTCCGGCGCCGCGTTGGCAGTGGCAGCGACGACCGCGTTCGTCGGGCTCCCCGTCTCGGCGCTCGTGAAGGTCGCTGCACTTCTGTTGCTGTGCATACTCACGGCGCGTGAGACCCGCATCGCACCGATCGTCGGTGAGACCGGCGCGCTGACGCTGCTGCTGGTGAACGTGGGTTACGCCACGTTCTCGGCCGGACGCATCGCCGTCGCTCTCACACTGGGGATGGATTCGCCGCTCTACCAAGCGGCGTTTTCGATCTATCCGACGACCGCGGTCGGCATTCTGGCGGTCGCCGCGACAGGGGTGGCGGTCGTACGGATGGCAGTGGCACGCGGCATGGGTGGGCGCAGGCCGCCGACCGGATCCGAGTCCGGATATAGCGTGAACGGCTGGTTGGTGGGTCTACCCGCGGTTGAGGATCTGCGCGCCGCGTTCGGGAGCTCCACGGTGTCTCGCCTGCGGGCCGATCTTCGCGAGGCGTGCGAGGCGATCGACGCCGACGATGCGCCCGAGGCGACGGTCCTGGCCAGAAGGAGGTCGCACCAGGTCTTCAGCCAGGCGCTGTCTGCAGAACTCGAGTCGCGCGGGTGGTCTGAGAGCGAGATCGCGATGGTGGTCATCGTCCCGGACGAGCGGATGGATGGCTGACATCTCGGCACAGAGAGCGGCGCGTGCCGGGTCGACTCCGATTGTCGACGACTCGGTATCGCATAATCTGCCCATATAGGCATATGATCGGGGCATGGCCCGAGCTGCGACAACCTCCGACGCCTTCAACGCGATTGCCGAGCCGCGGCGACGCGACATCCTGGTGCTGCTGCGTGACGGAGAGCGGGCGGTAGCCGACCTGGCCGACGACCTCGAGATGACGCAGCCCCAGACGTCCAAGCACCTGCGCGTGCTGCGGGAGGTGGGGCTCGTCCGGGTCCGTGGTGCAGGCAAGCAGCGCTTGTACGGCCTGGAAGCCGAGGGTTTGCGGCCCATCCACGAGTGGACCGGTGGCTTCGAGCAGTTCTGGAACGACAGCTTCGACCGACTAGATGCTTACGTGCAGCGCTTGGCGCAGCATCCGTCGACGAGGAATACAGATGAAGGAGACACGGATGACTGACCAGCACACGCCCGCCGCGGGCGCCGCCCCCGAGCCCGAAGCAGACCGCACGGTCGTGGTCGAGCGGCTCGTCAGCGCCCCGCGCGAGGTGGTGTTCACGGCCTTTACGAGCGTTGATCACCTGTCAGCGTGGTGGGGGCCGGACGGCTTCACGACATCGACGCGAGAGTTCGACTTTCGCGAGGGCGGGACGTGGGTCTTCACAATGCACGGCCCCGACGGCACCGACTACGCCGAGTGGATTCAGTGGCGCGAGATCGCCCCGCCCGAGCGGATCGTGCTGCTGCACGGTGAGTACGCGGGCGATCCGAACGCGTTCGACTCGGTCTTCACGTTCGAGGAGGTCGGGGAGCAGACGCGGGTCACACTTTCGACCGTGTTCCCAACACGGCAGCTGCGCGATACGGCCGTCGAGGAGTATCACGCGATAGAAGGAGGGGCGCAGACCCTGGCCCACCTCGCGGCGCACGTCGAGGGCTGATCCTCCAGCGCTCGGTCCGCCCGTACCGTAGGCGCATGAGCATCCCTGCGCCCGACATCCCGATCCCGGCGCGGGTGCGGGACCTCGCGCAGGGCGCGCGTCTTACGCCGGCCTGGATCAACGACCTCGGCGGCCTGACTTTTCGGGCGACGGATGCCGACAGCACCCGTTTCATCAAGTACGAGGCCCACAACGCCGAGTGGTCGGTCGAGGCGGAGGTTGAGCGACTGCGGTGGGCCGCTCCGTTCACTCCGGTGCCGCGGGTCATCGAGTACGGACGCGACGAAACGCATGCGTGGCTCGTGACCGAGGGACTGGCGGGGGAGAGTGCGGTATCACCGCGGTGGAGCTCTGAGCCCGCGACGGCGGTTCGGGCTATTGGTGAGGGGCTGCGGGCACTGCACGATGCACTGCCGGTCGCGGCGTGCCCGTTCCGGTGGGATGTGCCCACGCGCCTCGCGACCGCGGCGGCTCGTGGCATCCGTGTTCCCGAAGAGCTGCACGATCCGCCGCCGGTCGACCGGCTGGTGGTGTGTCACGGTGACGCGTGCGCGCCGAACACGCTGATCTCGGATGCCGGCACCTGGTCGGGCCACGTTGACTTCGGCTCGCTCGGTATCGGTGACCGGTGGGGCGACCTCGCTTCGGCCGCGCTCAGCACGGGGTGGAACTACGGACCCGAGTGGGAAGACGCGCTCGTTGCCGCGTACGGCATCGACCCCGATCCGGAACGGATGCAGTACTACCAGGCGCTCTGGAACGCGACCTGAGGCGCGGCCCGGCTCTCCGCGCGCGTGATGTCGCATGTCCAAGCGATGCTGGGGGCGTGAACTCCGAGCCATCCGCTGCCGAACTGCTGCCTCCGCCGCCGGATCGCACTCCCGACCTCGACGACCGATTCTCGGGTGATCTGTCGTCCGAGCGCTGGGTGGCGCACTACTTGCCGCACTGGACGACCCCGGAGCGCTCGGAAGCTCGCTACCGAATCACCCCCGCGGGTCTCGAACTGCGGATCGAGCACGATCAGCTCGATTGGAGGCCCGAGGATGCCCCGCTCCGCGTCTCGAACCTGCAGACAGGCATCTTCTCGGGGCCGGTGGGGTCTGCATCCGGAACCCACCGTCACCGCGACGACGTGCGCGTGCGCACCGAGACGCCGCTACGACTGCTGTTTGCTCCCTCGAGCGGACGGGTCGACGTGACCGTCTCGGCCACGCGTGATGACGGATGCATGCTCGCGGCCTGGCTCGTGGGCACCGAGCATCTGTCGCCGACGGACTCGGGAGAGATCTGCATCTTCGAGATCGATGCGGATGCCGTCGGTGACAGCACGGTCGCGCGGACTGGTGTGAAGGCGCATCATGATCCGCGGATGCGTACCGATATGGCCGAGGTGACGTTGCCGTTCGATGCGAGTGCTCCACACACCTGGACGGCGATCTGGGGGAGCGGTGAGACCGTCATCGGGTGCGAGGGGCGCGTCGTGCGGCGGATCGCGCAGGCTCCCGACTATCCGCTGTTCCTGATGATCGACCTGTTCGAGCTCGGACCGCCCGGAGGCATGTACCCCAAGGCGGCCAGGATCCATCGCGTGCAAGGGTGGAGGTTAGGCGCTCACGAGCGTCGTGGATCCGTCTCGTGATGGATGACTCGTGCAGCACCTACCGCAGAATCAGTTCCCGCGCGTTGCGGAGCGCGACTTCTCGGTCAGCGAGTTCCTCGGCCGCGACCAGCACATCCATGGCGGGAGTCACACGACCGCTCAGATAGGTGCTCAGCCGGCTCGCGGACGTTCCGAGGGTAGATGCGAGCTCACGCTGGGTGAGGCCGCTCGCGCGGTGGGCGGAGCGGAGGCGTTCGCAGGCTACGTCCGACGACGTCCGCTGTCGGTGGTCGATCATCTCGCGCACGAGCGCGACGGTGGTGCGTGACTCCGCGGCCTCAGCAGCCTCCTCGAACACCTCGCGCAGGCCCGGCTCGGACGCCACGGCTGAAGCGAGCCGAGACCAGTGAGGTGCGTAGCCCCGATCGAGTGCGGCAAGCATGCCTTCGAACCCCCACTCGCGCACGGGGGCGTCGGGGGTGACGTCGATATTGCGAAATCGAAGCGGCATCCTCAGTTCCTCTCGGCATTCAGGCGGCGACGTAGGGAGCCAGCGCTCGGCAGTCGGCGACGACGTTCTGCCAGTCGTGCCAGCGCCGGTCGAGCTGCTTGTAGGTGGCCAGGTCGCGGATACGGGTGTGGTCTTTCGGTGAGGGATCGATCAGCTGCCTGGCGAGTTGCGACTGCACCGGCCGGTCTTCCGGATGAGTCGGGTCGGTGTAGTAGTCGTCGATCCGGGACAGCACCGCGCCGATTCGCTCGGGTCCGAAGCGATACGACAGCGCGGCAACGTCGAGGTAGTCACGCATCTGGTTGCGCTTCACGATCAGGAAGCCCTTGATTCGCGCAATCTCGTCGAGAGTGGGAACCGTGATGGTGGCGCCGGTCGGCACGGTCACCGACTGCACCTCGAGCGGTCGGGTGCGAATCATCTGACGCACGCCTGCTTCGATTCCGCCGAGTTCGCCGAGGATGATCTTCCCCGGAACCCCTCTGTTGAAGACCCAGTCGCCCTCCCGTTCCAGGGCATCGAGGATCTGTTCGTAACGGTCCTGGAGGTCTTCGATGATGTGATCGTGGTCGGTCGACATCCGGTGGCGGGCATAGAGAGCGGCGGCGGCTCCGCCGACGAGGACGGCATCCGGCACGCGGGCCTGCAGTCGCGCGGCGGACTCGAGCACCTCGCTCAGGCCCTCAGGAAGGCGTGACATCGCATCATCCACATGTGCAGATTATCACATCAGATAACGCAACCGGAGGATCGTACGCCTCTTCTCGCCGAGCGGCACTAGTCGCCCAGCCGGTGCCAGACGCCTTCTGAAACGACCTCGACCCGGTCGCCGTCGACGACTATGGCTGTCTCGTCATCCATCACATACGCGGGGAGATCGATCTTGGATGCCCACTTCTCGGCGACCTCCGTCGAGTTGCCTGGGCGATCACCGACGGCGAGATGTGGGCAGATCGCGAAGTCGACGAAGCCGAGCCCGCGGTCGCCGAGGGGTGATTTCCAACCGACGAATTCCTCGCCGATCCGCGGAGCCATCACCATGCTGCCGGCGCTCATGCCGACCCAGACCGTGTCGTCGAGGTGGCCCAGCAGGTCGAGCATCCGTGATTCGCGCAGCCAGTGGTGCAGGTAGATCGCATCGCCGCCCGAGACGAGGAGCACGTCGGCGTCGCGCACCTGCGGCATCCATCGCTCGTCGGGGATGCTCGGCAGCGCCGTCAGCTCGAGGAGACCGACGGACTTCCAGCCGAGAGACACCATCGGGTTGCCAGGTTCCCTGCCGGCGGCGAACTCCCACGCCTTCACGCCCGGTCCGAGCCACGGATGCCCATACATCGCTGTCGGAATGCACAGCGCCGTCGACTCCTCGATCGGCTTGCCGAGCAGATCCACGAGGGCGTTACGGATGCTGGGATTGGTCACGCCGCCGCCGGTCAGCAGTAGTCGCATCGTGTCTCCTTCTCGGCGCGGGTCCGCCTCCCCAGCACGCCAGATCGCTACCTGGATGTCAAGGGGTCCGCAGCATCCGCGATGGGCGTGCGGGAACTCCGCGATGCTGCGCGCCTGCCTCAGATACTCGGCGAGATCATTGCCGCGATCGAGGTGTACCGCATCGAATCCTGCAAGTGAGGTCACACCCGACTGTCGACCGTGGCGATGCCGAGTTCGCTCCAGGCGTGCAACAACGCCGCGTCTCCGGAGACGGCAACGAAGTCATCGGATGCCGCTGCTACCGCGCTTGCCGCATGAACGGCGTCGTATCCGCGCAGTGCCTGAGTGTGAGCGATCTTCGCTGCTTCGCGGATGATGGGCGGCGCAACGGCGATGCGCGCCACGCCGGTCCACAGGGACTCGAACGCCGCGAGCGCGCGCTCGTGCGAGGCATCCGTGAGTCGCTCGAGTCGGCGCGCCTGGGCGAGTGCCGCGTGCGCCTCGACGTAGGCGAGGTCGCTGGTAACCATGGCGGCTGCGGCATCCCACACGGCCCTACAGCGCGCGGTCGCCGGTTCGTGGATGACGAGGGGGATGAGTGCGGAGGTATCGAAGTACGCGAGCATCGCCGTGCGGTTCTCAGCGTCGCTGGTCGGCCACGAGGTCGCTCACGGTGCCGGACGCGTCGACTGGCTCGGGGAGTGCAGCACGCCTCGAGCGGGGGAGTGTCGCCAGCCCGGCGCGAACGAGGGCCTCGAGCCCGGACCCGACGCCGATCGGCACGATCCGCGCAATCGGACGTCCATGGTCGGTGACCGTCAGTTCCGTTCCGGCACGCACCTCGGCGAGGTGCCGACTGAGTCCGTCGCGCAGCTCACGGATGCCGATTGTGGCGCTTTTCATGAGCCGAGTGTAGCCACAATGCCCAAACCTTAGGCGGGAAGCTTGCGCCGCAAGATCGCCACGGCCGAGGCGCACTCACCCAAGGTTCGCGAGGAGCCACTCCTCGCCGACGATCGGGATGCCGTAGTCACGCGCCTTGCGGGCTTTCCCCGAGAGCGAATCGGGGTCGGCCGCGACAACCAGACGCACTTTCTTGGTCACGGCCGGTTTCGGGACGTATCCCTGCTCGCGCAGACGGTCCTCCCAATCCGAGCGCTGCCGGGTCATCTCGCCGGTCAGGACGATCTCATCGCCCGGCTGCAGGGTGAAGCCCGAGGCGGCGGATGCTGCAGGCTCGGCATCCGCCTGCCAGGGTGAGTCCTCAGCGAGCGCGTAGTCGACGACATCCGGGGCGATTTCGAGAAGCTCGCCCACCGCCTGGATGTCGGCCCGCTCAGTCTCGGTGATGACGCCGTCGGCCCACGCGATGCGGACGAGCGCGATGAAGTAGTCGTCGTGAAGGCGTTCCACTGTGGATCGTCCGATGCCGTACCGCTCGGCCAGGTCGACGAGGGCGTTCTTCTCGTGCTCGGAGAGGTAACGGTCGAGCAGGCACCGTTCCATGAGGGCGAGGTACTCGGCCTGTTCGTGGGACTCCGACACGTCGGGAATCCGGTCGATGATCCGTTCGAGGAAGCCAGGGGAGTAGGGCGCGACTCCCTCGCGGGCGAGCCACGGCATCCTCTCTCCCTCGTAGGGTGTGAGGACCGGCGCCGCGGCGAGCAGGTCGTCCCAGTCGCTTCGCCGGCTGCTGGCGATCAGGGCGCCGAGCAGTTGCGCAGTCGCATACGCATCGACGCTTGCTCGGTGTGCGCCGCTGAGTTCGATGTCGAACGCGGCGCAGCAGTCGACCAGGCGGCATCCGCCAGCGAGAACCGTGCGCGCGGTGCGCATCGTGCACAGGTGGGCGTAGGGGGAGCCGGGCCAGTAGCCGAGGCGGCTCAGTTCGCCGTCGAGAAACCGGATGTCGAACGACGCGTTGTGCGCGACGATCACCCTGCCCGAGAGCAGGTCGATGAGTTCGCCTGCAATGCCGCCGAACGGGGGAGCCGCGAGCACCTCGCGGGCCGTGACGCCGTGGATGTCTTGGCGGCCGAGATCGCGGCCGGGATTGATGATGGTCTCCCAGCGACCCGTGATCGTGCCGTCAGGATCGGAATGGACCACGGCGACCTCGATGGCGCGGTCGTATCGTTCGGGCCACAGCCCCGTCGTCTCGAAGTCGATCGTTGCGTAGCCGCGAGCGGTCTGACTCGCCCCCCAGTTCGTCATGCACGGCACGATAGCGGGTACCGGCGACACGCGCCGCACGGCCGGGCCGTCAATACTCGCGGACCCAACCTAGCCATCCCCGTCGTCCGACGCGTGGCACCATGGCCGGATGACCTGGACGATCCGCCCTGCCGACGTCACCGATACCGACGCCTGGGCTGCCGTCCTCGTCCAAAGTTGGCAAGAGGCTTATACGCACCTGCTTCCCGATGGTTTCTTCACTCCGGAGTACGCGGATTCGCGCAGGCAATGGTGGCGAGGCACTCTGCAGGACCCGCCGCCCGGAGCGGTGTTTCGGGTCGGCATCCGGGACGGGCAGATTGTAGGCATCGCGATGTCGGGAGCGGCCGTCGCCGCCGACGGCGAGGACTTCCCGCGGGAGCGCCAGCTCTACCTTCTCTACATCCTGGAGAGCGAGTACGGCACGGGTCTCGGCCAGGCGCTGATGGATGCCGTCCTCGGCGATGACACTGCGATGCTGTGGGTCGCTGAGCGCAATCCGCGAGCGATCCGCTTCTATGAGCGCAACGGGTTCAATCTCGACGGACTTCGTCGCGAAGACGAACACCGGCCACTGCTCAGCTCGGTGCGGATGGTTCGCTGAGCTTCTCGACCAGTTCTTCGCTCGACAAGAGGGCGCGGTGCCGTAAGGCCTTAACCGTTCTTAATAGATGAAAAACAATCTATTAGAGATAGAATGGAGTCATGATTCCGCTCGAGTCACCGCAGCGGCTGGGGGAGATCTTGCGTGCGCAGCGCCTGAGTCGTCACCGCGATCAGCGCGATGTCGCAGACGCGGCGGGTGTGAGTGTGCAAGCGCTCCGGCGGCTGGAGCGAGGCGAGGGTAGTTCGCTCGCAACGGCGTGGGCGGTCGCTGACGCGCTGGGAGTTACGTTTCATGCGAAAGGTCTGGCGACCACCGAGGAATCGTCGCCGAATCGTCAACGCGTGTCATCTCCGCTGAGGCAGAAAGGCGAGGAGGATTCTCGCGCAGCGCGGGTAAGCCGCGAACTGCATCGGGCGGTCGCGCGGAAACTGCGCTCGAATCCTGACGACATTCGTTCACGAGCTCTCGAGAATATTGCTCGAATGCGCCGCAACGCGCGCGGCGCCCTGTCGCAGGGGTGGCTCGATGAGTGGGAGCGCATGCTAGAGGCGCCAATCGGGGATCTGATCGAGTTCATGCTCGCGATAGGCGAGCGCGCCGATGACCTGCGCCAGATGACGCCGTTCGCGGGTGTTCTGTCGGAGGATGAGCGGCGCGATGTCGTGCGACGAGCTGCTGCAGCATGAGACGGGATCAGCTCGAGCACGCCATACGCGCGGCAACAAGGATCGTGAAGCAGCGACAGATCATCATCATCGGATCGCAGGCGATTCTTGGCTCGTGGGACGAGAGTGAACTCCCCGCCGAAGCGGTGATGTCTGTCGAGGTCGACAGGTGTCCGATCGAGGATGACGATGTTGAGTCGCTTGCGACGGAGATCGATGCCGCAGTGGGCGAGATGTCTGTGTTCCACGAGACGCAGGGCTTCTACATTCAGGGTGTGGGACGGCGGACCGCAAAGTTGCCCGTCGGCTGGGAGTCTCGGCTCGTTCCGGTGAGCGGCGAGAACACAGACGGTGCTGTCGGTTTGTGCCTCGATCCGCACGACCTCCGTGCAGCCAAACTCATCGCGTACCGCGAGAAGGATCGCGCCTTCATCGCTGCTCTGCTCGAAGCGTCGCGGGTCGAGCCTGCGCTGATCGCCGCGCGGTTAGCGTCGATTCCGAGTGAGGCAGAGCGCGCTGCGGCCGCGCGTGCATGGCTCTCGCCCTGGTTGTGAGCCACAATGCTCACTTCGCATGAGCGCGCGGTCAAGTCCCGTGGCGTGGTGTCACTCCGTTGTTTCCTGTTGGTG